>VFQM010000504.1_pt1 | contig 42705 bp, 33 predicted proteins | sample 3512391 | NCBI WGS metagenome assembly VFQM01 (sample SAMN10412369, study PRJNA504923) | tailings metagenome | isolation source: Replicate 1 from Balatoc abandoned mine | place: Philippines
TTTTTTGAAAAAAAATGAGAGATTTTTGAAATGACGTTTGCAAATAAATAGCCTAAAACTATCTTTGCACTCCCATTTAGCACGGTCCGTTCGTCTAGGGGTTAGGACACCAGATTTTCATTCTGGTAACACGGGTTCGATTCCCGTACGGACTACAAGCCATAGTGCGAAGCCCTTGTAACTCAATGAGTTGCAAGGGTTTTTTGTTTATAAGGGCCTAGAACGCAAAAGTTTACTGCATTGATAGAGTCTTGTTTTCTAGGCAAGTGAACGTTGCCGTAAAATCAAACTGCCTCAGTAACTGTTTTAACCTTAACCGCAAAGAGCGAAAAGGAGTAGCACTATGTTCTTAGCGGCAAACATCAGGGAACGCTGTAGTATATTCAGCACAAGCTAAAAGAGTATTAGCAATTTTATCAGGCTGTGTTTAGTTTTTAATGATGCGCCACAGGATCAATTCTACTCAAAGGTTTGCTTCGTGCCTGCTTCTTCTGGTACAAATCCAAATTATGGTAAATACTAATTCTCAACATATGCCGGTTTTCGTAAACAAAAGGCGAGCCTCTGTGGCGAAAGGACCACTGGTAACCGGTTTGAAATTGTAGATTGTCATTTAAGATATAACCCAATCCAATAAATACCCTGTTATCTTCCAGGTGATTGTACACAATACTCTTCCCAGCCTGAATAAAAACCTCTTCATACATGGATAGAAACAAGGTATTGTTTTCAAGTTTGTGATGGTTAAGGGGATAGTAAGCCAATATTTTGTAACGAAAACGATGCGTTAAATCAAAAGGGGAATTTTCAACGAAGTCTCTGCGCCAACGCTGTTCAGTTCTTAGCTGATGGTAAACCTTTAGTCGCTCAAAGGGCATAATAAATAAAAACTGCTGCCAGCCTCTGTATTGGGGAACTACCTTATCTACATTTTCAGCTTCTGTATCAGGTGCCCAATAAAATGGCGTAACAACTCCTGCTGTGAACTCAAAGTTTTTGTTAACAATATAGGACAAGCCAAAACGCAAATAGATTTGAGCCATATCGTCTAGGAACTCACGTCTTCGCAGATGGTACTCACCATAGTAGTAAAGCCTTTCCCTGATTCTATATTTGGTATAAAGTCCAAGCCAAAATTCAGAAGTATTTTCGATTTGCTTTTGCCCAGGAATTGCCGGAGTACTCGAAATCTGTGCAGTGGCTATAAAACCACTACCGCTCAACAATAGTCCTGCTAATAAGAAAATTCTATACGGTCGCATGCAGTGCTATGTTAGATTTGAATAATGGCCATCACTTCTTGCACTTCGGTTTTGGGTTTTAATTGTCGTTCTAGTGCAGCTGTGTTGGTGTCCCTGAACTGAAAAAGTCTTTGTTGCAATAGTTCCACCTGATCCAAGCGTCTGATTAGCTCTACCAGCTCCTTTTCTGTTGCCAACCCTTTTTGGAGGTAATCAAAAAGCTCTATGGCGAGTTTATCATAAAGCTTACGTTTCACTTTAGTTTCCACTGTATTGAAGGTATAAGGATCAAGCTTACTTTGTGTATACAACTGATCAATAGAGTCCTTTACATAATAAATTTTCTGTATTCGCTTCGGTAAGGGCTTCAGATCACTTAAAAAATTTAAGTTCTCATAGAGAAGTGATTCTTTTTCTTCGTAGCTATTGCTGCTGGTATAATTGTGCTTTCGTTTATTAAATTCATTATCCAAAAATTGTTGCCTCCAGTTTTGAATAAGTAATCCTGATACCTCTTTATGCGTAATGGCATATTCTTCTTCAACCTCTTTAAAGGCTGTGAGCAGAATTGTTTCCATCCGGTCAAGTTTATCGGATTTCAACACCTTATCAAGGGCACTATTACACTGTTGTACGATCTCTCTGATTAGTGTCTCCTCCTCACGCATTCGGCCATAAAGTGAGGCTACATTTTTGATTGATTGTTGTGTGTACTGAATAATCTTAGTCTTATTTTCGCCATCATAGTTATAACGAAGGGTATCTGCAGATTTTAAAAATGGAATTTGTTGTTCAAAATAAATTGCAGGATTTACAAAGGGATATGCATCACTGTTAATGAAAGTGATTACCTCTTGCCAGTCGGTTAATTTTTGATTATAGTTTTTAAGATATTCGTACGACCATGCCAGCGTATCGCTTCGCTGATTATTAAGTTCAAAGAATTTCTTATTACGAATCTGTTGTAGAACTTTTTGTATGGTGTCCGGGTAGGCTTTCATCGCTGTCATTAAAGCACTTTCTTGTTTATTGCTTTTATATTTGAATCGTGCTGTTCCCAAAATACGTGGAGGATTTTTCACAAAGGATGTATCTAAATACAGCATATCGCGCAAAATAGTGCGCATGATTTCATTGCCTATCTCCTGCTCTACTATTTCAGGTGCGTTTGCTGCATAACCCACATCAAATAACAGCGGGAACTTTTCCGGATATATTGTAAAATCCCGGTCTTTACTATTCTGTAGCGCTTCCTTTACATGATCCCAACTGATATAGCTAAGTGTATCGTTAGATTTATTTTTTGTAGTCCGCACCAAATCGAGTAAAAAACCATTCTCGTAAAGCCTGGATTCCTGCACTTGAATGCTGTCTTGCTTATAGTTAAGTAACCAGGTTCCATGCAAAAACCCATTTTCATTTACTTGTCCCTGGATATCGACCGGAAAATTATCATCCTCTATTCTTGCAAGCACTTTTCCTGAAAGTACTCCCCTATTAAACTGCAGCTTAGCCGTAGCTAAAACACGAGGGTTCTCTCCTTTAAAATATCTTTTTTTGTTATACTCCCATAAGCCATTGGGCATCCCCATGTCGTAAGATGCTCGCAACACTGATGATGTCGTCTGAAGCGAGCTTACTACATTAAACTCTTTAACGCCCTTTATATTTATCAAATGATTATCTGCAGTATAGGACCAGTTTCCTTGCTTCAATCCTTTTTCAAAAGAACCTTGCCATGTATTCGTCAGGTATTGAATATCATCGTTAGCAAGCACCTTTTCGCTTTTCAATGTAAAGTCTCCTTGTAAAGTTCTTTTACCTTTACTTTCAATATAGGTATACGTAACCCTGGCACTGTCTCCGCTTTCAAGCACCATACTACCTTGATATGCTTGTATTTTTTGAGCATAAAGGTACTGATACATAAAAAGCAACACAGCCAATACAATAAACTTCTTTACTAACATAGGCTTGCATTAAATTATTGATGTTTTGCAGAATGCACTGCGCAAAACCAAAGACAGGAAGCACAAAAATATAAAAAAATACAGCTTGGTTAATTTTTTTCTTTGAACGGTGCGTGATAAGACATGATATGCATAAATACACTATTACACAACTGCATTATGCTGCTGACTAAATGACTACCTCTTATAAAATTTACATATGTTATAGATGAAAAATTTTAGACAGAAATCAAACGATTTAACCGGTATTCGGTGTTATCACGAATCACTTAATCGTTTGGTAAGTTTTACGATGATCTGAGAATATGGATACTGTAAGTGTAAATTTCGCTTCGGTGAAGACACCGTCTGAAGGTAAATTTAACTAAGTAAAGATGAGACGACTTTCGCCTATAAAAAAAGATCGGATAAATGATATTCTTATGCCCACTTATAATATGTTTAATTGATCCAAATTCATTAGTAAAATGAATCAATTAAACATAAGCGTTAAGTTTATTTACTATAAACAAGGGTGAAGTCAGCATCTTTAAATGAGAATGTATCACTATCAAGTGTAACGATATCCCAAGTCTTCTCTTCGTCTGTACCTTTATCAAAGGTTATCTTTGTGTCATTATTTATAAGTTCCCAAGTGCCACTAAAAGGCAAATTCTCTACAAAGTCTCCATATTCTCCATCATAACTACCATTTGTATTGAAGGTGAAAGTTGAACCTTGGTAAAGAGAAATTAATAACCCTTGTACTAATTCATCTTCAGCAGTGCCACTAGAAAAAGTCCATTTACCACCAACTAGCATAGACTTTTTATCTGCTGCGGGATCGTCATCCTTACTACAAGCAGTTAAAACAAAAATGAAGGCAGCTGCCAACAATAACACACGAGAATAAATTGAACTTTGTGATTTCATGATTAAGAAATTTAAAATTTAAGATGCAAAGCTAGTGAGATGCGGTATCAGTGCATAAATTTGAACGTATAACAACGAAGATTGGACTATACTTTTTATTATTAAAAAAGGGAAATAAGAGTACTAACTCGTTATTGAACAGATGTTAGTTACGCCACATCGAATGATATATAATGCCGGACGTGTTTCCTGTGTTGTTTAACAAACGCTGATGAGAATTTATTAAATCTTTCATCCAGACTCTGCTTTTGTATTATTGTGTCATGATTAGTATTTAACTGGAATACATGATCATTAAGGCTTTGTTTGCTTTCGTCAAATTCCTTAAAAAGTAAAGTAGATAGAAAATCAATCAAGGATAGTTTACACTTACGCTTATAAAAACCTGTTGATCTTGCTATTGCTTCAATACGTGACTCGCTTAAAGACTCAAAAAAATACCTACTTAAGGTATTGCTAAAATTCTCTTTCTTGCTTTAGTTCAATGGATTACTCGCTTAACCTGACGGCTATGGCGAGACGCTACGACCAGTGGAGGGCAAAGCTTTGTGATGTGATAGCACAAGGTACGATTTTAACCCGTGGTCGGTGTTATCACCGATCACCTACTTGAGTGACAAATTTTGCAATGATCTGATAAAATACACACTGTAAAGGTGAATGCGGTTCGGTGAAAACACCAACCGCTGATAAACTAATCAAAGAGAAAATATTTTTTCAAGCCCCATTAAACCTTTACATCAAAAAACTATCTAAATTCCATAGAACGAAACAAGTCTTGGAAGACCGCGAACTACTCAGTAAGATTCGGCAGCCGGAAACCCGGAATTATGGCTTTAATATGCTGGTACGCACCTACCAACAGCGGGTCTATGCGCATGTTCGTAAAATGGTAATCGACCATGACGATGCTGATGACATTACACAAGAGACCTTCATAAAGATTCACAAGCATATTGAAGGTTTTCGGGAAGATGCTCAGCTTTTTACGTGGATTTATAGAATAGCTACTAACGAATGCCTGACTTTTCTGCAAAAGAAAAAAAGGCGTTTCTTTCTGCCTATCGGTGATGTGGCTGGAGAACTAAGTGCCAAGTTGGATACACACCCCGGACTTTCTGGTGATGAGATTCAGCTGAAACTTCAAAAAGCACTTTTACAACTGCCTGATAAACAGCGCTTAGTATTCAATATGAAGTATTTTGAAGACCTTACTTACGAACAAATTGCTGAGATAACTCAGACCAGTGTGGGGGCCTTAAAAGCGAGCTACCATTATGCTGTAAAAAAAATTGAAGAATTAATCACAATCTAATTAAACCCCAAGGCATTAAAACCGTCAAAGCTGTGAAAATGAAGAAACTCGAAGACATACCCAAAAAAGATCATTTTAGCGCTCCAGAAGGCTATTTTGAGGCACTTCCGGGAAGAATTAATTCACGGATAGAGAAGAAAGCAGGTTTGTCAGAGAGACCAGTTTTTCGTTACTCACTTCAATATGCCCTACCAGCGCTAGTGCTTTTTGTGCTTGGCATTATTTGGTTCTCGCAACCAAGTGTAGAAGATACTGCAAATGATGACTTACTATCATCAATAGAAACTGCTGCCTTGGTTGAGTTTTTGGCTGATGCTGAAAATACCTCATACGAAGACTTTTTAGATGAGGTAAATCCCAGCTTTGCAGAAGCAGACAGTCTTGAAAATGCAGTATACGAATTATCATTTCCTGATGATAACATCGAAGAACTATTAGAAGAATTCGGAATAAATAATTTATAACATGAAAAAGATATTCTTACTTGGTTTTATCTTGTTTGCATTGGCTGGCTTTAGCTGTTTCGCCCAGGATGAGGAAGCATTACCACCAGACCCTGCAGCCAGAGAGAAAATTAATGCAGCCCGTATCGCTTACATCACAGAAAGATTAGCACTAACACCGGCTGAGGCAGAGAAATTCTGGCCATTATACAGAGAGTTTACGGAAAAACAACGTACACTCAAGCAGCAATTTAATCAAGCTCGAAAAGAAGGAAAGCCTGCTGAAGAATTGCTGGATCTTGAATACAAACTAAAACAGCAAAACCTTGACCTTGAGAAAGAGTATTCGGGGAAAATAAGGCAAACCATTTCTCCTGAAAAGTTAATGAACCTACGCAGTGCTGAGGAAGATTTTCGCAAGTTGGTTTTACGTCAGGTACAACAAAGACAGATGCAACAACAAAAAAGAGAATTACAACGCGACCGCATGCAACAAAGACAGCAACAACGCAACAATTAAAACAACATTGTAAATGGCATGAAAGGCCTTCGGTCTCTACTCCTGACCTTATTTTTATCAATGTCTTGTGCACTTCAGGCGCAAGACATTGATTCTTTATTGCTGGGAGATGAACTGGATTTTCTGATCAGCGGTGATTCGCTTTCGGTGTTCGCACTTATTGACAGCTTACTCAATTCGAAGGTTAATACTAAGTCGCAGCTTGCTTTAAGATTGGGTTACAATAGCAATGTAATTGCAGCGGGCAGGACCTTGGGTATTGAAAATTTCGGATTGGCGCCCGGCATCACTTACTATCATAAATCAGGCGTATTTGCTGATGTTACCGGTTTTTGGAGTAAGGACTTTGACCCCTCCTATTATCTTACTGTTGCCTCGCTTGGTTATTCGTATATCTTCTCGAAAAAATTCAGCGTCATGGCCACCTATGATCGCTACTTTTATAACATAAATACTGAAGAGGCCTACATACCTTATAAAAATACAGCATCAATCAATGGCAGTTTTGATTATAAATGGCTAAACACTGGTCTTACGTATTCATTTTATTTTGGCGATAAAAATGTTCAGCGTATTATTCCTTCACTGGGTGCTACCTTTCAACTAGAGAAAAAGAACTTCATTAAACGTATAGCTTTTTTACCAACCTTCTATCTGTTATTTGGTGACGAAATCTTCTATAGCACTGAAGTATTGATACCACGTTCTAGGTTAGAGGCTCTATACAACTACAGAACCTACGGAAAAGTCTTTCCTACCCTTGTAACCGAGAAACGTGAGTTCGGCTTAATGAATTACTCTTTTACCTTTCCTGTAAGTATATCTATCGGCAAAGTGAATCTGTTGTTTACCTATGTTTACAGCATCCCTAAGGCTTTGCCAAGCGAAACACTCACTTTTGAAGAGAGCAGCTTCCTTACGGCTTCTATCAGCTGGCTTCCTGAATATAAGCCACGTAAAAGGTCTTGGCAATAAGCCTTACTTTCAATATACTTACAGCTGATAAACTCTTATTAGCATGCATTACAAGTCAATTCTTACCTTTTGCTTATTAGGCGTGGCATTCACCACCCAGAGTCAGGATTACCGATGGCAACAACGCGCTGAATACAGCATGGATGTAAAACTCGATGTATCTACTCATAAAGTAAATGGCACACAAAAGCTGGTGTATTACAATAATTCCAAAGATACCCTTAGCAAAGTATACTATCATTTATTCTTTAATGCCTTCCAGCCGGGCAGCATGATGGATGTACGATCCAGAAACATTTCCGATCCAGATGCTCGTGTTGGTGATAGAATTTCAAAACTAAGTGATAGCGAAATTGGCTATCAACATATTGAATCGCTTAAGCAAGATGGTAAAGACCTTACCTGGAATATTGAAGGTACCGTTATGGAAGTAGCCCTTGCTAAACCTTTATTGCCAAATAGCAAAACAACTTTTGACATGAAGTTCGAAGCGCAGGTTCCGGTGCAAATAAGAAGATCAGGTAGAAATAGTAAAGAAGATATCGCTTACTCAATGACACAGTGGTATCCTAAATTAGCAGAATATGATTTCAAAGGATGGCATGCTTATCAATATGTAGCCAGAGAGTTTCAGGGCGTATGGGGTGATTTTGATGTAAAAATTACCATAGATCCAAAATTTGTCATTGGAGGTACAGGTGTATTACAAAATGCTGATAAAATCGGTCACGGTTATGAAAGCGCAGGCACAAAAGTGAACCGCCCCTCAGGTGACCTAACCTGGCACTTTATTGCCAAAAACGTAATAGACTTTGCCTTCGCTGCCGATCCGGATTACGTACACGAAACTGCACAAGTACCCAATGGACCAACGCTTCACTTCTTCTATCAGCCGGGTGAAAAAACTACAAACAATTGGAAGGAATTAAAGAGCTACAGTGTTAAACACTTTGAGTTCATGAATAAAACCTTTGGCAAGTACCCTTATGAAACATATTCAATTATTCAGGGTGGAGATGGTGGTATGGAATACCCTATGTGTACCCTCATAACCGGTGAGCGAAGCATTGGAAGTCTTGTTGGTGTTATGGCGCATGAAGTTTCGCATAGCTGGTATCAAGGAGTATTGGCTTCTAATGAAGCATTGTACCCTTGGATGGATGAAGGCTTCACAGATTTTTCTTCAAATGAATCGATGACGGCCATGTTTAATCAGGATAAGACCAAAGCGCATGACGGAAGTTACAGGAGCTATTTTGCTTTAGTGAATAGCGGTTTGCAGGAACCCATCAGTCAACACTCAGACCACTACAATACCAATAGGGCTTACGGTACAGCTGCTTATTCTATGGGCACAGTTTTTCTTCACCAGTTAAAATATGTAATGGGCGAAGAGGTCTTTTATAAAGCTATGCGCAGGTACTACAATACGTGGAAGTTTAAACATCCTGAGCCTAATGATTTTATTCGCATTATGGAAAAAACCAGTGGTCTGCATTTAAACTGGTACATGAACTATTGGGTAAATACCACCAAGCGCATTGACTATGGTATTAAAAGTGTAATTGAAAAAGATGGTAACACCTTAATCACACTAGACAGATTGGGGGATTTTCCTATGCCCATTGATTTGCTCATTACCTATAAGGATGGCACAAAAGAAATGCTTTATATTCCTCTAAATGAGCTCTTAGGCAAGAAGGCAAACGAAAATACTGGTGTTAACAGAACTGATCTGGAGGCCTGGCCTTGGGTATACCCTACTTACACGGCCAAACTTAGCAAGAAGCCGGGGGAAATTGATACTATTGAGATTGATCCTTCTCAGCGCATGGCCGACATTGATAGGAAAAACAATAAAATAGAAGTGAGTAAGTTAAAGTCATTTGAAGACCCTACTCGGTAGTTCGAGATTCGAGGCTAGAGACTGGAGGTTGGAGGAGAGAAATTCGGTTTACGAAGACATACTTTACTGAATCAAGAACCGCTTTATAGTTGAAGCGGTTCTTTTTTTGTGGGTAATATTTTCAAAGCTTTCCTTTACTGTTTTCTCAGCTTAGTGAGAGATAAAAATGCCTGTCTATGGTTTGTTCAATAATATGATGCCCGATTTTCTTTCGTAAATTTTGAATGTAGGCCTCAATAGATGATTCGACCAGGTAGATCTCTGAACCCCAAATGGTTTGCAACAAATTATCAACACTAATTTGCTTACCCGGATTCTGTGCAAAAAAGAAAAGCAATTCAAATTCCGGTTTACTTAACATCATTTCACGTTTACCAATTTTTACAGATAATTTCTTACGGTTTAAGGTAAGTGAACCTACCGTAAGTTTGGCCATACTCTTGCGTATTACAAAATGCTGCTTCAATACCGTACTGACTTTATAAGTCAATGCCCTTAGGCCAACTATTTTTTCTATGAAATCATCCCCACCAGTATCAAGAGCTGCTTGCACAAAATAACTTTCAGATCGAGCTGTAAGAAAGAAGATATAGGTGTTTTCAAAAGCACTGCTACTGCGTAAGTAGCGGCAGATTTCGATACCATTCGGGTGAGGCATCATAATGTCTAAAATAATCAAGTCGGGATGAAAGGACTTGGCCATGCGAATAGCCTTGGCACTGTCACATACTGTTTTTACTTTGAAGCCCTCCTTTTCCAGGTTGTATGCCAGCAAGTCAAGTATATCCTGATCATCATCCACAACCAATATTCTATGCGCCTGCTTATCACTCATGAAAAAGTGTTTTAAGAAAGATAGCGCACGTATTTTACCGCTTGGTTATGCAGGCTTTATAGTGGTATTAAGTTATAGCGACTTTCATAAAGCTGAGATAACATTGTTTATAATGATCTCCCCAAGGTGATCGCATCATTGACCGCTTGCGCTGTTATGTTTGGATATTCAATATTGACAACGGTATCTGATTCAACCCATTCAGCAATGGTCTCTAATCTTTTTTTCTTGATATTTTTTAACACTGGTACTTTCAACTCCTTCAGTGCTATAGCATTATAATATTGCTCATATTGATTCTTCATGGGCACCACCATCAGCTTTTTGTGCAGGTATAAGGTTTCGGCCGGTGTTTCAAATCCTGCGCCACATAATACACCTTTTGCTGAGGTCATGCTGGCTTCAAATTCCTCCTTATTAACAGGATAAACTGACAGCTTACCGATGTGATATGCTTTTTTGGTATGCTTAGAAAAAATATGCCAACGCACTTGTGGTAATTTTGCCAACAAGGGAACAAGCTTGCGATCATCATAGGCTGGAAGATAAACCGTGTAGTGATCACGTGTGGTATTGTTTGCACTTCTAATACCTGCGCGAATAACAGGTGTATAAATGTACTTATCGAAGGAAGCAAAATGAAAACCGACATGCGCTTGGGCGGGCGCATAATTTTTTAATATCCAATCACCAACCGGATCGTAATGTTTAGGTGCAGGTACTTTTGGTGAGAGTAAAGCAGACTGGTGGCTTAACGCAACACAAGGAATATTTTTTCGCTTGCAGCCCCAGGCAGAGATGGGTTCAAAATCATTGATGACTAAATCATACTTTTCTACGGGGAACTCCTTTATCTCCTTGTATACATCTTTAGAACTATTCTTCCGAAACGTTTTTAACAGATCAACACCACCACCTTTGCCAAAGTAAAAACTCAAACCTTTTGATTTGTATTTAACCGGATAAGACAATTTAATGTCAGCCTGGGCACCACTAACAAACAAATCAAGTTTGCCGTGCTTTTGAAGTTCGGGTATTATGTCTTCGGCCCTCGCCAGGTGACCATTGCCTGTACCTTGAATAGCGTAGAGTATTTTCACTTTCGAACTGTTAAAAATTCATTAACAAGATCGCGGAATATCTCATCATTATCCAACTTATCACGCAGTCTTTTGGGTAGTTTAATTGTTTTAGCCTGCTCGTCTTCAAAGTATCTGTAGATACGCCAGGCTACACCATCATATTCCAGAGCAGTCAGGTTCTCAACCCAATCGCCTGAATTTAAGTAGAGCACCTCTCCTTTTTCAGTTTGAATATGTTTTATTTCAGGTTGATGAATATGTCCGCAGATGACGTAGTCGTAACCATTTTCGATGGCTATATCTGCCGCTGTGGTCTCAAAGTTGTTGATAAACTTGACGGCACTCTTTACACTATCCTTTACTTTCTTAGATAGGGAAATTTTCTGGCGACCAATTTTAGTCAGTATCCAGTTTACAAATGTATTTAATACAATGAGTGTATCGTAACCAATAGCACCCAGCTTCGCCAGCCACTTGGAGTATTGCATGGTAATATCAAACACATCACCATGAAAAACCCATGCCCTTTTCTGGTTAAGTTTTAAGACAACTTTATTATCAATTGTGAAGGAACCAAGTTTAAACCCTGCAAACTTGCGCAGCATCTCATCGTGGTTACCGGTCAGGTAAATTATTTTTGTATTCTTAGCCAACAAGCCTGTAATGTGTTTAACCACCTGCATGTGTGATTTAGGCCAGTAGCGCTTGCTGAACTGCCACATGTCAATAATGTCGCCATTCAGAATAAGCTTTTTGGGTTTGATGGTTTTGAGGTACTTGAGTAACTCCTCTGCATGGCAGCCATAGGTACCGAGGTGTATATCAGATAACACCACAATTTCTACTTCGCGTTTTTTAGTCCGTTTGGCCATGCCTGTATAAAAGGATTCCCCGAGGCCTCTCAACCTAAGGGAACCTAAACCTATGAAGAAGTAATGAACAAAAGTAAGGAGTAAGTATTACCTAAGCATATTCCGCTTATTACGAAATTGTTACCCTTCCTTGTTTATACTATATGCCTATGTCACCTTATCCAAAATGGCAATTTATTCCGAATAGTATGCTTTTATCTGTGACATTAACATCTGATGCATAACATTAAGCACAAAAAAAAGAAATAAAAAACGGTAGCCGTGTCAACACGACTACCGTCTTCCAACTTATATAAAGCACTATTTGCAGATAGTGTTGTATTCAAAAATAGCCGCCAGGCGAATAGCATCACGGTTAAGTGTTTGATCAGCCAATTTAGCTAAACCACTTGCTTCCTCCTTATCGGATTCCATTCCGTAGCCTCCTTTTTCGAAGCGCTCAACTACTGTAGGACAATCTGCAAGTTCTTTTTTAACATTAAGGTTGGTAACCAGCTTAAGTTTACCATCCTTACCAACTTTATAAACTAAGCTTCCAACAGCACCTTCACGCATACTTTGTTCTATTGAGGAAACCTCCCCCATGGCTGCCGGAGGTGCATAATGCAGATACAAGCTTATTTTACCTTCAGAAAATTTCTGCATAAACATTTTTTTGGCGATCATACCCGTGCCAACAGCAGACATATCTGCATACTTTACACTTTCGAAGGTCATTAGTGAATCGCCCTGATACTTGTATCCTTCAATTTCATCTGCTCCGTATTTATCAAAATCCTTTAACTTAACTTTTGCAAGGGCATCAAAGGCAGTTTTTTCTATAAAGCGAATATCATTTTGAAATTCCCATGGAGCCGGAACGGTTTCTGTACTCGACATGAGTGTTTCCGTACCTGTTTTCATGATATAGCCTTCTATTTCTTTGCCACCCTTAATAATGCTTCCTTTCACGACATATTCTTTCTCCATTTTTTCTTCCAGTGTTTGCTGGGCATTTAGCTGCACATGAATACTTAACAATGCAGAGAGCATTGTGCAATACAATAATTTTTTCATAAACGAGTTTAGGTTAATTAAGGCGCAAAATAATCATTGGTATAAATCTTAAGTACTCTTTTCTAAAATTCAGCAAAGAATATTTTCAACATATACCTGAGTATAGATTAATACAACGCAACCCCTAATAGTTTAATAGCCCTTGCAATGCTGCCTTTACTTTTTCTGCATTTGGCAGCATCATTTTTTCCAGTTCAACATTTAATGGTATGGCTGGTAGATTAACCGCACCTAGTGTCCATACTGGTGCATCTAAATATCGGAAGCATTCCTTGGATATTCGCCCTGCCAGTGATTCCGCAAAGGAATTCATCAGTGGTTCTTCCGTAAGTACAAAAGCACGATTATGCTTTTGTACTGCTTCGGTAATGCAGTCCCAATCAATAGGATTTAATGTTCTCAAATCAATAATTTCAACTTGACCAGGAAAAGATTTTGCAGCTTCTTTCGCCCAGTACACCCCCATGCCGTAGGTAATCACAACGCACGATTCCCCTGCTTCAATTTTGTCTTCACTGGCATGCTCCACCACCCTTGCTTTACCAAGTGGTATCATATAATCTGCATCAGGTTCAATTGTTTTTGCTTCGAGGGTACCTGGTACCTTAGACCAATACAAACCCTTATGTTCCAGCATCACCACTGGATTAGGATCATAGAAAGAGGCTTTCATCAAGCCCTTCATATCAGCGGCATTAGAAGGGTAAACTATTTTAATACCCCTGATAGTAAGCAAGGTGCTTTCAACACTACCACTATGGTATGGTCCGCCCCCACCATAAGCACCAATAGGTACACGAATAACTGATTGAATTGGAAATTTACCTTTGGATAAATAACAACTCTTGGAGAGTTCCTCAACCAATTGGTTTATACCTGGCCATATATAATCGGCAAATTGTATTTCAACAATAGGTTTGGCACCAACGGCAGACATGCCTGCTGTTGAACCAACGATATAAGCCTCTTGTATGGGTGTGTTGAAAACACGATCATCTCCATACTTCTGTGCTAGTGTTGCTGCTTCTCTGAATACACCACCTAATCTTCTTCCTACATCCTGGCCATAGAATAATGCTTCCGGATGTTTTTTCAGAATTTCATCAACAGCATGTAAGGCAGCATCCACCATCACCACCTTTTCACCGCCTTGCGGGTTGCGGTTACCCTTTTCTTCAGTTATTGGTGTAGCCGCAAACTCATGGGAATCAAAATCATTTACATCTGGATCTACAGCCGCTACTGCTTTTAGATAATCACTAGCTACTTTATTGTAAGCAATTTGTTTTATCTCATCAAGTTGCTCTTCCGTCTCACCCTTTTCAATAAGGTAAGCATGGAGCTTTTCCAAGGGATCGAATTTTTGATGTTGCTCTAAATCTTCACGGTACCATTCTTTGCGCACGCCTGAAGTATGGTGCCCTAACAAGGGACATTTTGCATGTACAAGAATAGGTGCACGTTTTTTACGTACATAGTCTATTGCTTTTTTTATACCCAGGTAGGAATCTTCAAAGTCAGAACCATCAACAGCCATCCGTTCAAGGCCTTTAAAACCTTCGGCATATTCGTATGCATCCATGGCACGCATTTCTTTGCCGGTCGCTGAAATCCCCCAGTCATTATCTTGCACAAGGTAAATGATGGGTAGCTTTTTTAATACCGCCATCTGAAAGGCCTCTGATACTTCACCTTCGGTTACAGAGCCATCGCCTAAAGAACAAATGGTAACGGGAGGCTCTTCTGCTTTCAATAGATCTTGCGATTCGAGATAAGCTACACCATGGGCCATGCCCGTTGCAGGAATGGCCTGCATACCTGTTGCAGAGCTTTGATGTGGAATAAGCGGGAAGCCTTCTCTTCTGAGTGAAGGATGGCCATAATATGTTCTACCTCCAGAAAAAGGATCATCGCGCTTAGCCATGAGTTGTAACATTAACTCATAGGGCTGCAAACCCATACCCAAGAGCATGGATTCGTCACGATAATAAAGCGAGGCATAATCGTAAGGCTTAAGTTGCAGACCCGCAGCCAATTGAATGGCTTCGTGACCACGAGAAGTACTGTGCACATATTTACTGCATACCTCACGGTTTTCATCATAAGTCTCAGCCATGCGCTTGGCTGTATGCATAAGTTGATAAGCCTTTAAAAGTATAGTGCGATCGATAGGAGATTTAAGAACTCGGGTTTTCACTTTAGACTGAGGTGCTTCCATCACGTTTTCTTAGTCATTTTAAGGCTTAAAGATAAGTAAAATGGTGCATTCAATCGATTGAGTTTCTATTTTGGTGATAGGCGGTAGTACGAGAAAAACCTCACTGATGTATCTTAGCTTTAACCTTATCCTTAAACACTATGCGTATTCTCCTACTGCTTTTATTGGCAACGACTGCATTTGCACAACCATCTTACTATTACCCTAACAGTCAACAATTTAATGCGGCCATTCCCAGCCCTGAAAAATTTCTGGGTTATCCCATTGGTTCGCATCATACCAGGCATGATAAAGTTGTTGAGTACTTTAAAGAGCTTGACCGATTATCAGATAGGATCACCGTGGAGGAAATAGGCTACACCTATGAGCATCGCGTGCAGATAACGGCTAAAATTACCTCTCCGGAAAACCATAGTCGCCTGGAGGAAATAAGGCAGAAAAACCTAGCCAGAGCCTTTTCCGATGGAGATACCAGTACACCACTTGTTATACAGCTGGGATATAATGTTCATGGCAACGAGCCCTCCAGTACAGAAGCTGCTATGCTTACTGCTTACTATTTGGTTGCAAATGAAGAGGCTGAAACTAAGCAGTGGCTAAATAGTATGGTGATTTTATTAGACCCTGTTTATAATCCAGATGGTCGTGATCGCCACACCCATTGGGCAAATATGCATAAAGCTTCTCCTGTGGTAAGCGATCCGAACGACCGTGAACACAATGAAGTGTGGCCCGGTGGTCGCACCAACCATTATTGGTTCGACCTTAACCGTGACTGGTTTCTAGGAGTACACCCTGAAAGTCGTAATAGAATTGCTTTCTTTCATCAATGGAGGCCTTATGTAATGACGGACCATCATGAAATGGGAACCAATTCAACTTTCTATTTTGATCCGGGCAAGAATAGCAGCAACAATCCTATTGTACCCGGTCAACTCTATGATGTAGTGTATCCAAAATTTGGCGAATACTTTAGTAATGCCATGAATAGCATTGGTTCATTGTATTTCACAAAAGAAGCCTTTGACAAACTTTATCCCGGATATGGTTCCAGCTATGTAAACTTCTATGGTGGTGCTGGCTTTTTGTTTGAGCAAGCCAGTTCTCGAGGGCATGCTCAGAAAACCTCTACCATCCCGCTTACCTTTGGTTTTACAATTCGCAATCAGTTTACTGCATCGCTGGCAACCGTAAGGGCTTCATTGGCGGAGAAAGATTTGCTTATCAAGTTGCGCAGAGATTTCTATAAAACTACTGCAGCACAGGCCAAGGCTAATCCAATTAAAGCTTACGTAGTTGGCGATAGCAAAGACATAAATCGGACGCAGGCTTTTGTTAATCTTGCGCTACTCCATCCGGTAGATGTTTATGAATTACCCAACACCCTTACTATTGGAAGTAACAAATTTGAGAAAGGCAAAGCCTTCATCATTCCTACTGAACAACCTAACTACCTGCTTGTACGCTCACTCTTTGAAAAGCAGATAAGCTATACGGATAGCTTATTTTATGATGCCTCAACCTGGTCGGTAGTGCATGCCTACAACCTTCCTTATGAAGAAAGTAAAACGGCATTAGCAAGAGGTGAAAAAGTAACAAAAGCCCTTACATACAATCCAAAAACTGTGCAAAGAAGTGAATATGCGTATGTAATCGATCTTAGTGATTTCAATGCACACAAAGCTTTGTGGAAGTTACATGAAAAGAATGTATACGTGAAAACTGCTTTTAAGCCCTTCACTTTATCAGTAGATGGCCAACCTAAAAATTTTAGTTATGGCACCTTGCTCATTTCAGTACAAAATCAAAAAATAAGCAGCGATTCACTTTATGTTATACTTGGTGAGGTTAGCAAATCTTGTAGTCTTGATATTCATAGTTTCAATACCGGTTACAGCCAGGCTGGAATTGATTTAGGGTCTGGTAATTTTCAAACTACACAGCAACCCAAAGCTGTTATGTTGGTCGGTAACGGTGTTTCCAGGTATGAGGCCGGAGAGGTCTGGCATTTGTTAGATCAACGCATCAACATGCCGATCAGCAAAGTTGATGTTAATAATTTTACACGGTTAAATTTGGCAGCCTACAATACTTTAGTGATGGTTGGTGGAAGTTACAATATAGATAAGTCAGGAACTGAAAAGATTAAAAACTGGGTACAAAGTGGTGGTACCTTGATCACTTTAAAAACAGCAACGGAATGGGCCATCAAACAAAACCTGGTAAAGGAGAAACTCATACCACAAGACACTACTAAAACTACCAGACGTTTTGATTTTGGATCAGCGCAGGAAATAGAGGGGGCACGACAACTGGGTGGTTCTATCTTTCAGGTTGACCTGGATATTACCCATCCCATCGGTTTTGGTTTTAGCAACCGAAAAGTATCGCTGTATAGAAATGGCAGAACCTATCTGCAAGTCAGTAAAAATCCTTATTCGACTGTTGCGCAATACACCGCCAAGCCCCTGATTGGTGGCTACCTGCATAAAACTCAATTACCAAAAATTGCCAATTCAGCCGCTATTGTGGTGAGCGGACTGGGGTCAGGGCGTGTTATTTTGTTTACCGATAATCCAAACTTCAGGGCATATTGGCTTGGTACTAACAAGCTATTCTTAAATGCATTATTTTTCGGATCAATTACGCAGGTGCCTTCAGCGGAGGGCGCTGAACTAGAAACTGAAAATGACTAATGCTGCAAAAAGAATCAATACGCGACTGGTTTATATCATTACAACAATCAATTTACGAACAACTGGAAGAAGCTGACGGTAGTGGTAAATTTATAAGCGATGCCTGGGAAAGACCTGGTGGTGGTGGTGGCGTTTCCCGCATTATTACCAATGGTGCCGTTATTGAAAAAGGTGGCGTTAACTTTTCCGCTGTATGGGGCAAAGCGCCTGAGCACACCTTAAAAATGCTCAAGTTAAACGAGACCTCAGCAGACTTTTTTGCAACCGGAGTCTCTATCGTAATTCACCCGCATAACCCAATGGTGCCTATCATCCACATGAATGTGCGCTACTTTGAGATGAGTACAGGACAGTATTGGTTTGGTGGAGGAATTGATCTTACACCGCATTATGTAGTAGAAGAGGATGCGCGTTATTTTCATGAACAACTGAAAAAAGCCTGCGATCAACACCATGCCACTTATTACGCTGATTTTAAGAAGTGGGCTGATGATTACTTTTACATTAAGCACCGCCAAGAGACAAGAGGCGTGGGTGGGATATTTTTCGACTACCTAACAGCGGACGATAAGTTTACCAAACAGGACCGTTTTGATTTTGTAAAATCGGTAGGAAATGCTTTTGCCCCTATATACACACACTTTATGCAAAAGAATAAAAACCTGGCATATGGAGACCGTGAAAAGCAATGGCAATACCTGAGAAGAGGTAGATATGTAGAGTTTAACTTAGTTTGGGATCGAGGCACCAAATTTGGTTTGGAAACAGACGGCCGGACAGAATCAATTTTAATGAGTTTACCCCCACAGGCGAATTGGGCGTATAGTCACCAACCTGAACCAAACACAGCAGAAGCAAAAACCCTTAGCCTCCTGAAAAAAGGAATTAATTGGATTTAATTTAACAAGCCATTAACTTCCGTTATTGTTTATATGGTAAGTCTTTGGCAGACCCTAAGCTATTGGGGCATTAATCCGGCATACTCTTCAAAAGAAAAGAGAACCATCTTGCTTAGTAATCGTGTCTGCCTATTGATAGCTGTTTTTACCGCCTTTCTTACCCTTGTTTCTTTTAGCTTCTTCGGCCTTATCAATTCTACAAAATTAGGCTTTGCCTTTACCCTGTTGTTTCTTACCCCACTCCTACTCAACAAACTGGGGCACACAGATGCGAGTCGCATATTGCTGGCAATATTCCTAAGCATAGGCTCCCTGGTTATTTCCGTGATGGACAAATTCAATTACCGCATACTGGAAGAAATGCAATACTTTGAATTCAGGCTTACCTTACTTACGGCCACCATTATACCTTTCATTTTATTTGATCTTAATGAGCGAAGACTCTGGATAAGCGCATTAATAATTAACCTGCTCTGTATCTTATTGTATGACCCTGTTCATGAGTTTTTCGGTGTCGGTTATTATGATTTGGGCTTTAATGGTCCTAACTATTACTTCATTAATTTTATCGTTGCTGCTACCTATCTGATTATCGCAGCCAGTACTTATTTTTTAAAATATAGTTTTGAGAAGTCAGAGCAGGAAAACGTTGATTTAATCAATCAGCTCTCTGCTAAACAAGAAGAGCTGCTACTGGCTACAAGTCTTGTTGAAAAACATCGCGCTCAATTAGAACAGGAAAATCTACAATTAAATAGTAGCTTACTTCAATCTAATGCTACCCTGACAGAAATGAATCAGGAGTTGATCAGTCACAACAATAACCTGCAACAATTCTCTTACACCATTAGCCATAACCTTAGGGGTCCCGTTGCGAGCTTGCAAGGTTTGTTTAGCTTATTAAACCAGAAAGAACTTGGCGACAGTAACAAAGAACTATTCCTTCACTTCAACAATTCAATAAGGGCATTAGATGGAACAATAAAAGATTTAAGTCATATTATAGAACTAAAAAACGATGTCTCAAGCGTTCGGGATAAAGTTTCTCTGTTAACAGAGTTAAATCAGATCAAAACCTTATTGCAGCGAGAGATCATCGAGCAGGAAGTCACTATTACGCATGCCTTTGGTGTTAGTGAATTTGAAAGTGTTAAACCGATGATCCATAGTATTTTGTATAACCTGATCAGCAACGCTATAAAGTACAGATCATACGAAAGGCCTTTGGTTATTACTTTAAGATCGCAAAAAATAGGCAGGCAAATACAGATAGAAGTCCAGGATAATGGCCTAGGTATTGATCTGACTCAACACAAGGACAAGCTCTTTGGTCTTTACAAAAGATTTCACACCCATACAGAAGGGAAAGGCTTAGGTTTGTTCTTGGTAAAGCTGCAGGTTGAAAGTTTAGGTGGAAGTATAAAAGTAAGTAGTAAGCCTGGAGTGGGTACAACCTTTACAATATTGTTTGAACCTGACGCCTAATTTTTTTGTCAACTAAAATAAAAGAAGTACTTTTGACACAACTCGTTGAGCCAAACATATGATAAAATCTAAAAAGTCAATCAGCAAATTTCAAATAATCCTATTAACATTTACTTCTTCACTTATTCTATCATGTTCAACTACCGAAACTGATCCTCTTAAGGAGGGTTTAGTGGCACATTACACATTTGATGGGAATGCCAATGACAGTGGTCCAAATAGTTTAGATGCAGTTGTTTTTGGTGCTACTTTAACCACAGACAGAAAGGGTGTAGCCAATAGTGCCTATTCTTTTGATGGCAATAATGATTACATCAGCATTTCTCACAATCCTATTTTTAACTTTCAGGATAGTGACTATACTATTTCATTGTGGGTTTCTACACCAGAAGATCAGGTGGCTCATAATGGCATTAATGACATTTTGCGTAAATGGGATGGTAATGCTGAGGGTTATCCATATGCCATTTCTTACCGGAATAATACAGTAATTGATGACAATACTGACAAGTTCCTTTTCGCACAGTACAACAGTCAGGCATGTGGACAAACCGTAAGTGATACTTCTAATGAAGTAGATAATAATTCATTCAGTCATATTGTTTTCAAGCGAGAAAGCAATGTAATTTTTCAATTTGTGAATGATATTCTGGTAGGATCATTTTCTGATTTACAAACTTGCTCTACGGCCAATTCCGCAAATGTTACTTTTGGTTGCCGCGGGAATCTTGTTAGATTTTTTAAAGGCAAAATTGATGATGTCCGCTTTTATAACAGGGCATTAAGTAAAGCCGAAATAACGGATCTTTTTACAGAATAAACGTTTAAATAAAAATGACTTCTTTCACAGAAGTCATTTTTATGCTTAGGCATAGTATTTTGATTTTTACCGAGCTTAGTGATCGGCTAGTAATTCATTAATTTTTCTGGCAATCCTTTGAGATGCTACACCATCCCACAATTCCGGAATACCACCTTTTTTCCATTTCCCCTGTACCATCTTTTGAAGATTCACTTCAATTAAAGAAGGATTTGTACCAATCAATTCATTAGTACCTATTGTGCATGTCTCCGGTCTCTCTGTAGTATCGCGTAAAGTCATACAAGGAATCCCCATGACAGTTGTCTCTTCTGTTATGCCACCAGAATCAGTAATTACACCCAAAGCATGCTTCACCAGATAGTTAAATTCCAAGTATCCTTGAGGCTCAACTAATAATAAGGTATCATCCTTGGGCATGAGTCCAAATACTTCCATGTTTTTTCTTGTACGTGGATGTACCGGGAAGATGACCACTTTGTCGGCAGCTCCTGCTTGAATGGCTTTTAATATCGCTTTAAGCTGTTCAGGATTATCTACATTAGATGGGCGATGCAAGGTTAATACGAAGTAATCTTTTGCCTGTAATTTTTGCTGAGTCCAGAAATCCGGAGGGGTAAATCTGTGTTGATGTTTCAACAAGGTATCGATCATGGTATTTCCCACAAAAAAGATCTGATCTGGTCTTTTACCTTCTTTTAATAAATTCTCACCAGCCAATAAACTAGTTGTAAAGAAATAATCAGCAATCGAATCCGTCACTAAGCGGTTGATTTCCTCAGGCATACTCAAATCACCAGATCGAATTCCCCCTTCTACATGCGCTACTTTGATTAATAATTTTTTTGCCACGATAGAACAAGCAAGGGTTGAAGTAACATCGCCAACAACCAAAACTAAATCACAGGGATTATCAATAAGGTATTTCTCAAATTTAACCATGATGGCAGCCGTTTGTTCAGCATGAGATCCCCCTCCTGCCTCCAGATTTATTGATGGCATCGGAATATCCAGTTGCTTAAAAAAACGTTCACTCATCTTTTCGTCATAATGCTGACCTGTATGTACAAGCGACCATTTACATTGATCGTACGCTTTTATCGCATCTATGATTGGTGCTATTTTCATGAAATTAGGTCTAGCACCCGCAACCAACACAACTTTATACGCCATGGTTTTAATTAATTCTCCAAAGATAGGAAATGATTACGCATCCTTACGACTACCCTATTTTGCGTAAACTACGCTTTTATAAACCTCCTCATAAAGAGGTATTATCGACTCAATTGAATACCTGGACTTAACATATTTACGTAAATATTCCTTATCAAATGAATCTAATCGATTCTTAATTGATTTAATACCTTTGAGCAATTTATCCGGATTATCATTGTCTACTAAGACACCCAAGGCCTCATCTGTTAAAATATCCTCAGGCCCTCCGCATTTTGTTGACAAAACAGGAATACCGGAGGCCAGGGCTTCAATTATTGCAATGCTAAAGGTTTCGTGTCTGCTGGCACAAACAAAGAAATGGAGTTGTTGGTAAAATGCAGGGATGCTGTGTAGTGGTATAGCTCCATAAAATTTACATTTATGAACTATATTAAATTCAATGGCCATCTGCTTGTAAAACTCTTTAAGTTGACCATCTCCTCCAATATGCAATACAAAATCCTCATCATACTTTGCAAGAGCCTTAAGCAAAATATCAAGACCTTTAACGTTAGTAGTTAAGCCTCCTAAAAAACCAATCTGCAGAACACTTGAATTAGCCAGCTGGTCACTATTGAACCGATTTACATTAATTAAGTTGGGAATTATATGAACCGGACGATCAACCACTGTTTTTAACTGTGCAGCCAGCCAACTGCTTACGGCAGTAATTTTATTTGCTTTCTGCATACCAAAGTTTGTCAGTTGCCTATGCCATAAGCTTCTGTAATTATTACTAAGCTTAGTGTGCTCAGTATGTACATAAGGAATGCGCAAAGTCCTACTGATCAACAACGCCCAAATCGCTCCGGGATATCCAACAAAAGAATGCACTAAATCAATTTTTTTATTTTGCAGAATGGTTTTACTTAACTTCCAGGTAAAGTACAGATGATGAAGTTGATTGAAAAAGGGAAGTGATTTATTAATAGTGAGGTGATACCGTGTTAAAGTGCGCGTTTCTTTGACTTCAACCAGTGAATACTTTGAAAGGGCAAAATGCTGATAATCTACCTTCGCTACAATAACATATACTTCATGTTTTTTTGAAAGTGCAATAGCTTGTTCTCTGATAAACAAACCCAAGAATGGCTGCCTTTCATCGGGATACCATGGCGTTAACAGGGCAATTTTCATTGAGGAACAAAAATAACATTTGAAAAGACATTAAAGGAAAGTATGGGCACAAGCGCTCCTTGTTTGTTGATAGCATGGGCCTTGTAGTGAAGCTTTTCGAAAAACTCAATAACTTGTGTTTTGGAATAGCCTGCTGCTTTGAAGGTATCGTCATTCATTTCAACCATTACCTGAGGCCTGAAGCGAGAAATAGTTCCTGTCGCTCCCTTTAACATAGTCAATTCTGCTCCTTCAATGTCTACTTTGATAAAATCAAGACGCTGCAGATTCAATTGTAAGGCTACGTTATCTAATGTATCTAATTTTATTTGTTGAATCACTTTTCCCCTTAATTCACTTTGAAATAGTGTAGCCAAACCTTCATGATTGGCATCTGTTGACTGCATTTCATATATTGGTAAAACGCCAACAGTATCTGACAAACCAAGTTTTAAGGTTTTGATATTGGTGAAGTGATTAAGTGCGATATTTCGATGTAGTTGTTCATAAATTTCGTCAACTGGTTCAAAGGCAATAACCGTTCCCTTTGTTAAACGTTTAGCAGCAAACAAAGTATACTCACCCTGATTAGCACCTACATCTAAAAAGACCATATCTGGCTTAAGAAAACGCTGTAAATACCGCCACTCTTTAAACTCATGAAAACCAATCCAATAAAAAGCCGCACCCATTACTTTAGAAGCATCTACCCGCATGGTAATATCCTGATCAATATCTTTTAAGATATAATAATCTGAAGAACTTGTACGCTTAAGCCAATAACGATAGAAAACAGTAGAAATGAAGAAAACTAATTTTCTAAGTTTCAAAGCTATCCATGACTGCGGATAGATAAGTTTACTATTCGAACTTCTAAAAAAATTGGCAAAATGATTTTTCATTTAATAAGGCTAAATGGATTAAGCTGTTTTATTTCTAGTCGGTAAGCCCATACTAAGATGATGACGCAAATTATACAATAAGTAAGGTGCATAACTAATTGCCAGGCAGAAGGAAGAAGTGATTCAGATAAAATAATAAGGATTGAAAGTAAAAGGGGCGCAACAATTATTTTAAACATGTTAAACCTGAAATTGAATTGAGTTTTAACAGCTTTATAAAGTAATATGATTTCAACTGACATGCTTAGTAAACTGGCGGTAATAACACCCATGATACCAAAACGTTGCACCAGTAATATTATGCCCGCTATTTTTATTATCACTGCCACAGTATAAATAAGCGGTAAGGGTTTTGTAAACTTTAAGATACCGTAGGGCGAACTAAAGAAAAGACGAACCGATTTTAGTAAATAGAACGAAGCTATAAATGGAATAAATACTATAGAATCCATATAATGTACCTTACCTGTATACATGACAAGCCACTCTACCAAAAATGGTAAAACCAGAATAGCACCACACACCAGCACCATTACAAAGGCCACTAATCCATAGTAGTAGCGATTAACAGTTATTGTTGATTCTTTAATGCTTTGTGCCATTACTTCCTTTACAACCTTCGGATAAAAAGAACTATGCATCCCGTTCATTAATAATTCAATACCTATTAAGCAGCTTATTGTAAAACCATATACACCCACTAGTGAAAGGCTCAGGAAATAACCCATTAAAATTCTATCGAAATAGTTGATAAACCATTGCTGTAGCTGATATATAAAAGAATACATATTAAAGCTAAAAGAACTGTTCAGCAAAGGCCAATTAAAATGAACTCCAAATTCTTTATAGATACGGTATAGCACCCAAGTGGCACCCAACATCAAGGCAATAAACCGGGCTCCTAAAGGTCCTATTAAGGATTGTGGAAAAATATTTAATCCAAGAATTGTTAATATGATTATACCCAAGAATAATAATGCATTGCCCCGGAGAAAGGTAGTTGGCTGCTCTCTGCTTTGAAGCAAATTACTATAAACTTTAAACAAAGCCTGAAAACTCCCCCCTCCCAGCGCCAACCACCCGTAGGGATAAAAGGAAACATTCTCCTGGCTAAAAATTACCGAAAAGATCAAGCCTCCAAAAGCAAATAGTACAATAGAAACTACAAGGCTGATCAAGAGCATCATTACAAAGGCAGAGCTTACGTAAGCTGATAATTTTTTTGCATCAGCTTTATATTCATGATAATGTATGTATAGAGAGGTGTCAAAACTATAGGTAACAACTAATTGCATGAACAATGAAAAGGACATGAAAATGGTCCAGGCACCAAATTGCGCTTCACTCAGATTGGCCACATATAAGGGGATAAGGATAATCCCGCTTGCCATGGGCAACATGCCACTAATGGTGTAAATGAAGGAGGTTTTTAAGAAAGACTTACTGATTCTAACCACAGGGTGCAAGATAATTGATTTGAACAAATCAAAACCCCTTTGTTTATTTGCGCTGCTAAGTTTTAAATACCACCCTATACCAGGTTGGACTTAACATGCTTAAAGCTAAGTGACTCACTTTTCCTGATTCAAATTCTATGCATATAGTCATGCTCCTTAACGCTACATATCCAAAGCCATTGGATATAAGGGTAAGAAAAGAATATTCATCCCTGGTTAAAAGTGGTTTTAAAGTAACCTTGGTTTGCCTGCGGGCTGCCGAACAACCAGAAAATGAAGTCTATGATGGGGTACATATACAGCGGATAAAAGCTGGTAAAACGATTTACCACCTTGCCTTCTGGGATGTCGTTATGTCATTGACTTTTGTGCACCCTATCTTCTACCGTGCATTAAAAAAGTTAACTAAAAATGAAAAAATAGATGCCATACATGTTCATGACCTACCATTGGTGGGGACAGCCCTTAAAATCAAAAGCAGCAGAAAGGTTAAGGTTGTTTTTGACATGCATGAGAACTATGCCGAGGCACTAAAAATATGGTTTCAATGGAAAACAAACCTCCTGGCTAAGGTTAAAAATAAGCTCTTCCTCCGTCCTTCTCTTTGGCTAAAATACGAAGGACGAGCACTGCGTGAGGCCGATCATGTACTGGCAGTGGTAGATGAGATGAAAAAGCGAATTATAGAAACGCACCACATTCCTGCCAATAAAATAACCGTAATCTCCAACACAGAACCTATAGAGTTTACCCATCAGGAGATAGACAATACTGTTTATAGCCATTATAAAAACAACTTTATTGTAACCTACACGGGAGCCATTGGTCCACACCGTGGTGTAGATACCGTTATTGAAAGTTTTCAGTTTTTAAAGTCTTATAAAGACATCGTGTTTGTTGTGGTGGGCTCTGGTAGTAATGATGTAATGAATAGCCTAAAGCAACTAATCCAAAAACATCATCTCGAAGATCAGGTTTTTTTAGAAGGTCATAAACCTTTTCACCTGGTTTACTCCTATATGAAATTAGCCAACGTGAATATTATACCTCATAAAATCAATGAGCAGAATGAACACGTAGTACCCCATAAATTATTTCAAAGTATGCTGGCAACGAAGCCGCTATTGGTCAGCTCCTCTACCCCATTGAATCGTATTATTAGCGAAACCGGAGCAGGTCGTATCTTTAAAGCGGAAGATCCGGCCAGCTGTGCCGAAAAAATTCTGGAATTTTACAATAACCCAACTGAATCAATAAAAATGGGTGAGGCAGGCTTTGCCGCTGCTACAGGAAAATATAGTTGGGAAACAACAGGCGCAGAACTCGTAAAGCTTTATCGAAATCTTTAGTCTGCCGCTTAATTCAGTAAATCAGCAAGTTTACTTGTTATTGATTTTCTGCTATAAGACATTTTACCACTATTGAGTAAAGGTCTTTGGCTTTGCCAGTTCCTGAAATACTTTTCCAAGGTATTCTTCAGTCCATCCTGATTATCGCTATCAACCATGCTTCCACAGCCAGCCTGACGCATCAGATCTGCCGCATCACCTTGCTCCGGCCCAACCCCCAGTACTGGTAAGCCTGTGGCCAGGTATTCAAATAACTTGCCTGGCATATAGCCCTCAGCATCTTTATAGCCGGTGAGCACCAATAGCAAGAGAGTGCTTGTACCATACAATCTTACCACTTGTTTATGTGGCATCGTGGGCGTCAAGGTGGTGATCGTTTTTAAAACTGGATGCGCGTGCACATAATGTGCAAAATGAGAGTTAACCTGACCCACAAAATCTACCTGAATAGCATTTTTAAATTCCGGATATTGGTTGCAGAGTGCAGCCACTGCTTCCATAAAAGGAATCGGATTACACTTTTCGTTAACAATACCCACATGGCGAATTACAAAACGATCTGTTCTTTCAATGGCGAAGTCCTTAAAGTCTTCTTCATCGTAACCGTTGGTAAGCAAATTAACCTTGCGTCCGCCCAATCGCTGAAAATGCCTGACATAAAAAGGCGTTATCGTGGTTACTTTATCTGCAGCAGTCAACACCTTTTTTTCTAATTGCTGATGGCGCTTTCTGGCAAATTGAGTGAGTTTTAATGTATCTAAAAAGCCCCATTCACTCCAGGGATCGCGAAAATCAGCGATCCACTTTAACGATGGATTTCGCTTCTTAAGTCCCAGGCCAATCAGGTGCACACTATGGGGCGGTCCTGTGGTAATAATATGCCTGATTTTCTTCTCCCTTAAAAAATCATCTAAAAATTTAACGCTTGGTCTTACCCAAAATACACGCGGATCGGGTATAAATAAATTACCTCTGATCCAAATGCTTATTTTACTAAATAAAGAATCTGCCTTAGGTGCTGAATTAGCACTAACCTTTACACCTCCACCTGATAGCTTATTAAACAGACCATAAGGCTCCCAGATAGGAAAATGTAAAACCTCTGCTTCAGCCGGTATATCTAATAATAAAGATGGATCCTTTAAGTCGAAAGATGGATTTTCAGGAGTAAAAACGTAGGGTTGCCAGCCAAACTGCGGCAGGTACTTAACAAACTTAAGCCAGCGTTGCACCCCACTACCGCCACTTGGTGGCCAGTAGTACGTAATCACCATTACTTTTTTATACTCACTTTCTTCCTCGTCAACGGACATCCTGCTTAAATAAAACTCAAAATTCAACTTTCAAATGGTCTTAGCAAATCTGCGGACCTGATTTTTAAATGAAGATTCACTTAATTTCTCTTCCACTTATCGCCTCCGAATGAACCATGAGGTTACCCATCGTTAAAGGTTGTTTAGTTATTATTAAAACGTAATGAGTTTAGTAGGTTTTTAGAAGCGTATTGTCCCCTAGCGGGAGACAATACTTGACGGATAGTGCGAGTCTACGCCCAGAATCCGTCTGACCGCTGCGTGTTTCTGCTTTCTGCGGTCTTACAGATGATCTATCTTATAAAATGTCTAATCTTTTAAAACTAGTGGTATAGAATCACTTAATTTGAAGCATGAATTTCAGTGAAGAGGTATTTCTCCATAAACTGGCACAGACTACACCCTACCCTTATAACATCAGCATAGAAAGTGCAAAGGGGGTATATCTTTATGCACCTGATGGCAAACGTTATATCGATATGATCTCCGGCATTGGCGTAAGTAATGTTGGTCATGGCAACCCACATGTGGTTAAGGCCATTAAAGATCAGGTTGACAAACACCTGCATGTGATGGTTTATGGGGAATTTATTCAACACACTCCAAACGCTCTAGCCGAAAAGTTAACAAGTCTGCTGCCGGCAACACTGAATTGCTGTTATTTTGTAAACTCCGGCACTGAAGCCAACGAAGGTGCATTAAAGCTCGCCAAACGTGCTACAGGCAGAACAGAAATCATTTCCATGCGCAAGTCTTATCATGGAAGTACGCACGGCTCTTTAAGCGTTTCAGGCAATGAAATGAAAAAAGCTGCGTACAGACCATTATTACCGGATGTGCGTTTTATCAACTTTAATGCAATAGAAGATCTGGAACTGATAAGTACTAAAACTGCATGCGTAATTGTAGAAACAATTCAAGGTGATGCAGGTGTTCGTATTCCATCAAAAGAATACATGAAGGCCCTTCGCAAACGTTGTACCGAACAGGGCACTATACTCATCTTCGATGAGATACAATGCGGCATGGGGCGCACAGGTACGCTATTCGCTTTTGAGCAATTTGATGTTGTACCGGATATACTGACCATTGGTAAAGCTTTTGGCGGTGGCTTGCCCATTGGTGCCTTCATAGCTGATCAAAAGTTAATGAAGGAGTTGACTTACAATCCACCCCTAGGGCACATTACTACTTTTGGCGGTAATCCTGTATGTTGCGCCTCTGCACTAGCTACGCTGGAAGTTATTGAACACGAAAAATTACTAGCAGGCGTTGAGCAAAAAGGTCAGCTCATAGAATCTCTTTTGCAGCATCCCAAAATTAAAGCCATCAGGCGAATTGGCCTGCTGTTCGCCATCGACTTTGAAACAGCAGAAGAGGTAAATCGCATAGTTGAATATGCCAAACAAAAGGGCGTAATCTGCTATTGGTTTTTGTCTCATCCCAACAGCTTCCGCATAGCACCTCCACTCATCATCAACCAGGATGAGATACAGGAAGCCTGCAGGATTATCGTAGAAGCTATTGACCAGGCATAGCAGTTCATCTTAAGAGTATATATATATTTAAGTAATGGAAAATAAGACTTTCAACAGATTAGATTATACCTATAAGCTCTTCATTGTTCTTGCCCTAAGCATGGTAGCCCTTATATTGGCAAAAGATATCTTTATTCCCATCGCTTTTGCAGGTTTTATTGCCGTTGTTATGTTACCCGCTGTAAAGTGGATGGAGCGCAAGAAGGTAAACACCATACTGGCAATATCATTGGTCCTACTTGGCTTCACACTGCTAATTATTCTTTTAGGATGGCTCATTGTTGATCAAATTGTTGCGCTGGTCAATGACCTGCCAGATATTCAAACAAGACTAGAAATGTTTACTGAAAGCATCAGGCTTTCACTCCGCAAGGATTTTGGCATTAGTATTTCTGATCAGAATAATTTGATTAAAGATGTAGTGAAAAATGTGAGCACCTATATTGGTGACATCCTTGTTTCTACAGGAAACTTAATTTCCCTTATCATACAAATACCCATTTACATATTTTTATTCCTGATTTACAGAGACAAATTCAGGCTATTCTTCCAGAAGCTGTTACCGCAGCAAGAAGATTTTTTGTGGAAAAAGGAGTTGGAGAATGTATTACAAGGCTATGTAATTGGACTTGCTTTGGTAACCATGATCATTGCCGCGCTAAATACCATAGGCTTGGCCCTACTGGGTATTGAGCATGCCATATTCTTTGGCCTGCTTTCAGGGCTACTCACTATTATCCCCTATGTCGGAATTTTTATCGGTGCAGCATTGCCTGCTTTTCTGGCGCTTGTTACCAAGGACAATGCCTGGTATGCAGTAGGTGTGATTGGTATTTTCACTTTTGTTCAATTTCTGGAGGGTAACTTTATTACACCACGCATTACTGGCTCTAAGGTTAGTATCAATGCCCTTGCCGCTATTGTAGCCTTATTGCTTGGTGGTAAGTTATTGGGGGTTGCCGGTATGATTCTGGCTGTGCCTGCCATTGGGGTATTTAAAATTATTTTAGGACACACAGAACATTTAAAAGCCTTTGTTGTGCTATTAGAAGATACAAATGGAGCTAATACCAAGGAAGAACCTGACCCTGCAGCAAATACAGCTGTAGAAGCTAATCCTACTGATACAGAACCATAAGCTATTAGGTAGCGAGTAGCTTTGCCGGTGAGTGGTTAACTATGCTACTAATATCCGTATTAGGTGATCCTACTAAGAAACCTTCTCAACCACCAGGTTGTGATTAGTGTAAATACAAATGTCAGCCGCTATATTGAGACTTTCTCTAACAATCTCCTCTGCGGTAAGGTGTGGTGCATGCTTCTTCAGTGCCAGTGCCGCTGACTGTGCATACATGGCGCCTGAGCCAATAGCGGCTACGTTATTATCTGGTTCTAGCACATCGCCAGTACCTGATAGAATGAGCAACTCATCCTTACTGGCTGAAATCAACATAGATTCTAATCTGCGCAAGTAGCGATCTGTGCGCCAGTCTTTGGCCAGTTCAATGGCTGCACGTTTCATATTACCTCCATAAGCACTTAGTTTTTCTTCAAAGCGCTCTAATAGGGTAAATGCATCGGCAGTAGAGCCAGCAAAACCTGTTACAACCTTACCGTCAAGGAGCTTTCTGATTTTCTTCACATTGCTCTTCGCTACATAAGTACCCATAGTGGCCTGACCATCGGCACCAATAGCCACCTGGTTATTATGCAATACTGCGAGTACGGTTGTTGAATGTATCTTAGTCATTCTTGTCTTTTTTAAAAATGAAACCGCTAACCCCTAAACCGGCCGATAAGGCAGCATACTTAGAAGACGCTTTGTATGATTGATAGAAAACACCTGCATCAATTGACAAGTTCCGAGATTTACTCACAAAGAATGAGTAGCCAGCGCCAACAGAAAAACCGTGTACCTTCCTCTCAATTTTTTGGCTTGAAGATGTTACAACCCCTAAAAACTGGTCTGAAGTACTTGTTTGTTTAAGAATAGTTTCCTGACGACCAATTATATAATTCGCTTCACAAAAAAAACCTTTGCTTACATAATACCGCACAAAAGGTACAAGGTTTCTGGAGGATGACTCACTCAAATAATGCAAATAAATAATTGAGGGCGTTGAGCTAACATTTTTTGCTTCCTCTTTTGTACTGACTAAAGAAAAACCAATACCTGTTAAAAGTTTAGACATTGGAAATATCCCCAATGAGAACGTGCCCACTGCATTTTGCAAGGTGTTTTCTGAATCACCTGACAACTCCGTATTTTTCGACCGAGAATACGTTCCGCTACCACTGGCGTATACTGAGAATTGATCAAATTGCGCAAAGGAGCCTGCATAGGCACTTAACATAAGCAGGCAGCACAAGCAAGAGGTTTTGCTATACATTTTTGATTAGTGAAGTATGCTGATAAATGAGCTCGAGAGGCAAATCAATGCTAAGCGTGGGTATTTCTAATATATCAGATTGCGTTTTATACTCTTCTAATTCCCAGTGTCCTGATTTGTTAATACGAAAAGCCTCAATATTTATATTATCAGTGTCCACTAGAATGTATTCCTTTAATGATGGAATATCCCTGTACAACTTGAACTTGTCTCCTCTATCATAATTTTTTGTAGCGGGTGAGAGTATTTCAAAAATTATTGTAGGCCCAACTACTGTATCTTCATTTGATTGTTCCAAGTCCCCGCAAAAGACAGAAATATCCGGATACGTAAACAGGGTATTATGAGGGATATGAACACGCATATCGCTTCCATAAGGTCTACATGGTTTACCCTTTAACCTAATGTATAACTCACCAATAACGTTAACTGAAATGATATTATGAGTTTGGCTGGCTCCTGACTTAGCATATACTGCTGATTCCGAAGTACCACCAGGAAGCTCGTCAAGCATCAAAAAAACCTCGCCTTGGTAGTATTCGTGTTTCTTCTCCGAAGATCGCTCAAAAGCCAAATACTCCTCAATGGTGAGTTTCCTTTTTCCATAAGCGAGTATCGGTTCACGAACTTCTATCATTACTACTATCAGTTAGTAATTCCTACTAAGTGCTTAAATCAAAATCCTTACCGGATCTTCTAATAATCCTTTGAAGGTTTTAAGGAAGGCAGAGCCAACGGCTCCATCTACCGCACGATGGTCGCAAGACAATGTCACTTTCATTACGCTGCCTGGCACTAACTGACCATTTTTGACAACAGCTGTTTCTTTAATGCCACCTACTGCCAGAATACAAGCATCAGGAGGGTTGATAATAGCTGTGAATTCTTCGATACCAAACATGCCTAAGTTTGAAATCGAGAATGTTGAACCTTCCCAATCCTTAGGTTGCAATTTCTTGTCGTGTGCCTTTTGGGCAAGGTCTTTTACCTCTGCTGAAATGTGAGACAAGGACTTACTGTCTGCAAAGCGTACCACCGGCACCAACAAACCATCCTTAACGGCCACTGCTACACCAATGTGTATGTGGTTGTTCTTTCTGATTTTATCTCCTAACCAGCTTACGTTTACATCAGGATGCTGACGTAAAGCAGCTGCTGCTGCTTTAATCACTAAGTCGTTAAAGCTAACTTTTACCGGACTTATCTCATTAATGCTTTTTCTCGCTTCTATCGCTTTGTCCATGTTGATTTCCATGGTCAAATAGAAGTGAGGTGCCGTATACATGCTTTCGCTTAGTCGCTTGGCAATGGTCTTGCGCATTTGCGATACGGCTATTTCTTCAAAGCTCTCCTGGCCTACCACCGTTGGCAACACTACAGAAGCACCCGTTGATGCAGGTTTACTTGCTGTTGCTGAAGGCGCTGCGCCAGGTTTAAAGTTCTCAATATCTTGTTTGGTAATACGTCCGTTATCTCCGGTACCTTTAATCTGATTAAGGTCATAGCCCTTCTCTTTAGCCATTGATTTCGCTAAGGGAGATGCTTTAATGCGGCCATTTGAACTGTGTTCCTGAACAACTGGTGCAGGATTAGCTGTAGCAGCGTTTGTTGTAGCAGGTACTCCTGCTTTGGCAGTTTGAGACCCACCACTGCCCTTTGCTTCGTGCGCTTTTAATAAAGTTGCCCAGTCAGCACCCTTCTCGCCAACAATAGCCAAAACGCCATTCACGGCAATTGACTTGCCTGCTTCTGCACCAATGTATAATACAGTTCCTGTATGGTAAGACTCATACTCCATCGTGGCTTTGTCTGTTTCAATCTCGGCCATTAACTCACCGGATTTTACAGTATCGCCCACCTTCTTATGCCAGGCAGCGATAACACCTTCATTCATGGTGTCGCTCATTTTAGGCATTAACACAATCTCTGCTTTAATACCTGAAGTGTCAATGGTAGCGGCAGGTAAAGTACTGGGTGTTGGTGCTTCTTTTGGCGCTTCGGCTTGTGCTCCACCAGATGTGGCAGCCTGCCCGGCTCCTTCTAATAAAGTTTTATAGTCTTCACCCTTTTTACCCACTATAGCCAGTACATCGTTAACTTTAACTGCCTGACCCTCAGCAGCGCCAATATATAATACAGTGCCTTCGTTGAAAGATTCATAGTCCATTGTGGCCTTATCCGTTTCTATTTCGGCCATCAGTTCACCTGATTTTATGGTATCGCCCACCTTCTTATGCCATTTCGCAATAACGCCTTCCGTCATTGTATCGCTCATTTTGGGCATTCTTACTATCTCTGCCATGTAGCTATGCTTTTAAAGATCTGTTAAACAGCCAAAAATAAGGCATCAAAGCCGATTTTCAAGTGATTTAGAAATTTATCGTGCCCAGTAAAAATTCAAACGTTGACACTGACGGACTTAGGCCATAACTCAGGCGAAATCCAATATCTAATTGAGGAACGAAACGCAGGATATTGAGGTCAAGTTTAACTTCAGTGCCAATGGTCAGGTAAGATTGACTGGCACCAAATGATGGTGAATTGGCAAAACCGTAATCAACAAAAGTATTTAGTCTTAGTCGCTGAAAATTAACCAGTGGTCCTATGTTTATATCTGGATACCAAAGTGGTAAGGCATAGTTGGCTGACATTGAATAAAACTGCTGTGCTCTGAAAATAGACTGTCCTCGAGGAACAGGAATTCGATTCGGAAAAACATAATTCGTTCTGAAATTATCGGTATACAAGGTTCTTTGATAGGCCCAGTAACCATTAAAAGAATGATGTTTAGCTAAACCAGGGAAAAATAATTGTGTATAGAATGCAAACAATGAACCTTGCAAGTCGCTTCCGAAACCTGATTTATACCAATCCATGTTAACTGATTGTCCCCATCTTGGTAAAAAATCCCTGCTGCTTTGTCTGAAATAGCGAAAGGCATTAAACCTGAATCTATTAAACACTAAACTATTATTGCCAACGTAATTGCGCAAGGTATAAACTCGCGTAATCGTATCATTCAGCACTTCTGCAGGTGCAAAGCGGGCATCATTTAGCAGAGAGTTAGTAAAGCTACTTACTTTAGTATAACCTATATTATTGCTAATGGTAAGGCCGCTATTATATTTTGAGCGTGTTAATAATAGGGGGATTCTTAATCCCACTGAAATATTTTTTTCCTCCCAGTCCAAGGTAAGGTTGCGTCTAATAATTTCATTGCGTGTAGTATCCTGTGGTGGTGTGGGATTACGCTCAATAACACGAATTTGTACATCACCTTCATTAACAGATCTGTTAGCGAAGGAAGTACTCACATCTACAATCGGTAACCATGCCTGATAACTAACAGTGGCATTCCAAGAACCACTGTTCTCTGCAATGTTATAATCATAGCCGGCTGATACCGCTGTTGTACTTAGTATATTTCTGGAAGTAATACCCAAGGTTGTATTGGTTAAATTACTATCGAAGTAGGCTCCCCAGCTTACAGGGTTAATAATGCCTCTGAGTTTTGAATAGCGCTTGGCGCTAAGTGCTGTTTGAGGAATACTGTCTAATAGATTGGGTCTTCCCTCCTGCTCGGCCAAAAACTCAAAGAAGGTCTTAACAGGTTTTGTAAAACTCACTTCCTTCCACAACGATTTGTCTATTGGCATTTTAACAATATCTAAGCCGTCTCTGCCTTGATCATTATAAAAAAGTGTTTTACCGTCTGCACTTAAGGCAGGATTAAAAGCACCATACTTACTTGAGGTAACCTGATATCTTTTTTCTGTAGTGAGATCAAAAGCATAAATATTATCGATGCCACTGACAGGTGAGTTGAAATACAAGATATCTGTTTGCAAAACTGGATGCCCAATGTTTTCATTGGTAATAGGAAGCACATCTCTCTCCAGTCCGTTTTCAATGTTGATGATGCTTATCGTTTTGCCTGCAGGCGTGGTTTTGGCTACTACAATCGACTTCCCATCGCTGGAAAACCTCGGCATAGCGTAGAAATAATTTTCTTTATTTTCAAATCGCTTCTTCTCTTGTCCTGTAAAGAAATCGATAATTACCACAGCCGTCTGATAACCATTGTTAGTTTCAACAGTTACCACCTGATAACCATCCGGTGATAAAGCTGCTGCCCCGAAGCGCGACTTCTCAGTGATTCGGAATAACTGTTTAGTGGATACATCGTAAGCCTTAATAACTGAATAAGTCTTCACTCTATAGCGGGGATCAAATTCATATTCGTTCCAGACTACTTTAGTATTGGCTGTAGATAACATTCCCGCATCATTTACAACCCCTTGAGTATGGATTCTGGTTTCAACACCGTTTTTAATCACAACCAGTTGATCAACATCACCTATACCGCTTTTCATCGCTACAAGGCTGCCATCATCAAGCAGGTTGGGATAGTGGTAATTAGTGAAGGCTTTCGTTTTGCGTTGGTTGACTGTTTCAAAACTTGTTAAGGAGAGCTCTTTCAATTCATTCTCCCATCGTGTTTTGTATTCATTGGCCATTTCCTTGTACAAATGTCTTACCCGTATGTCGGCATATTTATGTATGGAGTTTGAAAAGCGAAAGGGCAGAAAAGGTACATTCCAGGAGCGCTTGGTTATTTTACCCCAAATCTCAGGATCGTTACTGCGTTCGCGTAGATAGCTAACCATATGGTAACCCAGCACATAGTGATCTGGAATAAAATGTTTATACGATCGAAGGTATTGCTTGTCATAGTTGAAAGTTCGTCCTTCCAGTAAGTTGGTGCGGAAGTTCATGTTGAAATTCGGAATGCGCCCACGGCCGCTGTTGGTTAAACCCGTTTCTAAAGCAACGGCATCGCCCTCCCAAAACCAGGAGGGTACAGCAACATTGGCCATGGCTGCAGTGGTAGCCGGACCGAAAGCATAATAAAATAATTTATTGAAACCTGTAATCGCATTTTCAAACTGAACCACATGCCTGTATTCATGAACAGCCAGGAGGTTTAACCAATCATTGCTTCCCAGGAAATTGTAATTCTGAGAAGGCATCATAAAAAACTCGCTCCTCCGTGGTGCCAATGAAACAAAAGCATTGGATATCGAAGACTGATTCTGAAGTATAACTGAAATTTTTCTGGGCGCCTTACCCAAGGTGCGGGATTCCGCAAGCCGGATGTGTTCTAATGTATTTGCTACGCGTTGGGCTTCCGCCTCAATTCCTTTTGGATAAATCACCCGTATGGATGGCGTGTTTACCTGTAGCCATTTTATGGCTGGCGGATTGTTATTTAAAACGCTGGTCTGGCCAAGTGCCTGAACAGCCATTAAACAAAATAGTATTGCAAAATTTCTCATATCACCTAATCTCCAAATATAAATGAAAATGAGACTTATGCTAAAGAAAAATTGACAGCTGTTCTGCAGGTACCGAAGCAGAGGCTTGTATTGAATAAAACCCTGCTTTATCTATTATCAACTGCCTATTACCCGTTCTGCTAAGCAATAATACCAATAGAACACTTATATGAATTGTCCTTGTCTGTTACGCCAGTCTTCACGTTTAAGTTGATAAACAAAACAATCGTCTTCACCAAAAAATCGTCTTTCCATAAAACGGAAACCCAAACGTTCATAGAAACGATGCGCCTTAACATTCGTAGCTATCGGATCTATTAAAATAGCTGACACCTCACGCTTTGCAAAGCAGCGTTCAATGGCTTGAGTCATGATTATTGTACCATAGCCTTTACCAATATCTTCCGCTTCTCCCAGCCAGATATCAATCGCTCTTAAATTTTTTTCAACTTCACCCCAGTAGTGTGAGTCTTCTTCGTAAGGATCAATGATCTGTACAAAACCTATAGGCCTTCCATCAAGTTCAGCAATCAATTGCTCGCGCCAGGCAGGATTACGAGGTAGTTCCTGCTCCCAATCCCAATCATCGTTGGGATCTGAATCTATGTTATGCTGTTGCTGATCCCAATGCCTAAGCAGTGTAATGTCAGCAATACTAGCTGGTCTGAATTGTATACGTTGCCTTAAATTGCTCATACCTTATCATACGCCATTGAACAAAACATGAATACAGCGCTTAAAATACCCTGCTGATTTCATCAAGACTTTTAAACCTTCTGCCGTTACCGGCAACTGCAGCAACATTAAAGAAGCCTACTACTTTTGTACCATTGCTGTTCAGGTTGCGCATATTAGTGGGTACGTTGGCAATTGGGGTAGCAAACAACTCACCAAAACCACCGGGGCGGTCGGTTTGTAGTTGCACTTCTGTTAAAAAATCAAATGCTTCCTGCGATAAAGAATTTATCTCAACATAAAGGGAATCCCCCACACTGTATGGTGATAAAATAGTTCCATCAGCGTCTTCATCAAATGGATTTACACTTGTCCTGATGGGCGTAATAAATCTTTTGCCACTATAGTCTGCACCTCTGGAGAATGCAGCATCATACGCCAAACTTATTTCTGACGGTTTGTTAAGTAGTTGACCATTTTTATAAGTTTTAATCCAATAAGCATCTCCTACCGGCAACAAGTCTGTGCCCCAAAACTCTGCAAAATAAAGATCATCGAAAAATTGAGTCCCTTCTTGTTTATTAAAAGTGATACTATCCACCGGAGGCACATCATTCATGCGTGCATTTGCCAAAAAAGTCTCTCCATTAATGGTTACGGTTAATTCATAACTGTTCCCTATTGATCCAAATCCCACATTTCCCGAAGGCGTCCAAACGTATTCGCCTTCAGTTGAACCTTCTGTAAAAATGAAAACATTACCAAGGTTATCGTTAATAGTAACAGTAGCTCCTGTAACAGCAGGCGGTAGTACTGTCTCAAAATATGGTTGAGAACGCGTAATCTTAATTACCTGTGGTTGATTACTATTGGTAATCCACGCATCAATAACTATAACAGGCTCCGCATTTTCTAATTCAGGAAATATCTGTTCTTCACAGGCTACAAATGCTCCGATTGAAGCAAAGAATAAAATAGATTTTAAAAAATTGTTCTTCATACTGTTAGAAATGAAAATTATATGAGACAGAAGGTATAATTGTGCCTATGATGGCTAATTGTCTGGCTTCGCTGTTTATTGCGCTACCTACCGGAACTCGCTCGCTGCCTTGAGTGAAATAAATAGAAAATGGATTTTTACGAGCGTAAACATTATATAATCCAAACACCCAATAATCACTGTTCTTACGTTGCTTTCCATTTGCTTTAAGTGTTTTTCCATCCATTCTGACAGATAAATCTAAGCGATGAAAGTCAGGCAAACGAACGTTACCCCTGCTTTCATTTGCATTGTATGGTATTAATATGCCCTGCACAACATATCTTGAGGTGGGGAAGGTAGCGGGTGTGCCACTCACATAAGTAAAATTCGCTGATAAGGAGAGTCGTTTCGTTAACTCATAGAACCCAGTTAACTTTAAATTATGACGCTGGTCATAGCGTGTAGCATACCAGTCACCTTTATTAATACCGTCCACCTGCAATTCAGTTTTGCCAAGGGTATATGATACCCAACCATTAAATCTTCCTTCTTGTTTTTGAAAATATAATTCCAATCCATAGGCGCGACCTCTTCCGCTTAACAATTCACCTTCCAGGTATTGATTAATCAAGAGATTCGCGCCATCTATATAATCAATCTGATTATCTGTTATCCTGTAGTAAGTCTCAGCCGAGAACTGATACAAGTCATTATCACCAAATGATTTGAAGTATCCAAGGGCTAGTTGATCACCAATTTCCGGAAGAATATTGTTAGAACTTGGCGTCCATACATCTAAAGGATTGGAAGCAGTTGTGTTTGAGATCAAATGCAGGTATTGCACCATTCTGTTATAACTAGCCTTTATTGAAGTGGTGTTATTTAGCTGTGCTTTTATGGATAAACGTGGCTCAAAATTTGAATATTGACTTAATATATCACCCGATCCAACTTGTTCTTCAAGCGAAGTGTTTGGTCTCCTTCTCTTACCAGGAATTGTATCGTAATAAGTTACATTTTTACCAGGTCCAAAACTGTAGAAAGATGAATAGCGAAGTCCATATTGTAAAGTAATAGCTTCTCCAATTTTTTGATCATTCGACAGATAAAATGAATTTTCTAAATTATACTTTTTGTCTACGGTAAGAGGTTCAGACTCACCACCCGATGCAGCCACAGCATCAGCAGGAGTAAATTCATAGTAGGTAGCTTCCGCACCAAATGAGATTTCATTATTCCTATTTAAGAAGTAACTAAAATTCGGCTTGAAAGTATAATTCGAAATGGAGGATTTCCAGCGAAAATAGTCTTGGTCATCCTCACCAAACTGAAGAGAATAATCGTATTCACTGAATATAGCAGAAAAATTAGCAAACAATCTGTCATTAAAAATTCGATTATATCTTAGCGTACCTGTTTTATTTCCCCATGAAAAACCCTGGTCTGCATCAAAAAAGAAAACATCTCTCCCAAAATATCCTGATAAGAAAATTTTATTTTTCTCATTGATGCTGTAATTCGCCTTCCCTGTTAAATCATAAAAGTTAAGCTTAGCACCATCTTGTAACACATCTACAAATGGCTTTGCCAATATGTCGATGTAGGACCTTCTGCCTGCCACAATAAACGAACCTTTATCTTTTACAATGGGAGCCTCCAATGATAAACGACTAAAGATGGTGCCTATACCACCATTGGCCTCAAACTCTTTATTATTCCCTTCTTTCATGCGCACATCCAGCAGGGAAGCTAGACGACCACCATATTGTGCAGGTATGGCCGCTTTATACAGTTTCGTATCCTTAACCGCATCCGGATTAAAAACAGAAAAGAAGCCTAACAAGTGTGAGGAGTTGTACACCGAGGCCTCATCTAATAAGATCAGGTTTTGACCAACGCTACCACCCCGTACATTAAAACCTGAAGCACCCTCACCTACTGTAGCCACACCTGGCAACTGCTGAAGGCTTCGGATTACATCGACTTCACCCAAAAAGGCCGGTATCTTAGCGATAGTCTTGATGTCCAGCTTATTAACACTCATTTCAACAGACTGTACAATTGACTGCTCCTTCTCTGCTGAAATAACCACCTCCTTAAGTTGTTCCCCCTGTGGTACCATTTCAACATCGAGCCTTATATTTTTGCTAAGCTGTTGATTACTAATTTGTTTTGCATAACCTATGTAGGTAAACTCAACATCGTAAGTACCCGGTGGTAAGGTTAAGGAGTAAAAACCATACACATTGGTGGTGGTTCCTGCTGCGAGTGAACGAACATAAACTGTAGCCCCAATCAAAGCTTCTCCATTACTGGCATCTTTGATGTAACCATTAATAGTTACTTTGTCCTGGGCCGTGCTTGAAAACGTTTGAATGAGACAAACGAGTAAGAAGTAGTAAAATCTTTGCATAACGCGCTGTATGTCGGTTCTAAACGCGGAAGATTACAAAGAGTTCCATCATTTAATCATTAGTTAACAATGGTTAATGAAACTCATATGTAGTTTTAAGTAAGTCTGAAGTCGCAGCGTGGATTTACTAAATAGAGTTGCCTATCTTTGTCCTATAGCATTATGTTCAAGAAAATAGCTGCCCTTTATAAAGAATATAAAGACTACGTTCGGGTAGACCTGGTCATGTATGCCGTACTAATTCTGTTGATTATCATCTACTTTATTGTCAGTGTGGCTTTTGATTAGGCCAGCAGAATCTCCTTAACATTATCCTTGATTTTGTCTGCCAGTTCATCGGTGGGTAAATCGTTAACATCCGTACCAAAGGGATCTTCAATCTCCTCTGCAATCAACTCAACACTCAGTAATACAAAGGTGATCAGCACTACTATGATTTCAGTATAATAACCGAAGTTATTAATAAAGGCAAAGGGTAAGGTTATCACATATATAAAAAGGAATTTTTTGATATACATGGAATACGAATATGGAATGGGGGTGTTCTTAATCCGTTCGCAGGCCCCGATTAAATCTGTAAAATCTTTAAGCTCTTTGTCCAGGTTCATTAACTGATAGCCTGAAAAATCACCCTTCTTGTACAATTCATTAACCCTGTTGTACATCATGGCAGAGATGTGGTTGGGTTTATGCTTGTACTGTTTTAAGATACTGGCAAAATCATCTGTTGGTGGGTCAAGTTCACTTACCTGCGTTCCCTTCCTCAGATGCTCT
>VFQM010000507.1_pt1 | contig 42610 bp, 37 predicted proteins | sample 3512391 | NCBI WGS metagenome assembly VFQM01 (sample SAMN10412369, study PRJNA504923) | tailings metagenome | isolation source: Replicate 1 from Balatoc abandoned mine | place: Philippines
CATCAATCAATGCCAAATCGGATGCCGGATGCGGAGGCGTGAAATATTCGGGCTAGGAAGTCCCTTCAGCATGACGATACATGCGGCTGAGAGAGGGATTGTGCGCGGTTGGTTGGTCTTCGTGATATTCAGCCTAGCGGTGCAGCGATCCAGATCCACATCGGCCCACTTAAGTGACAGGATTTCTCCTCGCCGGGACGCCGTTTCTAGGGCAAAGAGCACTACCGGTTTGACCCAGATGTTACGGCAGCGGCCGCAAGATGTAATTAGTGCCTCCCGCTGATCGTTCGTCAGGGTTCGATCTCGTGCGCGGTTAAGAGAGGGCTTTCTGACTAGGCTAACGGGGTTGTTGGGGAGACCATATCCCCATTCTCTTATCGCTATGGCAAAGACGTGGCTAAGAAGTTGTAGCTCTCTGGTGACGGTACTCCCGGATACCTGCTGTTGCCTTGTGTCCCGCCAATCGGCTACTCGCTGTGCGGTGATTGCTGCGACCGAATACTTCGCCAGGTCAGAACGACGCAGGGCTTTAATCCGGATCGCTTCGATTTCTTTCCCTCGTTTGTTACTGCTTACTTCCTGGCAATAGCGGTCGAGGAGATCATTGAGGCTGGTTTGTTCTGCCTCGGTGCGATCAACCCATTGCCCGGCATCCATAAGCTGTTCCTGCTGCCTTGCCCACTTCTCGGCATCTTTTTTCAGGTTGAAAGTCTTGGATTGCAAGGGGTGCCCCTTACGCTTAACGATGACCTGCCAGCGGTTGTTTCTTTGGCGAATGGTTGCCATGCCTACTGCTCCGGGTGACAGCAGGGTGACCGATGGCTTATGACGGCTCCGTTGCGACAGGGTAACTCTATGATTGTTATCCGAGTCGGGGTGTAGCTCAGCCTGGTAGAGTACTGCGTTCGGGACGCAGGAGTCGGAGGTTCGAATCCTCTCACCCCGACCAACCGAATACGAAAAGCCCCGAAGAAACCCGTTTTCTTCGGGGCTTTTTCATTTCCGGCGGCCTTGCATCCCGAGCTTGCATCCATTCGTCCTGACGGCTTCTGCTATCCTTGGCGCCCATCTTCGGGAGCATGCATGGGCAAGCTGATTCTGCTGGGTATTCTGGGTTTCGCCATCTGGTGGATGTGGCGCAAGCTGCGCGCTCGCAACGATGGCGCCGAGCCGCCGTCAATTGCGCGGCCGCCCGAGTCGATGGTCAGCTGTGCCCGTTGCGGGCTCAACCAGCCACTCAGCGAGTGCGTCGAGAGTCGCGGCCTCCATTATTGCAGCGAGGCGCATCGACGCGAGGCCGAGGAGGCCTGAAGCGGATGGCCGCGCACTTCCTCGTGGAAGACAGTGTGCTCTCCGAGGCTCACTGGAAGTCGCTGCGCTATTTCAATCTCTATCGTTTCATCCTGGCCGCGATGCTTTTCGTCGCAGCCGCCGGGGCGCCGCTCGAATATGCGGCCGTCTTCCGCCAGTTGTCGCGCTGGCACCTTCTTCTGCTCGGCTCCTATTTCATGCTGACGGCGCTGTCGGTGATGTCCCTGCATCGCTGGCGGCACTATTTCAACCTGCAGCTGACGGTGCAGGTGCTGGTCGATGTCTTCGTCCTCACCTCGCTGATGTATGCCGGCGGTGCGCTGCACAGCGACCTTGGCTGGCTGCTGCTGGTGTCGCTGGCCGGTGCGGGCCTCGTCGGACAGGGGCGCCTCGTCCTTTTCTACGCGGCGACCGCGACGCTGGCGGTGCTGCTGGCCGAGTCCTATTTCTGGTTGCGTCACGAACTGACGGGCAGCAGCTTCTTCCAGGCCGGACTGCTTTCCCTCGGCTTCTTCGCGACGGCGGTCTCCGGCCGCCTGCTGGCGAAGCGGGTGCTGGCGAACGAAGAGCTGGCGCGTCTGCGCGGCGTCGCCCTGAACAACCAGATTCTGGTGAGCCAGCGGGTCATCGAGGAAATGCAGGATGGTGTTCTCGTGGTGAGCCAGGGGGCCATCGTCCGTCAGCACAATCCGCGAGCCGAGGCGCTGCTTGGCCTGAGCGGTACGGCGGCGAGCGAACTTGCTGCCTACTCGCCGGCGCTGGCTGCGGATTTCCGCGCCTGGCAAGCGGGCGGACCTGCGGAACCCGGGCCTTTCCATGTCCCTGCCAGCGGCCTCGTGCTGCGCGCCCGCTTCGTGCCGACGGAGAGCAGCGATCAGGACGTGCTCGTCTTTCTCGAAGACATGGGGCGGGTCCAGCAGCGCGCCCAGCAGCTCAAGCTGGCCGCCCTCGGCCGGCTGACGGCGAACATCGCGCACGAGATCCGCAACCCGCTGTCGGCGATCAGCCATGCCGGCGAGCTGCTGTCCGAAGAACGTCGGGAGCAGGGGGCGGAGCGCTTGCTGACCATCATCCGCGACAATACGCAGCGCCTCGACCGCATCGTTCGCGACGTGCTCGAACTGGGCCGGCGTGATCGGGTGCACCGGGAGCGCATCGAACTGGCGGTGCTCCTGCCGCAGTTTCTCGATGAGTTTGCTGTCAGGGAGGGGCTGGCGTCCGGCATGATCCGCCTCGAAGGCTGTGCCGCCCAGGAGATCTGCTTCGACCGCTCGCATCTGCATCAGGTATTGTGGAATGTCGTCGGCAACGCTTGGCGCCATTCACGGCACTCGTCGGCCAGCGTCATCCTGCAGGTTCGGGATGGCAAGGGCGGGCGGGTTGAATTGCATGTCATCGACGACGGCGCAGGCGTGCCGGCCGAATTGCGCGAGCAGGTATTCGAGCCATTCTTCACGACGCACTCGCGGGGAACGGGGCTCGGTTTGTATATTGCACGCGAATTGTGCGAGGCCAACGGAGCGCGTCTCGAACTTCTGGAAAATGCGCCGGGAGGGCATTTCCGCATCACGGGAGGAGCAAGTTGTGACATCCAGTAAAGGGGATCGCCGGGCCCGCGGGGAGCTGTCGCGGGTGCTGGTCGTGGATGACGAGGCGGATATCCGCGAGTTGCTCGACCTGACGCTTTCGCGCATGGGTCTGGCTGCCGATTGTGCGGGCTCCGTGGCCGAAGCCCGGGCGTATCTTGAGCAGGAGAGTTATCAGCTTTGCCTGACCGACATGCGCCTGCCCGACGGCGAGGGGCTGGAGGTCGTGCGCATGGTCGCAGAGCGCAGCCCGGAGACACCGGTGGCGGTGATCACTGCCTTCGGCAGCACGGAGAACGCAGTCGCCGCGCTCAAGGCGGGCGCCTTCGACTATCTGGCGAAGCCAGTGGCGCTCGATCAGTTGCGGACACTGGTGAAGTCCGCCCTCAACCTTCCGTCCTCGGCCGGTAACCGCGAGGAGCAGCAACTGATCGGCGAGTCGGCCGCAATCTCGCTGGTGCGCGAGATGATCGACAAACTGGCACGCAGCCAGGCGCCGGTCTATATCTCCGGCGAGTCGGGGAGCGGCAAGGAACTGGCTGCCCGCCTGATTCACTCGCGCAGTGCGCGCGGACAGGGAGCCTTCGTGCCGGTGAACTGCGGCGCGATTCCGGAAACCCTGGTTGAAAGCGAATTCTTCGGTTATCGCAAAGGGGCGTTCACCGGGGCCGATGCCGATCGCGACGGATTCTTCCAGGCCGCCGACGGAGGTACGCTCTTCCTCGACGAGGTGGCGGATCTGCCGCTGGCCATGCAGGTCAAGCTGTTGCGGGCCATCCAGGAGAAGCGCGTACGCAAGGTCGGCAGCACGGTCGAGGAGCCCGTCGACGTCCGCCTGATTTCGGCGACGCATCGGAATCTGCGCGAATGCGTCGATACCGGCACCTTCCGCCAGGATCTTTATTACCGGCTCAATGTGATCGAGCTGCGCATGCCGGCATTGCGGGAACGTCCGGAAGACATCCCGCCTCTCGTCCGTGCCTTGATCCAACGCATTGCCGGCAGGGAGGTGATCGTCACCGATGCAGCCCTGCGGGCACTGGCGGCCTATTCCTTTCCCGGCAATGTGCGGGAACTCGAAAACACGCTGGAGCGGGCGATGGCGTTGTCGTCCGGAGGGGCGATCGACGCCGGCGATCTTCAGCTGGCGCCGGTTGCCGGCGACGATGGCGATCCGCTGACGCGTGCCGGAGAAACGCTCGACGACACGCTCAACCGGGTCGAGCGTGCAGCCATCCTTGATGCGCTGGCGAAGACCGGCGGCAACCGTACGGCGGCCGCCCGCCTGCTCGGCGTGACCTTCCGCTCGTTGCGTTATCGCATCGAGCGTCTGGGGATCGATGAGTGAGCTTCGACGAGTGAGTTTCGGCCCGTTCGCCGCTGACGGCTGGCTGCCGTCCGTCAGGCACGAACCGTCGCCGAACTTCGATGCGCGACCGTGTGGCGAGTCGCCGTCGTTGCTGGTCGTGCATGCAATCAGCCTGCCGCCGGGGGAGTTCGGCAGCAACGACATCCTCGATCTCTTCGCCAACAGGCTTGATCCTTCCCGGCACCCCTACTTCGCCGGCATTGCCGAGCTGAAAGTGTCCGCACATTTCCTGATTCGCCGTGACGGCGAGGTCATCCAGTTCGTGTCCTGCAATGAGCGCGCCTGGCACGCCGGCCTTTCCTGCTGGCAGGGCCGGACCCGCTGCAATGATTTTTCGATCGGCGTCGAGCTCGAAGGCTGCGATGAGCTGCCGTTCGAGCCCGTTCAGTATCGCCGCCTCCGTGAGCTGATCGGCTCGCTGCGCCTGCGCTATCCCCTCGCAGCCATCGCCGGACATTGCGACATTGCGCCGGATCGGAAGACCGATCCCGGCCCGCATTTCGACTGGCTCCAGCTCGCCGATCTTTCTCTTCCGCTTCGCTGAATCGGCGCAATGCCTGCGCTGCGATCCGCGTTATCGTGGTTCGCGTCGTCGAATGACGCGTGAGTGCAACACATTTTCGCGGGGTTGACATTCATGCGAAAAATTTCTTGCATAGAAAATAATCAACTACTAGAATTAGTTCAAATTTGCAAGGGCGGCACAATATCTAGTAGGTCGCTCGCAAAAGGCCGCCAGAGGCGGGTTTCGGGGCTGTCAGTCGATGAATTGGCAGCCCTTCGGACAAGAGAACGATGAGATTGAAGCGACATCCAGCGCGCAAACGATCACCGGGTCTGCCGACGCAACGTCGGGCTGTTGCCTTCTCTTCTCCGCTTTCCTGCTTCTCCCGCTTCCCCTTCTTCTCCCTTTCCCGTTCCGACGTCTGTGCTCCGGCCGCTTCCCGCTGCTGTCGAGTTCATGGGCGTTTCGTCGGGCGAGGCGCTTCCCGAATTTCGGCTGATGCCGCTACTGGATTCGATCAACCCGCTTCTGTGGCGGTGGTCGGATGGTCCGGGCTATCGCAGACGGATCGCTTTTTGCGTTTTGATCAAAACGTAATCAACTTTCCCTCGAATCGATAGAAGGAGGTAACTCATGGCAACAAGCGCGAAGAAGCCCGCCGCGAAACCGGCGGCGAAAAAGGCAGCCCCCAAGGCTGCTGCCAAGCCGGCAGCGAAGAAGCCTGCAGTGAAGAAGGCTGCACCGAAGGCTGCTGCCAAGCCGGCAGCGAAGAAGCCCGTGGCCAAGAAGGCTGCACCGAAGGCTGCCGCCAAGCCCGCGGCCAAGAAGCCGGTGGCGAAGAAGGCTGCTGCCAAGCCGGCAGTGAAGAAGGTTGCTGCCAAGAAGCCGGTAGCGAAGAAGGCTGCTGCCAAGCCCGCAGCGAAGAAGGTTGCTGCCAAGAAGCCGGTAGCGAAGAAGGCTGCTGCCAAGCCCGCAGCAAAACCGGCTGCGAAGAAGCCGGCCGCCAAGCCTGCTGCAAAGAAGCCAGCTGCCAAGCCGGCCGCGAAGCCTGCAGCGAAGAAGCCGGCTGCCAAGCCTGCAGCAAAGCCGGCCGCCAAGCCCGCAGCGAAACCCGCTGCGAAGAAGCCTGCTGCCAAGCCTGCAGCGAAACCGGCTGCGAAGCCGGCAGCACCGGCTCCCGCCGCTGCTGCACCGGCTCCCGCGCCGACTCCGTCGACGGCTGCAACCCCGGGTCTGAAGACCGCGCTGAATCCGACCGCGGCTTGGCCGTTCCCGACCGGTTCGCGTCCGAAGTAATCGTCGGTAGATGTGGTGCGGGGCGAGCCAGCTTGCCCCGCCCGCTCTTTTCAGTGGCGCAACGTCCTGTTGCGCCGCCTTCCTTTCCTCTCGTTCGAGGTGCCGCCCGGCATCCCTTTCCTTCGTTCCGGTCAGTCGTGCGCCGGTTTCCGTCGCGTATGTAACCACAGCTCGGCACTGTAGAGCAGCAAGGCGCTCCAGATCAGGGCAAAGCTTGTCAGTCTCGCGGCCGGCAGCGGCTCGTTATATACAACGACGGCGAGAATGAGGTTGATCGTCGGGGCGAGGTACTGGACGAATCCCAGTGTGGCCAGTGTCAGCCGGCGTGCACCAAACGCAAACAGAAGCAGTGGCAGGGTGGTGACGATGCCTGCCGACATCAGCAGCAGTGCCTGCATTCCGTCCGTTCCCTGTCCGCCGGCCTTGCTGCCGGCGAAGGCCAGTTCGCCGCTGGCGGCCAGCCATCCCAGCCAGCCCAGCGCGATCGGTACAAGCCATCCCGTCTCGATCAGCAGGCCGCTGGCGGCGTCGACAGGAGTCCGCTTGCGCAGGAGGCCATAGAAGCCGAAGGTGAGGGCGAGCGAGAGCGATATCCACGGCAGGTGGCCGAGTATCCGCAGTTCGTTGACGACGCCGGCCAGCGCGAGGGCGACGGCAAGCATCTGCACCCGTCGCAGCCGTTCGCCAAGGAAGATTGCGCCGAGGGCGATGCTGATCAGCGGGTTGATGTAGTAGCCGAGGCTGGCATCCAGGATGCGGCCGTGGTTGACGGCCCAGACGAAGATCAGCCAGTTGCTGGTGACAAGGACTGCGGTCAGCGCCAGTGTCGCACCCAACGCCGGAGTCTTCAGCGCGATGCGTACTTGGTCCAGCCTGCGCGCAAGCGCGAGTACCGCCAGCAGCAGCAAGGCTGACCAGAGCACCCGGTGGGCGACGATCTCGAGTGCCGGTACGGACTGGATCGCCTTGAAATAAAGCGGCGTCAGGCCCCACAGTACATAGGCGCCGGCGGCTGCCAGCGCGCCCTTGCCGGCTTCGTTCATGCCAGGAAGCGGCGGATGCGTCCGATCGCTTCGCCGAGGCGGTCGATGCTCGTAGTGTAGGCGATGCGCACGTGCTGGCGCGGCGCGTGGGTGCCGAAGTCGAGGCCGGGCGTGATCGCAACCCCGGCGACTTCCAGCAGTTCGCGGGCGAACCGGTCGCTGTCGTCGGTCAGCGCGCTGCAGTCGGCATAGATGTAGAAGGCTCCTTGCGGCCGGGCGCTCAGGCGGAACCCCAGAGCCGCCAGCTCGCCGGCGAGAAAATCGCGCCGCAGCCGGAATTCGTTGCGCCGCGCTTCGAGAATGGCGATCGTCTCCGGCGCGAAGGCGGCAAGCGCCGCATGCTGGGCCGGCGTCGACGGCGAGATGAACAGGTTCTGCGCCAGTTTCTCGATGTCGCGCACGAAAGCTTCGGGGGCGACCATCCAGCCGAGTCGCCAGCCGGTCATCTGGAAATACTTCGAAAAACTCTGCACGACGAAGATGTCGTCGCCGGCCGCGAGCGCCGTCGGTGCATCGCATTCATAGGTCAGGCCATGGTAGATCTCGTCGACGATCAACTGGCCCCCGCGCTGTCGGACCGCACGCGCAAGGGTGTCGAGTTCGCCCTCATCAAGCATCGTTCCGGTGGGGTTGGCGGGCGAAGCGAAGAGGGCGCCGGCAGTCTGAGCGTTCCAGTACTGTTCAAGATGCGCGACCGTCGGCTGGAAGTTGCTGTCGGCTCCCACCGGGATGCCGACCGGCTGCCCCTCGAAGGCGCGGATGAAGTGCCGGTTGCAGGGGTAGCCGGGGTCGGTGAGCAGCCACTGGCTGCCGGGCTCGACCAGGCAGGCGAGCGCGAGCGTCAGCGCACCCGACGCGCCGGCGGTGACGACGATGCGCGATGCCGGCACGGTGACGCCGTAGCGCTGCTGATAGAACGCGGCGATGGCCTCGCGCAGGGCGGGCAGACCCAGCGCCGGCGTGTAGTACATGCGCCCGTCGGCAATCGACTCCCGGGCTGCGGCAACGATCGGCGCCGGTGTCGGAAAATCCGGCTCACCGACTTCCATGTGGATGATGTCCCGTCCTTCCGCTTCCAGTGCCTTCGCTCGCGTCAGCAATTCCATGACGTGGAAGGGGGCGATATCGGCGAGACGGGCGGCTGAACGCGGCATGCGGAATCTCCAATGAAAAGGGCCGCCCGAAGGCGGCCCCTGCAGTTTACAGCCTTGCTTGCGGTGCCGTGAATCAGGCAGCGTCGCGGAAGATGTTCATCGCGAACAGCTCGCGCTTCAGCGTCAGCTGCTTCGGCAGCTTCTCGCCGAGCTTGTCGAACCACTCCTTGTGGCCGGCCAGCTCGTTCTGCCAGGCATCGGCGTCGATCTTGGTCAGCGACTCGAATTCGGCCTTGGTGATGTCGAGGCCGGTCCAGTCGATGTCCTCGAAGCGCGGCATCCAGCCGAGCGCGGTTTCCTTGGCGGAGACGCGGCCGCGGACGCGGTCGACGATCCACTTGAGGACGCGCATGTTCTCGCCGAAGCCGGGCCACATGAACTCGCCCTTCTCGTTCATGCGGAACCAGTTCACGCAGAAGATGCCCGGGGCCTGGTCGACGGCGTGGCCCATCTTCAGCCAGTGGTTGAAGTAGTCGCCCATGTGGTAGCCGCAGAACGGCAGCATGGCGAACGGGTCGCGGCGGACGACGCCCTGGGCGCCGAAGGCGGCAGCGGTCGTTTCCGAACCGAGCGTGGCGGCCATGTAGACGCCGTAGTTCCAGTTGAAGGCCTGGTAGGTCAGCGGCACGGTGGTGGCACGGCGGCCGCCGAAGATGAAGGCCGAGATCGGCACGCCCTGCGGATCTTCCCACTTGTCGTCGATCGACGGGCACTGATGCGCCGGGGCGGTGAAGCGGGCGTTCGGGTGCGCTGCCTTGCGGCCGGTTTCCTTGGCGATCTCCGGCGTCCAGTCCTTGCCCTGCCAGTCGATCAGGTGCGCCGGGGCTTCCTTGCTCATGCCTTCCCACCAGACATCGCCATCGTCGGTCAGCGCGACGTTGGTGAAGATGATGTTTTCCTTGAGCGTGGCCATCGCGTTGTAGTTCGTCTTTTCCGACGTGCCCGGGGCGACGCCGAAGTAGCCGGCTTCCGGGTTGATGGCGTAGAACTTGCCGTCCTTGCCCGGCTTGATCCAGGCGATGTCGTCACCGACGGTGGTGATCTTCCAGCCGTTGAAGGTCTTCGGCGGAATCAGCATGGCGAAGTTGGTCTTGCCGCAGGCCGACGGGAAGGCGGCGGCGACGTAGGTCTTCTCACCTTCGGGCGATTCGACGCCGAGGATCAGCATGTGCTCGGCCAGCCAGCCTTCGTCGCGGGCCATGGTCGAGGCGATGCGCAGCGCAAAGCACTTCTTGCCGAGCAGGGCGTTGCCGCCGTAGCCGGAGCCGTAGGACCAGATCTCGCGGGTCTCCGGGTAGTGCACGATGTACTTGGTGTCCGGGTTGCACGGCCAGCGCGAATCCTTCTCGCCGTGGCCGAGCGGGGCGCCGACGGTGTGCACGCACGGCACGTATTCGCCGTCGGTGCCGAGCACGTCGAACACGCCCTTGCCCATGCGGGTCATCGTGCGCATGTTGACGACGACGTAGGGGCTATCCGAAATCTCGATGCCGATGTGTGCGATCGGCGAGCCGAGCGGGCCCATCGAGAACGGCACGACATACATCGTGCGGCCCTTCATGCAGCCGGCGAACAGGCCGTTCAGCGTCTGGCGCATCTTGGCCGGTTCTTCCCAGTTGTTGGTCGGGCCGGCATCTTCCTTGTTCTGCGAGCAGATATAGGTGCGGTCTTCGACGCGGGCGACGTCCGAGGGGTCGGACCAGGCCAGGTAGGAATTCTTGCGCTTCTGGTCGTTGAGCTTGATCAGCATCCCCGACTGGACCATCTCGCCGCACAGGCGGTCATATTCTTCCTGCGAGCCATCGGCCCAGTAGATGCGGTCCGGCTGGGTCAGCGCGGCGATCTCGGCGACCCACTTCTTCAGGCCTTCGTGTTTGACGTAGTCGGGGGCGTTCAGCGGTACGGTTTGGCTCATGGCGATGCTCTCAAAGGAAGAACTTGAAAACGGAAACAGCCGTGGCACGGCGCGCGCTAGGTTGGCCGGCATCCGGGCGGATATCGGTGCGGAGGGCGTCGGTCGCGGCAGGCAAATAATGGTTCGGGTTTGCCCGGCGCTTGTTGGGGAAAGCAATCATGCGTGGCGTTGTGTTGGGGGGGCAACGAGTGTTTTTACGACAGCATGGAGCGACAGGAATCCGTAATTATGCCACGCCGAACATGTTCGGGCAAATTGCGGCATCGGCGCGCGGCCTTGATTCATCAGGGTTTTCGAATTTTTGACGGCATCGGGTAATCGGACAAATTCTCATCTGCTGTGGAAACTCCCAATTGTAAACAAGACGGCAATGTGCTCTATAATTATGAATTATCGAGAGTCGTCAAACGCGTCAATCGCATCGCCAAAGGGAACCCGGCCATGAACAATGATCAGAAGAGCAAAGACCAGCTGCGCGTCGCGGCGCTTTACTACCACCGCAATCCGAAGCCGGGAAAGATCGCGGTCGCGCCGACCAAGCAGCTGACCAACCAGTACGACCTGTCGATGGCCTACTCGCCCGGCGTCGCCGCCGCCTGCGAGGAAATCGTCGCCGATCCGGCCGAGGTGAGCACGCTGACCTCGCGCGCCAACCTCGTCGGCGTCATCACCAACGGCACCGCCGTCCTCGGCCTTGGCCCGATCGGTCCGCTTGCCGCGAAACCGGTGATGGAAGGCAAGGGCGTGCTGTTCAAGAAGTTCGCCAACATCGACGTCTTCGACCTCGAAATAGACGAGCGCAACCCGGACAAGCTGATCGACATGATCGCCGCACTCGAACCGACCTTCGGCGGCATCAACCTCGAAGACATCAAGGCACCGGAGTGCTTCTACATCGAGAAGAAACTGCGCGAGCGGATGAAGATTCCGGTCTTCCACGACGACCAGCACGGCACGGCGATCGTCGTCGGCGCCGCCATCCTCAACGGCCTCACCTATCTCGGCAAGGACCTGAAACAGGTCAAGGTGGTCACCTCCGGTGCCGGCGCCGCCGCACTCGCCTGCCTGGACCTGCTGGTGATGCTCGGCGTGCCGGTCGAGAACATCTGGGTCTCCGACATCAAAGGCGTCGTCTATGAAGGGCGCGTCGAGGAGATGGACGAGATCAAGGCCCGCTATGCCAAGAAAACCGACTCCCGCACGCTCGGCGAGATCATCGAGGGTGCCGACGTCTTCCTCGGCCTCTCGGCCGGCGGCGTACTGAAGAAGGACATGGTCGCCAAGATGGCGGCGAAGCCGCTGATCCTGGCACTGGCCAACCCGAATCCGGAAATCCTGCCGGAGGACGTCAAGGCGGTGCGCGACGACGCCATCATCTGCACCGGCCGTTCGGACTACCCGAACCAGGTCAACAACGTGCTCTGTTTCCCCTTCATCTTCCGCGGCGCGCTCGACGTCGGCGCGACGACCATCACCGAGGAGATGAAGCTTGCTGCGGTAAAAGCGATCGCCGAGCTGGCACGAGCTGAACAGTCGGAGATCGTCGCCTCGGCCTATGGCGAACAGGTCACCGGCTTCGGCCCCGAATACCTGATCCCGAAGCCCTTCGACCCGCGCCTGATCGTCAAGATTGCTCCCGCCGTCGCTCGTGCCGGCATGGACTCCGGCGTCGCCACGCGCCCGATCGCCGATTGGGATGCCTATCTGCAGAGCCTCAACGAATTCGTCTACCACTCCGGCCTGATCATGAAGCCGGTGTTTTCGCAGGCCAAGCGCAATCCGAAGCGGATCGTCTTCGCCGAGGGCGAGGACGAGCGTGTGCTGCGCGCAATCCAGGTAGCGCTCGACGAAGGCATCTGCCGTCCGATCGTCATCGGCCGCGAAGAGGAAATCCAGCGCAAGATCGACGCCGCCGGCTTGCGCATCCGGCCGCACACCGATTTCGAGATCGTCTATCACGACCGCTGCGGCTTCTTCCAGCAGCACTTCGACGAATACTGGCAGGAATACCATCGCCTGATGGAGCGCAAGGGCGTATCGCCCGACTATGCCCGCCGCGAAATCCGTCGTCGCGCGACGCTCTACGGCGCGCTGATGGTCCGTCTCGGCCATGCCGACGGCCTCATCTGCGGCACCTTCGGTCGCCACGAACTGCATCGCGAATACGTGCAGAACGTGATCGGCACCGCGCCGGGCGTGCGCAACTACTCGACGATGAACCTGCTCATGCTGCCTGGCCGCACCGTTTTCGTCGCCGACACCTACGTCAATTACAATCCGAGCGCCGAGCAGCTGGCCGACATGACGCTGGAGGCTGCGGAGGAAATCCGCCGCTTCGGCATCGTCCCGAAGGTCGCGCTGCTCTCGCACTCCTCGTTCGGCACCGAAAACACACCGACCTCGATGAAGATGCGCGAGGTGCTGCGCCTGCTCAACGAGCGTGCGCCGGAACTCGAAGTCGAGGGCGAGATGCACGGTGATGCCGCGCTCGACGAGCAGATCCGCCAGCAGGCATTCCCGAATTCCCGCCTCAAGGGGCAGGCCAACCTGCTGGTGATGCCGACCCTCGACGCCGCGAACATCTCCTTCAACCTGCTCAAGGTCGCGGCCGGTGACAACCTCACGGTTGGTCCGATCCTGCTTGGTACTGCCCTGCCGGCGCACATCCTGACGCCGACGGCGACGGTCCGCCGCATCGTCAACATGACCGCGCTGGCCGTGGTCGACGCCGGTCAGTAGCGAGTCTGGACGTGGCTGGGGCTCGCCGGTCTCCTGCCGGCAAGCCCCAGCCATTTCCATCCAGCGTCCCTGCGTACGGGCAAATGCCGCGGCGCAGCGTGGCGAGCGGCGCCGACGCGGCTATCATGCGCGCAGTCCCATTCTTCCCGACTGCTGCCCGCCGAATGTTCGCCCCCGCATGAGCGCCGACAACTCCCGCACAGCCCTTGTCCTTCCCGGCGGCGGCGCCCGTGCCGCCTATCAGGCCGGCGTGCTGGCGGCGATCAGCGAAATGCTGCCGGATGCCACGGACAATCCGTTCCCCATCCTCTGCGGTACCTCGGCCGGCGCCATCAATGCCGTCACGCTCGCCTGCCATGCCGAGAATTTCCGTGCCGGCGTCGAATCGCTGAACGACGTCTGGCGCAACATGCGCGCTCATGACGTCTATCGTGCCGATCCGGTCGGCGTCGGCGCGTCCGGTGCGCGCTGGCTCTCCTCGTTGATGCTCGGCTGGTTCATCCGCAGGAGCCCGCGCTCCCTGCTCGACAACGAACCACTGCGCCGGCTGCTCCTCAACCGGCTCGATTTCAACAACATCGACCGCAGCATCGCCGCCGGCCGCCTGCGCGCCGTCTCCGTCACCGCCTCCGGCTATACCAGCGGGCATAGCGTCAGCTTCTTCCAGGCGCGCGCCGAGATCGAAGCCTGGGTCCGCACCCACCGCTTCGGCAGTCGCGACCGGATCGGCATCGACCACCTCATGGCCTCCGCCGCGATTCCCTTCATCTTCCCCGCGGTAAAGCTGCATCGCGAATGGTTCGGCGACGGCTCGATGCGCCAGCTGGCCCCGGTATCGCCGGCGATCCATCTCGGCGCCGAGAAGATTCTCGTCATTGGCGCAGGCCGCATGAGCGAAAAGGTCGAACGTCGCCGCGGCGAGTCCTATCCGACACTGGCGCAGGTCGCCGGCCACGCCCTCTCGTCGATCTTCCTCGATGGACTGGCGGTGGATATCGAACGCATGCAGCGCATCAACCGGACGCTGGCAGCGATTCCGGACGAGATCAAGGCCGGGGCCGGCATGAGCCTGCGGCCGATCCAGACGCTGGTCATTGCCCCATCCGAGCGACTCGACTACCTGGCCGCCCGCCATGCCCGAGCCCTTCCGGTTGCGATTCGCCTGCTGCTGCGCGGCATGGGAGCGATGAACCGCGCCGGTGGCGCACTCACCAGCTACCTGTTGTTCGAACAGCCCTATACCCGGGCGCTGATCGACCTTGGCTATCGTGATACCGAAGCGCAGCGGGACGAGGTCCGGGCTTTTCTCGGCTTGTGAAATTATTGAAGTTATTTCTTTGATTCGTTTTGTATCTTTTTATTTTTATTGTGATATTCAGTTTTGTAACTAAACTGACGTAAAATCCTTCACCAAATTATGTAATGGGGAGACGCCGGATGTCGGCCAAGCTTCTTTCTGCACTGACCTTAGGATTGCTCATCGCCACCGGCGCCATTGCTGCGGAGGGTTCCTCTCCGGCGAGCAAGAAAAAGGTAAAAGCATCGGCCAAGGCGGCCCCCGTGGCCAAAAAGGCCGCTCCGGCATCTGCCCCGGTCCGCAAGGCGACCGCCTCCGGCAGCAAGACAAAGAAGAAGGTTTCCGCGACCAGCGCCGAGCAGTGGCAGGCCACGCAGCGTCTGGCGGTTGCCTCCGGCGCCGCCCTCGTCGTCGAACAGGGCGGCAGCGAGCCGATCTACCAGAAGAATTCCGACACCGTCGTGCCCATCGCCTCGATCACCAAGCTGATGACGGCGATGGTGGTGCTCGATTCCGTTCCCGCGCTGCACGAAACGATCCGCATCAGCGACGAGGATGTCGACTACCTGCGCGGCAGCCGCTCGCGTTTGCAGGTCGGCGCCGAACTGACACGTGAAGATGCGTTGCTGGTGGCTCTGATGTCGTCGGAAAACCGTGCCTCGAACGCGCTCGCCCGCCACTATCCTGGTGGCCTGCCCGCCTTCGTCGCGGCGATGAACCGCAAGGCGGCCGAACTCGGCATGTACCAGACCCGTTTCGAGGAGCCGACCGGGCTGTCCTCGAACAACGTGTCGACGGCGCAGGATCTGGCGCGCATGGTGGCGGCTGCACATCGCTACCCGCTGATCCGCGAGCTGTCGACGACGCCGGAAGCGCATGTCACCGTCAGCGGCCGCCAGCTGGCCTACAACAACACCAACCAGCTGGTGAAGAGCAACTCCTGGGATATCGGCCTGTCGAAGACCGGCTTCATCCACGAGGCCGGCAAGTGTCTGGTGATGCAGGCCTATGTTGCCGACAAGCCGGTTGTCATCGTGCTTCTCGACTCGGCCGGCAAGCTCACCCGCATCGGCGACGCCAACCGCATCAAGCGCTGGATGGAATCCAAGCAGGCGACGACCCTGGCCAAGGGCAGCAGCACCTGATCGCCCTCGTGCCCAACAAAAAAGCCGCGACCGGATCGCGGCTTTTTTTTTGCGTCAGGCCCGCCTATTTGCCGGCCGGACGCACGTAGCCGATCGCCTGTGCAATGTCGTCGGCGGTCGATTTCACCAGCGCCACCCACTCCGGCTTGTGCCGGTCGACCGGTGCCGAGACCGAGAGACCGGCGACCATCTTGCCTTCGTCGTCGTGGATCGGTGCGGCGACGCACTTGAGGCCGATCTCCGCCTCTTCGTTGTCGAAGGCCACACCGTGGCGGCGGATTCGTTCGAGCTCCTTTTCCAGCATCGGCAGCGAGGTCAGCGAAGTCGGCGTCTTTCCCGGCAGGCCGGTGCGCTTGGCGTAGGCGCGAACCCTCTCCGGGCCGTCCTCGGCGAGGAACAGCTTGCCGACCGAGGTCAGGTGCAGCGGCGCGCGGCCACCGACCAGATAGACCACGCGCACCAGCGAACGCCCGCTCGACGTCCGCTCGATATAGACGATCTCGTCTTCATGCCGGATGCCGAGGTTGATGGCTTCACCGATGCGTTCGTGCAGCGCCTGCATGTAGGGGCCGGCGATGTCACGGATGTTCAGCCGGGATTTCACCAGATTGCCCAGTTCGAGGAGGCGGATGCCGAGCCGGTAGGTGCCGGCATCGTGCCTTTCGACGAGGCGCGAGGCGGTCATCGCGGCCAGGATGCGGTGCGCCGTGGACGGATGCAGCCCGGTGTCCTGTGCCAGATGCTTCAGGGCTACCGGTTCGGGCGACTGGGCGAGGACATCGAGCAGGGTCATCATGCGTTCGATGACCTGGATGGAGTTCTTCGACTCCCTGGATTCCTTGGGTTGTTGCTGTTCCACCATGGGGTTCTCGTCTAATCTTTCGGGCCGGTCGGGAAGCTGCGGTCGAGGCGTCTATAATTGCGCCTCCAGCCTGTGCCGGGCCTGATCGCCCGCCGGCAATTTATTGCACTGCGGCATCTTATCATTTCACAATGCAAAATCGATGCGGGTCGCCCGCTTCGTCATCCGCCGGCAAGGCTGGAGTGTCGTTGCAGCGAACCCGATGAATCCAGACAGGAAAGCAAGGTATGAAACTCGACGACGGCATTCCCGCCATCCCGCTGTGGATCAACGGCCACGCGTACTTCAACGTGTTCGATGAGTTCATCGACATCCGCGAAGCCGATGGGGCAGTGAACTTCCGGGTGCCCAAGTGCGGGGCCGACGAGGCGGCGCTGGCCATCGCCTCGGCACGCGAGGCGCAGCCGGCCTGGGGGGGCGATCTCGCCGGGCGCGAGCGGCTGCTGGCGGCGTTGACCGACCTGCTTGACCAGTTCGGCGGCGATTTCGCCAAGCTCGTCGCGCGCGAGACCGGCAAGACTGTCGACGCTTCCCGCGCAGAAGTGGCGCGTGCCGTCGCGCTGCTGCGCGCAGCGTCCTGCGCCAGCGGAGGTGGCAGCGTGCAGGCCGTCATCAGCGATGCGGCCGACCCGCTCGCCTCGCTGGCCGAAGGCCTCGCCCGCGCCTGGACGGCAGGCGACACTGCCGTCGTCGTCAGCGATCCGCGTGCGCCATCGGCCGTCTTCGCACTGGCCGAACTGTCCGCCCGCGCCGAGTTTCCGGCGGGCGTCTTCTGCCTGCTGCATGGCGACGCGGACACGCGTGCCCAGATCGAACGAGCCGTCGAAGCCGCGCAACAGGGCTGACTCATGGAGCGCATCGTCTACCTCGAGCGCGAATCGATCCAGGCCTCCGTGCGCCGCCCGGCCTGCGCGCATGAGTGGGTCGAATACGCGAAGACGCCGCAGGCCGAGGTCGAGGCGCGGCTCGCCGGGGCGACGATCGCCATCGTCAACAAGGTGCTGGTCGACGCCGGCATGATTGCCAGGCTGCCGGCGCTGAAAATGATCGCCGTCGCCGCCACCGGGACCAACAATGTCGATCTCGACGCCTGCCGCGCGCGCGGCATCGTCGTCTCCAACATCCGCGGCTACGCCGTGCACACCGTGCCCGAGCACGCCATCGCGCTGATGCTGGCCCTCTCCCGCAACCTCCTTGCCTACCGCGAGTCGGTGCAGGCCGGCCGCTGGCAGCAGAGCGAGCAGTTCTGCTTCTTCGACCACCCGATCCGCGATCTCGCCGGCGCAACGCTCGCCATCGTCGGCAGCGGAACACTGGGCGCCGGCGTTGCCCGGCTCGCCGAAGCCTTCGGCATGAAGGTGCAGAAGGCCGAACGCAAGGGCGCATCCGGCTGTCGCGCCGGCTATGTACCGTTTGCCGAGGCCCTCGCCGCCGCCGACATCGTCTCCCTGCACTGCCCGCTGCTGCCGGAAACGCAGGGCCTGATCGGCGAAGCCGAACTGCGCACGATGAAGCCCTCGGCACTCCTGATCAACACTTCGCGCGGCGGCCTCGTCGACGAGGCCGCATTGGCACGGGCGCTGAAGGCGGGCTGGATCGCCGGCGCCGGCTTCGACGTGCTTTCGAAGGAGCCGCCGCAGGCCGACAATCCGCTGCTCGCCCCCGAACTGTTGGCACTGCCCAACTTCCTGCTCACCCCGCACGTCGCCTGGGCCAGCCGGCCGGCGATGCAGGCGCTCGCCGATCAGCTGATCGACAACATCGAGGCCTTCGTCCGCGGGGAACCGCAGAACCGGGTCGCCTGAACCGCCATGCCGAAGAAGCCCCGCCACACCTCTCCTACCGGCCCGCGCCTGAGAGTACTGCTCGGTGCCAGCATCGCCATCGGCCCGGGCAAGGCCGAGCTGCTCGAAGCGATCGGCCGCAGCGGCTCGATCTCGGCGGCGGCGCGCGAGATGGGCATGTCCTACCGCCGTGCGTGGCTGTTGGTCGAGGCCGTCAATGCAGCCTTCGCTGAACCGGTGGTGGCGACGGCGACCGGCGGTAGCGGAGGCGGCGGCGCACAGCTGACCGACTTCGGCCACGAAGTCGTCGCCCGCTATCGCAAGATGGAGCAGGTCGCCGAGAAGGCGGTCGCGAAGGATTTTGCCGCCTTCCGCAAGCTGCTCGCGCCCTGAGTCGCTTGCCACGCCATCAATGGTGAGGCTTTCTCTCGACGCGTGCTCAGTCGACTAGTGCGACGCTCTTCACCTGGGCAAAAACCTGCTGCCCGTCCTTGATCCCCAGCTGATCCAGCGACTTGTGCGTCAGCCGCGCCAGCAGTGCGACGCCGCCGGCGTCGAGACGCACCAGTGCGCGCCCCGGCGCTTGCAGATCGATGGCTTCGACGCGTGCGGCGAGGGTGTTGAGGATGCTCGAATCGTGCTGCGCTGACAGCGCCAGGCTGACGTCGCGTGCCTGGATGCGCACACGAACGGCGGCGCCGACGGTACGTGGCGGGCTCGGCGCCCATAGCGAGTGGCCGGTGGTCGCAGCGAAATCGAGGCGGGCCAGCGCGTAACCCGCATCGTAGGCGCTGACTGTCGCCGCGACGACAACGAAGGATTCCTCTCCGTGCGACAGCGGCAGGTCTAGGCGTGGCAGCAGTTCGCCGAGCGGCCCGTCGGCCACTACCTGCCCGGCTTCCAGCAGCACCAGATGATCGGCCAGGCGCGCTACTTCCGGTAGCGAATGGCTGACGTAGAGCACCGGAATTTCCAGTTCGTCATGCAACTTCTCCAGCCAGGGCAGTATTTCCGCCTTGCGCCGCTCGTCGAGCGCCGCCAGCGGCTCGTCCATCAGCAGCAGTCGAGGGCTGGTCGCCAGCGCGCGGGCAATCGCCACACGCTGACGCTCGCCGCCGGAGAGGCCGTCCGGCCGCCGGTCGAGCAGGTGACCGATGCCGAGCAAGTCGACTGCCTGCTCCAAAGATACGCGGCGCTCTGCCGGCGGCACGCGTGAGCGGCCGTAGTCGAGGTTGCCGCGCACGGTGAGGTGCGGGAACAGCGCTGCATCCTGGAAAACGTAGCCGAGCGGGCGGCGATGTGTCGGCAGGAAGTGCGCACCGTCCTGCCAGCATTCGTCGCCGATGCACAGACGGCTGCCGGGGGCGCGCTCCAGCCCGGCGATGCAGCGCAGCAACGTCGTCTTGCCGGAACCTGAGGCACCGAACAGCGCAGTGACGCCGCGCGCCGGCAGCGAAAGATCGACGTCGAGCGTGAAGCTGGCACGTTCTAGGCGGAAGCATGCGGCGATGCTCATGGATGCACTCGCGCGTGGCGCCGGTTGATCGCATAGACGCCGACCAGCAGAAGGAAGGAAGCGATGAGCAGGCCGCCGGCCAGCTGGTGCGCGGCGGCGTAGTCGAGCGCCTCGGCGTGGTCGTAGATGGCGATCGAGAGGACGCGGGTGGCGCCCGGAATGTTGCCGCCGACCATCAGCACAACGCCGAATTCGCCGACGGTGTGGGCGAAGGTCAGCGTCAGCGCAGTGAGGAAGCCGCGCCGCGACAGCGGCACGACGACCGAGACGAAGGTGTCGAAGGGCCCAGCGCGCAGCGTTGCCGCCGCCTCGGTGATGCGCTGGCCGACGGCGGCGAAGGCATCTTTCAGCGGCTGCACCATGAAGGGCAGCGAATAGGCGGTGGAGGCCAGCACCAGGCCGGTGAAGGTGAAGGCGAGGTGGCCGATGCCGGCGGCCTCCAGCGGCCCGCCGAGCCAGCCGTGCGGGCCGAGCAGCAGCAGCATGTAGAAGCCGAGCACGGTCGGCGGCAGCACCAGCGGCAGCGCGACGACCGACTCGACGAGCACGGCCGCGCGCGAGCGGCTCCGTGCCAGCCACCATGCCAGTGGCGTGCCGAGGACGAGCAGCACCAGCGTCGTCGTGCCGGAAAGTTTCAGTGTCAGCAGCAGCGCCTGCCAGTCGGCATCGGACATCGCCTTCTCCTTACTGCTCGCCAGGCAGGACGAAGCCGTAGCGGCGCAGGATGCTCCGCGCCGGCGGCGAGGCGACGTAACGGGCGAAATTTTCGGTGAGCGGCTTGCCGGCGCCACGGCGGGTGACGACGTAGGCCTGCTCCAGCGGCTCGTGCCACTCGGCCGGAATCAGCGTCCACGCGCCACGCTCGGCCATCGTCGGACTCAGCACCAGCGACAGCGCGACGATGCCGGCCTCGGCGGCGCCGGTGTCGACGAACTGCGCGGCATGCGCGATGTTCTCGCCGAGCACCAGGCGCGGCTCGATGGCCTGCCAGACTCCCTGCCGCTGCAGCGCTTCCATCGCGCGGCGGCCGTAGGGCGCGTGCTGCGGGTTGGCGATGGCGAACTTGCGGATGGTCTTCTCCGCGCCCAGCTCCTTCAGCGCCAATTTCCCCAGACGCGCGTCGCGGCTCCACAGGACGATGCGGCCGATGGCGTAGGGCATCGGCTCGCCCGCGGTCAGCCCCTTCTGCTGCAGTTCGCGTGGGTAGGCGATGTCGGCCGAGAAGAACAGGTCGAACGGCGCCCCGTTCTGGATCTGCGTGTGGAACTTGCCCGACGAGCCGTAGATGACCTCGACCCGGTCGTTCGGGTGCGCGGCGCGGAACGCGGCGGCGACCTCCTCCAGCGCGAATTTCAGGTCGGCGGCGGCGACGACGGTGATCGACTCGGCGCGGGCGCCGGCGGTCATGGCCGCGCAGCAGAGAAGAGCTGCGGTCAGCCGACGGAAGAGCGAGGAGCTTGCCATGATAGCGTTGTGTACGAGTGGATATTTCGGCGCATTCTGCCCGAATGCCGGAGGGCTGTCTATCCAGCCGGATATAACGCCTCGTATGCGTTACCGACAGGTGCTCGCGGTTGCCGCAGAGGGCGGGGTTCGGGAAATCCGTCAGTTCTTCGCTTTTTCCGAAGCAAGCCTAAACCGTCGCCGGGTTTATCTTCCAGTCCACCTCGGGTAGCCTGTGGCCATAACAACAAGGGGCTGTCGTCGGATGCCATTATCGAGGAGGACCGATGGAAATCCAGATTCGTGCCAAGGGGCTGCCCGGTGCTGCCGGGATTCGCCAACACGCTGCTAGCAAACTCAAGGACGTCCTGCACCGTTTCGATGATGTCGTCGATGCCGTGAGTGTCCTGCTCATCGATACCAACGGCCCCGATCGGGGCGGCATCGACAAGCTGTGCCGGGTCGTCATCCGGATGCGCGACAGTTCTCTCGTCACCATCGAGGAACTGGGCAAGGACGTCGGCGTCGTCATCGAGCGCATCGCCGAGCGGATTCGCCAGTGCATCGCAGACCGGGCCAGACGTCTGCCACATGGCTTGCCTGCAGGCGCATCAGCCTGATCTCAACACTGCAAACAGGAGTGATCATGGAAACGAGAGAATCCATCCCCGCCAGCGGCGTCCGCGGAAGCATTGTCGTCGCAACCGATTTCTCCGCTGCTGCCGATCTGGCCGTTGAGCGGGCCGCCGTTCTCGCGCGCTCCCTCGATGCCGGGCTGTTCCTGTTGCACGTCTTCAACGACGGTGTCTGGCGCACCATGATGAATGTCTTCGATATCGGCAGCTGGCGCGGGCCCGAGCCGGCGCTGCTGGCACGCGACCAGCTCTCGCGGCAGGCAGCTGAACTGGCCGCTCGCACCCGTCTCGACGTACGTGCGGAATGCCTGACCGGCAGCGCTGCCGAGCAGATCGCCGCCTTCGCGGCCAGCAACGGTGCGCGCCTGCTGGTCGTCGGCCAGCATGGCGAAAATGCGATCGATGAACTCGTGCTTGGCAGCACGGCGCTGAAGCTACTCTCCCGCTCCTGCGTACCGGTGCTGCTGGCCCGCCCCGGCGACGGTGGCCAGTACGCCCGGGTTCTCGTCGCCACCGATTTCTCCGATTGCGCCCACCGTCTGGCACAGAAGGTGCCAGCGCTGTTTCCGCTTGCTCGCCGGGTACTGATGAACGCCTACGTCGTTCCTTACGAAGGCCGGCTTCGCCTGGCGGGGGCGACCGACGCCGAGATCGAGGAATACCGTTCGCGCGAACGCGAACGGGCCGAGCTTGCCATGACCGATTTTGCCGCCGGCCTCGATACGGGTGTCGTCGGCCAGTATGAGCGCCGCGTCGTGCATGGCTTCCCGGCTGGCGCCATCCTCGAACATGCGGCGCAGATGCACGCCGACCTGATTGCCATCGGCCGCCACGGGGGCGGAGTCGCCGAAGAGCGGCTGCTCGGCAGCGTGACGCAGAACGTGCTCTACAACAGCCGTTGCGATCTGTTGCTGATGCCCTGACGCCGCCCCCGCTTTCCTCGTGCGACGGATGCTGCCGGCGTTCCCGGCGGCATCCCCGGAAAAGACGGACGCTCCCGGCTGCGGCATAATCAGGGAGTCCTAATAAAGATCGCCGCCATGGCCACGACATCGACTTCCCCCGCCGCCTTCCCTTCCTTTGCCGACATCAGCCGCAGCTTCGCCCCGGGCTGGTTCGCCGCCGTCATGGGCAGCGGGGTGCTGGCGCTGACCACGCATTCGCTGTCCGGGCGCTGGCCCTGGCTGGCGCCGCTGGCGGTCGGCCTGCACTGGTTCAACGTGCTGCTCTTCTGCGTCCTTGCCGTGCCCTGGCTGAACCGCTGGCTGCGCTTCCGCGACGCGGCGATGGCCACGCTGCGCCACCCGGTGCAGGCCAGCTTCTACCCGACCTTCGCCATCGCCATGCTGGTCATCGCCGCCCAGTGGCTGGCCATCGATGGCCGCCTCGGGCTGGCCCTCGGCTTCTGGTGGGGCGGCACGGCACTGGTCTTCGTCTTCAGCTTCGCCGTGCTCTTCCACATGTTCCGCGGCGAGCATGTCGGGCTCGAACACGTGACGCCGGCCAAGTTCATCCCGGCGGTCGGCCTCGTCGTCATTCCCGTTGCCGGCGGCCCGCTGCTGGAGACGCAGAGCGGTCTCGCCCGCGAACTGGCGCTGCTGGTCAATGTGCTCGGCCTCGGTGCCGGCACGATGATGTACCTCGGCCTGCTCGGCCTCACGCTGCAGCGCAAGATTCTCGCCAAACCGGCCGTTGGCATGCTGACGCCGACTGCGTGGATCCACCTCGCCCCGCTCGGCGTGATTCCGGTCAGCCTGCTCAACGTGCTCGACCAGCTGCCCTTCGCCGTCGCCCACGAGCCCTTCCTCTTCCTGTCGCTGCTGCTCTGGGGCTTCGGCATCTGGTGGCTGGTGATGGCGGCGCTGCTGACGCTGGCGGCGCGGCGCGCCGGGCAGATGCCGTTCGCGCTCTCCTGGTGGGGCTTCACCTTCCCGCTCGGCGCCTTCGTCGCCGCCTCGCTGCGCCTCTCGCCGCTGACCGGCATCGCCGGCGTCGATGTGGTCGGCGTCGCCTGCTGGCTGCTGCTGCTCGGCCTGTGGTCGCTGACGCTGGCGAACACCCTTCGTGGCGTCTTCTCCGGCGCCATCTTTCATCCGCATCCCTAGGAGCCGGGCATGCGCGTGGTCATTCAGCGGGTGAGCGAGGCACAGGTGACGGTCGACGGCCGCGTCAGCGGCCGCATCGGCCCGGGCCTGCTCGTCCTGGCCGGCTTCTGCGATGAAGAGAACGATGCCGGCCTCGACTGGATGGCGAAGAAGATCGTCGGCCTGCGCATTTTCGCCGACAGCGAGGGCGTGATGAACCTCGACGTCCGCCAGGCCGGCGGGCAGATCCTCGCCGTTTCCCAGTTCACGCTCTACGCCTCGACGAAGAAGGGCAACCGGCCGTCGTGGAGCCGGGCGGCGCGTGGCGAAATCTCGCAGCCCCTGTTCGAGCGCTTCGTCGGCAAGCTGGCGACGGCACTCGGGCGGCCGGTGCCGACCGGTGTCTTCGGCGCCGACATGCAGGTGCAGCTGGTGAACGACGGCCCGGTTACCGTCTGCATCGACTCGGCGGACCCGGAATGACGACCGGCCCCGACAAGACTGCGGAAATGCCCGCACAGGCCTGGCACGCGCTGTCGGCCGAGGAGGCGGCGAGCCATCTCGATACGCATCCGCTGCATGGGCTGGACGATGCGGCCGCCGCGCAGCGCCTGCAGCGTCACGGCGAGAACCGGCTGCCGGTGCCGCCGGGCAAGAGTGCGCTGGTCCGGCTGCTGGCCCAGCTGGCGCAGCCGCTGGTCGTCGTCCTCATCCTCGCCGGCATCGTCACCACTGCGCTTGGCGAATATGTCGACGCTGGCGTCATCCTCGGCGTCGTCGTCATCAATGCCATCATCGGTTTCGTCCAGGAAGGCAAGGCCGAGGCGGCGCTGGCCGCGCTGGCGCGGGCGATGGCGGCCGAAGCGGTCGTCGTCCGCAGCGGCCGCAAGCAGCGCCTCGGTGCGCAGGGGCTGGTGCCGGGCGACGTCGTGCTGCTGGCGGCCGGCGACCGGGTGCCGGCCGACCTGCGCCTGATCGAAGCCCGCGGCCTGCAGGCGATGGAAGCCTCGCTCACCGGCGAGTCCACTGCCGTGCGCAAGGAGTCGGCCGCGCTGCCCGCGGACACGCTGCTCGCCGACCGCTCGAACATGGCCTATGCCGGCACCATGGTCGTCAGCGGCCAGGGGGTCGGGCTGGTGGCGGCGACCGGCAGCGCCACCGAAACCGGGCGCATCTCCGGCATGATCGCTGCCGCCCCGGATCTGCAGACGCCGTTGACGAAGAAGATGGCGGCCTTCTCCAACTGGCTGCTGCTGGTCATCGGCGGGCTGGCCCTGCTCACCTTCGCCGTCGGCCTCGCCCGCGGCGAGGCGGCCTTCGACATGTTCATGGCCGCCGTGGCGCTCTCCGTCGGTGCCATTCCCGAGGGGTTGCCGGCGGCGGTGACGATCACGCTGGCCATCGGCGTCTCGCGCATGGCCCGGCGCCGCGCCATCATCCGCAAGCTGCCGGCGGTCGAGGCGCTCGGCAGCACGACGGTGATCTGCTCGGACAAGACCGGCACGCTCACCGAGAACCAGATGACGGTGCGCGAGATCTGGGCCGGCGACGACCGCCACGAGGTCGGCGGCAACGGCTATGCGCCGGAAGGCGCGATCGGCGACGAGGCCTATCCGGCGGCGATTGCCGGCGCCTTGCGCGAGACGCTGGTGGCCGGCGCGCTCTGCAACGATGCCGGGCTCTTCCGCAAGGAAGGTCGCTGGGAGATCGCCGGCGATCCGACCGAGGGCGCGCTGCTCGTCGTCGCGCGCAAGGGCGGGCTCGACGAGGCCACGCTGCAGGCGGTGTTCCCGCGCCTCGACGTGCTCCCCTTCGATTCGACGACGCAGTACATGGTCACCGCGCACGAGGTCGAGGGCATTCGCGTTGCCTACGTGAAGGGTGCGATCGAACGCATCCTGCCGCGCTGCACGACGATGCTCGATGCTGCCGGCGAGCCGGTGGCGATCGACACGGCAGCGGTCGAACGGCGCGCCCAGTCGATGGCCGAGCGCGGCTACCGCGTGCTGGCGATGGCGCGCACGGTCTGTGGCGAGGTGCCGCTGGCCGACTGCGGCTTCGCCGAAAAGTCGCTGACCTTCCTCGGTCTGGTCGGCATGATCGATCCGCCGCGTGCCCGTGCGATCAGCGCGGTGAAGGCGTGTCGGGCGGCCGGCATCGCCGTCAAGATGATTACCGGCGACCACGCCCTGACGGCGCTGGCGATTGCCCGTCAGCTCGGCATCGAGCCGGGCGTCGGCGGCCGCGTACTCACCGGCCGCGACCTGGCGGCCATGGGCGATGCCGCGCTGGCCGAGGCGGCGGCCAACACCCACGTCTTCGCCCGCGTCGAGCCGGAGCAGAAGCTGCGCCTGGTGCGGGCGCTGCAGCAGCAGGGCGAGGTGGTGGCGATGACCGGCGACGGCGTGAACGATGCGCCGGCGCTGAAGCAGGCCGACATCGGCGTCGCCATGGGGCTCTCCGGCACCGATGTCGCACGCGAGGCGGCGGCGATGGTGCTCACCGACGACAACTTCGCCAGCATCGAGGCGGCGGTCGAAGAGGGGCGGGGCGTCTACGACAACCTGCTCAAGTTCATCACCTGGACGCTGCCGACCAACTTCGGCGAAGGCCTGGTGATCGTCGCCGCCATCGTCGCCGGGACGACACTGCCGATCACGCCGCTGCAGATTCTGTGGATCAACATGACCACCGCCGTCCTGCTCGGCCTGATGCTCGCCTTCGAACCGGTCGAGCGCGGCATCATGCAGCGGCCGCCACGCTCGCCGCAGGCACCGATCCTCGACCGGCCGCTGATTTCCCGCATCGTCCTCGTCAGCGTGCTGCTGCTGGTCGGCGCTTACGGTCTCTTCCTCCTCGAACTGCAGCAGGGCCATTCGCTGGCCGAGGCGCGCACCGTCGCCGTCAATGTCTTCGTCGTCGTTGAGACCTTCTACCTCTTCAACTGCCGTTCGCTGACCCGCTCCTTCGTCGCCGTCGGCACCTTCTCCAATCCGTGGGTGTGGGCGGGGGCCGGCATCATGCTGTTCCTGCAGCTCTTGTTCACCTATCTGCCGGTGATGAACCGCCTGTTCGGCACCGCCCCGATCGGTCTCGCCGAGTGGCTGTCGATTGCCGCCGTCGGTCTGGCCGCCTCGCTGATCGTCGGGTGCGAAAAGCACTTCCGGCTGTTCGCGCCGGGGCCGAAGCGGGGCAGCCGCTGACGGCGCCGATGATAAGATTGAGGCCTTCCATCCACCATCATCCGGGAACCCCGATGCGTCCGTCGCTGCTTGTCAATTTTCTCGCTCTGTTCCTCGCCGTTTCGCTTCCGGCCGCACCGGTCCTGGCCTCCAGCCCGGTCGATGCCGTCACCGAAAGCGGTGCCGGCGTCGCGCAGCGCATGGTCGAGCTGTCGCTCAGGCAGGAAGTCGCTGCCGGCGATCCGCGCGTCGCGCAGACCCAGGCGCAGCTGAAGAAGGCGACCCGCATCACCGGCGAAACCGAACAGGCGGTCGCCGCCGCCTGCACCCGCGCTGCGCGCTTCATCTTCGATGCGACGAAGGCGCCGGCGACGCCGCTCGATGTTCTCGATGCGCTCGCCGCCAAGGGCGCAGGCCGGCCGATGAGCGATACGGTCGGCGCCTATGTGGCGGCACGCCGGAACTCTGCCGGCAAGACCCATGCCGAAGCATTGGCCGCCATGAAATAAGTGAACCGGCGGTACCCCGGCCGGACGGCAATGACGCCGGCTGCAGCAAGCAACAAGAAAAACGAGCAATAACAACAACGACAACGGAGACAATCATGAACCCGATCCGCGCCGTCAGTCGCCCGCTGATCCTGCTGCTGGCCTTCGTCGTCAGCCTGCCCTCGGCCTTTGCCGCCGGCAGCGGCGTCGTCGGCGAGAACCTGCTCTGGCTGGCACTGATCCTCATGGCCGCACGGCTCTTCTCGCCGCTCACCCAGCGCATCGGCTTCCCTGCCGTGCTTGGCGAGCTGCTGCTCGGCGTCGTTCTCGGCAACCTCGCCATCGTCGGCTTCCACTACTTCGACCGGGTCGCCGGTGACCCGATCATCGCCTTCCTCGCCGAGCTTGGCGTCATCGTCCTGCTGCTGCAGATCGGCCTGGAGACGAGGCTCGACGATCTCGTCAAGGTCGGCGTCAAGGCCTCGCTGGTCGGCATCATCGGCATCGTGCTGCCGTTCATGCTCGGCGCCTATGTGGTCGGCCCGCTGCTGTTGCCGGGGCAGTCCGACAACACCTACCTGTTTCTCGGCGCGACGCTGGCGGCCACCTCGGTCGGCATTACCGGCCGCGTCTTCCGCGACCTCGGCCGGCTCGGCATGCCGGAGGCGAAGATCGTCCTCGGTGCGGCGGTGATCGACGATGTGCTCGGTCTGGTCATCCTCGCCGTCGTCTCCAGCCTGGTCCAGGCCGGCTCGGTCAGCATCGGCCAGGTCAGCATGATCGTCTTCGAGGCGGTGGCCTTCCTCGGCGGCTCGATCATCATCGGCCGCGTGCTCGCCAAGCGCCTGACCGGACTGCTGGCCCGCCTCGACCCGGGGCATTCGATGCTCTTCGCGCTGGTGCTGGCCACCGGCCTCTTCCTTGCATGGCTGGCGCACGCCATCGGGCTGGCGCCGATCATCGGCGCCTTCGCCGCCGGCCTGCTGTTCGAGCCGGTCTGGCTGAAGGACTTCGATACGCCGAAGGTGGTGGCGGATGTGGACGAGGTGCTGCGTGGCGATGACCGCCCGGCGCTCGCCGAGCGCATCCGCAAGATCCTGCATAAGCACACGCAGCACCAGCACGAACACATGGTCGAGCCGATCGGCTACTTCTTCGTGCCGGTGTTCTTCGTCCTCACCGGCATGCAGGTCGACCTGCGCACGCTGGCCGATCCGCAGATCCTGTTCGTCGCCCTCGGCATCACGGCCGTCGCCGTCGCCGGCAAGCTGGTCGCCGGCTTTGCCGCCGGCCGTGGCCATAACCCGTGGGTCGTCGGCTGGGGCATGGTCCCGCGCGGCGAGGTCGGCCTCATCTTCGCCGCCGTCGGCAAGCAGCTCGGCGTCGTGAACGAGGCCATGTTCTCGGTGATCGTGATCATGGTCATCCTGACGACGCTGCTCACTCCTCCCATCCTCACCATGCTGCTGCGCAGACAGGACGCCTGACATGACCGAATCCCTCCGCCGCAGCGTCTTCATGCTCGCCGTCGTCGCCGGTGCCTATGTGCTGTCCTTCTTCCACCGCTTCGCCCCGGCCGGCATCGCGCAGGATCTCGCCGTCTCCTTCCAGACGACGGCGGCCTCGCTCGGCGTGCTGGCGGCGACCTACTTCTACGTCTACACGGTGATGCAGGTGCCGACCGGCATCCTCGTCGATACCCTCGGCCCGCGCCGCATCCTTTTCCTCGGCGCCGTCGTCGCCTGCGCCGGCAGCATCCTGTTCGGGCTGGCGCCGACGATGGAAGTGGCGCTCATCGGCCGTACCCTGGTCGGCCTCGGGGTTTCGGTGACCTTCATTGCAATGCTCAAGATCATCGCCGTCTGGTTCGACGAGAAGCACTTCGCGACCCTGACCGGCCTGTGCATGCTGGTCGGCAATCTCGGTTCGGTGCTCGCCGGCGTGCCGCTGTCGCTGACCGCGCAGGCGGTCGGCTGGCGCAGCGTGTTCGTTGCCGCCGGCGTCCTCTCGCTGGCGCTCGGCGTCGCCTGCTGGATCTGGGTGCGCGACCGGCGCGACGGCGGCAGCGAGGCGCACCGGCCGAAGTTCGACCGTACCGTCATCCTCGGCGGCCTCATGCGTGTGCTGAAGAATCGCGATACCTGGCCGGCGGCGCTGACCAACACCGGTGTCGCCGGCGCCTTCTTCGCCTTCGCCGGTCTCTGGGCGACGCCCTATCTGGTGCAGGTGCACGGGCTGTCGCGCGATGTCGCCGCCAGCCATCTGTCGCTGTGGTTCGGCGGCTTCGCCATCGGCTGCTTCTTCCTCGGTACCCTTTCCGACCGCCTCGGGCGCAGGAAACCGGTGCTGGTGGTGACGACCAACCTCTTTGCGGCGCTGTGGCTGATCTGGCTGTCCGGCGTCGCCATGCCGCTCTGGCTGTCGTACTCGCTGTTCGCGCTGATGGGCCTCTGCACCGCCGGCTTCAGCCTGACCTGGGCCTGCGCCAAGGAAGTGAACCCGCCGCTGCTTTCCGGCATGTCGACCAGTGTCGCCAACATGGGCGGCTTTGCCGCGGGAGCCTTGCTGCAGCCGATCTTCGGCTGGGTCATGGATCTCGGCTGGAAGGGCGGCATGCTCGGTGGCGCCCGCTTCTACGAGCTCGATGCCTGGCGTGGCGGCATCGCCGTGATCGCCTTCAGTGCCGTCCTCGGCGCGGCGGCAGCCTGGTGGGTGAAGGAAACGCGCTGCCGCAACATCTGGCGCGATTCCGGCTCGCCGAACTGAAGCGGCGGGCGAGCTTCCGCTGCGCTGACCGCGCCCGGGTTCGGGAGTAAGCTTGCTGCCAGCGAGGAACAAGGAGCGCACTCATGAAGCAGGCGGCAGGCGGGACGCATTCGCCGGCAGCAGACAGGCCGCAGACGCGGGACTGGCTGGTGCCGGGCGTCGTCGCGGCCTTCATCATCGCCATCCTGCTCGCCTCCGGCTTCTTTTCCGTCGTCGAGGAGGTTCGCCGGCATGACGAGGAAGAGCGGGCGAAACAGCTGGCCGGCGCCATCGCCCACGATTTCGCCGAGCGGCTGGACCGCTCGCTGTCCGCCTCCTATGCGCTGGCCACGCTGGTGCGTCAGGGCAAGGGGCGGATCGACAACTTCGATGGGCTTGCCGGCGAAATGCTTGGCGTCTATGGCGGCATCACGGCGCTGCAGCTGGCGCCGGGAGGTACCGTCACCCAGGTCGTGCCGCTGGAAGGAAACGAGGCCGTCATCGGCTTTTCGCCGCTGCTCGATCCGAGGCAGGGGGCGGAAGCGCGGCGGGTCATCGAGGAACGCCAGCTCGGCCTGACCGGCCCCTTCGAGTTGCGTCAGGGTGGCGTCGGCGTCGTCGGCCGGCACCCGATCTTCCTTCCCGATCCGCTCGGTAACGAACAGTTCTGGGGCTTCACCCAGGTTCTCATCCGCATTCCCGACCTGCTCGCGGCCACCCGTATCGATGCCCTGCGCGAATCCGGTTACGCCTACGAACTGTGGCGCATGCGCCCCGACGACGGCAGCCGCCACGTCTTTGCCAGCAGCGGCACGATGCCGGGCGACGACGTGATCGACGTCCGCATCAAGGTGCCGAACGGACACTGGACACTGAGCGTCGTTCCGCAGCGCGGCTGGTTGCCGCCGACCGATCTGCTGGTGGGGGCCGTTGCCAGCCTGATCTTCTCTGCGCTGGTGGCTTTTGCCGTCTATCTCCTGCTGCGCCAGCCGCGCCTGCTGCAGGCCGAGGTCGTGCGCCGGACCGAGCAGCTGCGCGCCAGTGAAACCCAGTACCGCACGCTGTTTACGAGCAACCCGGTGCCGATGGTGGTGTTCTCGCCGGCGACGTCGAAGCTGCTCGATGCCAACGATGCCTTCTTTTCGGCCTATGGCCATGCTCGCGAGCAGCTGCCGCAGCTGGGCCTGTCCGACCTGCACGCGCCCGGAGAACAGGCGCGCCTGCGCCGCTGGCTGACCGGTCATGCGCCGGAGGGCGTGGAGCGGCTTGGCGCCTGGCAGCACCGGCATGCCGATGGCCGCATCGTCGATGTCGAGGTCAGTATCCTCGGCATCGTCTTCGACGGCCAGCCGGCGCGGCTGATGCTGGCCGAGGACGTCACCGAGCGCCGCCGCGCCGAGGAAGCCCTGCGCGTGCAGAACACCTGGCTGAAGTCGGTACTGACGCATTTCCCCGGCGGCATTTCGGTGGCCGACCGCAACCTGCGCGTCATCGAATGGAACGAGGAATTCCGTCGCCTGCTCGATTTTCCGCGCGAAATGCTCGCCGGCGAGTCGAGCACCCTCATCGATTTCATGCGCTACAACGTCGAGCGCGGCGAATATGGCGATGTCGATCCGGACGCCTTCATGGCGGAGGCGATCGCACGCATCAACCTGCACGAGCCGCATCATTTCGAGCGCACCCGCCCGAACGGAACGGTGCTCGAAGTGCGCGGCACGCCGCTTCCGGACGGCGGCTTCGTCTCGTCGTTCACCGACATCACCGAGCGCAAGCGCGACGAGGCCCGCCTGCTCGCCGCCAACCGCCGCTATGAGCAGCTCACCGCCGAACTCGAAGCGCGCGTCGCCGAGCGTACCCGCAGCCTGGAAGCCGAGGTCGAGGAACGGCGGCTGGCCGAAGCGGCGGTGCGCCAGTCGGCCGAGTGGCTGCACGAGATCATCGAGACGATGTCCGGCGGCATCCTGCTGTGGGATCGCGAGCGGCGCCTGGCTGCATGGAACGGCGCCTTCGCCCGCCTCTATCCGGCCTCGGCCGATCTCCTGCGCACCGGCATCGCGCTGGAGGATCTGCGCGCCGGCATGAAGGCCCGCGGCGACCTGCGCGATGCCGACGACGACAGCACCGACTGGGACAAGCTCGGACAGTGGGAGCGCCGGCTGGGCGACGGCCGTGTCATCAGCGTCGAGCGCCTGGCGACCTCCGAAGGCGGCCGGCTGGTACTGCAGACGGACGTCACCGCCCTGCGCCGGACCAGCGAGGTGCTCGCCCGCAATGAGCGCATGGCCTCCCTCGGCAGTCTCGTCGCCGGTGTCGCCCATGAGATCAACACGCCGATCGGCAATGCACTGATGGTGGCCTCGGCCCTCGGTCACCGCATTGCCGAGTTCGATGCTGCGCTGGCCGAAGGTTCGCTCCGTCGTTCGGTGCTGGAGGCCTTCGTCGCCAGCGTGCGTGAGTCGGACAGCCTGCTCGAACGCAACCTGCTGCGCGCTGCCAACCTGATCCAGAACTTCAAGCAGGTGGCGGTGGACCAGACCAGCGACCGGCGGCGGGTCTTCGATCTCGCCACCGTCCTCGAAGAAGTGCGCATGACGCTGGTGCCGCGCCTCAAGCTGAGTCCCTGTCGCCTCGAACTGGAGGCGGAGGTCGGCGTCGAGCTCGACAGCTTCCCCGGCGCCCTCGGCCAGGTCGTCACCAACCTCGTCGAGAATGCGCTGCTGCACGCCTTCGATGGGCGCGACTCCGGACTCATTTCCGTGCGTGCCCACGCCTTGCCGGACGAGCGCGTCGAAATCGTCTTTGCCGACGATGGCAACGGCATCCCGGCCGAACTGCTGTCACGGATTTTCGATCCCTTCTTCACTACCCGGCTGGGCAAGGGGGGGAGCGGGCTGGGACTGTCGATCGTCCTCAACCTCGTGCGCAACCTGCTCGGCGGCGACATCGCAGTCGACAGCACGGCCGGCAAGGGCACCCGTTTCGTCGTCAACCTGCCGCGCGTGGCGCCGGCTCAGGATTTCGAGGAGCACTGAACGCAGCGGCGGCCCCGGTGGGGCTGAACCTTTTTTCTTGTTTCATTATCGCGTTGTGATGTATTATGCCTCACCGATTCTGGTGGCTGGTTCTCTTCATCCCGGCCCCGGACTCTCCTCTCCGCCAGCCGCCAAACCCCCCTTCGGCGACTGGCAGACTTCAACCCGCGACCGTCGCATGGCGTCGCGGGTTTTCTTTTTCGGTCGTTGGGCCCGCGAATTTGCCGGTAAAATCCGATGTGCTGCGGCACGACTGTCGCGCGACAACACAAAAAACGGAGTTTCCCCAATGACCGACATGCAGTTGCCGCCCCTCGAAAAGAAGGAGTTCGAGCTTCTCGCCGATTTCCGCTACCAGATCCGGAAATTCCTCCGCTTTTCCGAGAACGTGACCCGCAAGGCGGGCATCACGCCGCTGCAGTATCTGATGCTGCTCAACATCAAGGGCTATCCCGGCCGCGAATGGGCGACCATCGGCGAACTGGCCGAGCGCCTGCAGGCGCAGCACCACGGTGTCGTCGCGCTGGTCTCGCGCTGCGAGAAGCAGGGCTTCGTCGAGCGCCGCCGTTCGACCGAGGATCGCCGTCGCATCGAGGTACGCCTGCTGCCGAAGGGTGAGGAATACGTCGCCCAGCTGGCCGGCGAACACCGCAAGCAGCTGATCGCACTGAACGGTCGCTTCAGCGTTCCGACCGCGCAATCCTTCCAGCGCTGAGCGCCGGGTAGCAGCCGCATATCTTTTCGCAGCAAGGCAAGGAGTCGAGGATGAAGATCGGATTCCTGGGACTGGGCATCATGGGCCGGCCGATGGCCCTCAACCTCGTCAAGGGCGGTCACGAGCTCGTCGTCTGGGCACGTCGGGCCGAGTCGATGGCACCGCTGACGGCAGCCGGTGCGAGCGCCGGCGAGAATCCGGCCGATGTCGCACGCCAGGTCGAGCTCGTCATCTCGATGGTCGCCGATGCGCCCGATGTCGAGCAGGTGATGCTCGGCGAACGCGGCGTTGCGAGCGGCGCCCGGTCGGGTCTGGTGGCGGTGGACATGAGCACCATTGCGCCGGCGGCAGCGAAGGATATCGCTGCAAGAATGAAAGCGAAGGGCATCGAATTCGTCGATGCGCCGGTTTCCGGCGGCGAAGTCGGCGCCATCGCCGGCACGCTGTCGATCATGGCCGGCGGCAGTGCCGATGCCTTTGCGAAGGCGAAGCCGGCCTTCGAGTGCATGGGCAAGAACATCGTGCATGTCGGCGACTCCGGTGCCGGGCAGGTAGCCAAGGCCTGCAACCAGATCGTCACCGGCATGGGCGTGATGGCGGTGGCCGAGGCGATGTGCTTCGCCAGCAAGGCCGGCGCCGATCCGGCGAAAGTACGCGAGGCGCTGCTCGGCGGCTTCGCCTACTCGAAGATCCTCGAGAACCACGGCCAGCGCATGCTCGACCGCAACTTCAAGCCCGGCTTCAAGAGCTGGATGCACCAGAAGGACCTGAACATCGTCATGAAGAGCGCGCACGAACTCGGATTGATGCTGCCCGGCTCGGCAATGACCGCGCAGATGTTCAACGCCATGGTCGGTTCCGGCCTCGGCGAAGAGGACTCCATCGCCGTCCTCAAGCTCCTCGAAAGACTCTCCGGCCAGCAATGAAGCTCGGCTTCATCGGCCTCGGCGTCATGGGGCGCCCGATGGCGACCCGCCTGCTGCGGGCCGGTCATGCGCTTTCCGTCTGGGCGCGTCGCCAGGAAGCCGCCGTCCCGCTGCTCGAAGCGGGAGCGCGGTGGTGCGAATCGCCCGCCGAGGTCGCGCGCGCCGCCGACATCGTCTTCACCATCGTCACCTACGGCAGCGACGTCGAGTCCGTCGTCTTCGGCGAGAGCGGACTGGCCGAAGGCTTTGCGCCGGGCGCGGTGCTGGTCGACATGAGCACGATCGCCCCGGGCCTGGCTCGCGACATCGCCGGCCGCCTCGCGGCCCGTGGCGTGCACATGCTCGACGCGCCGGTGTCCGGTGGCGGCGTCGGCGCCGAGGCCGGCACGCTGGCGATCATGGCCGGCGGCGAGGCCACGGTGCTGGAACGGGTGCGGCCGCTGTTCGAGGTGCTCGGCAAGACGCTGGTGCATGTCGGCGGCAACGGCGCCGGCCAGGTTGCCAAGGCCTGCAACCAGATGGTCATGGTGGCGGCGATCCAGGCTGCGGCCGAGGCCATGCGGCTGGCAGCCGCATCCGGCGTCGATCCGGAGAAGGTTCGGCAGGCGCTGGCCGGAGGCTCTGCCGGCAGCCGCGTGCTGGAGGTCTTCGGCGGACGCATGACGGCACGCGACTTCGCGGCCGGCGTCGAGGCCCGGCTGCATCACAAGGATTTCGGCATCCTGCTCGAAGAAGCCCGCCAGATGGGCATGCCGCTGCCGATCGCCGGCATCGTCGGCCAGCAGCTCAATGCGCTGATGGCGCAGGGCTGGGGCAGCTGCGATACCGCTTCGCTGCTGCGCGTGCTCGAACGCTGCGGCCAGTCCTGACGCAGACCTGCGGCTGGCCGGCCAGCCGCATTTCGCGAGCCGCCTGCTGGTATCATTCTCCCTGATGCCGGTCGTCTGACCGGACACAGCCCCGCCTAGAGGGCAGACACATTCCAGAAGGAGGAGATGATGGACCGGATGTTGGCCGTGCCGGAGTTGCTGGCTATCTTCGACCACGCCCCGGTCGGCATCGTCCTCGTGCGCGACGGCCTGCTGCAGAACTGCAACCGCCGTTTCTGCGAACTCCTCGGCTACAGCGAAAGCGAAGTCTTCGGACAGCCGGCCCGCCTCCTCTACGAGAACGAATCCGAATACCTGCGCCTGCGTCGCTGGGCCCGCCAGTCGCTGCTTGCCGGGGACCCCTTCGATGCCGAGCTGCCGCTGCGCTGCCGCGACGGCAGCATGGTCTATTGCCGGCTGCATGCCGCCGCCATCAACCGCGACAACCCGCGCGAAGGCACGATCTGGATCGTCGAGGACATCGAGGAGCAGACCCGGGTCAAGGAAGCGCTGTGGGACACGCAGCGCGACCTGGAGGCAACCTTCGACGCCGCGCACGTCGGCATTCTCCTGCTGCGCGAGCGCATCATCGTCCGCAACAACCCGCGCATCGACGAGATGTTCGGCTACCGCAAGGGCGAGATGGTCGGCTTGTCGTCGCGGGTGTTCTACATCTCCGATGCCGACTTCGAGGAGGTCGGCAAGATCTACCCGCTGATCGCCGCCGGCGGTACCCATCGCCGCGAGCAGTGGTTGCGGCGCAAGGACGGCAGCACTTTCTGGGCCCTCATCAGCGGCCGCTTCATCGACGTGCACCAGCCCGAGCTCGGCTCGGTGTGGATCGTCGAGGACATGAGCGAAAGGAAGCGCCAGGACGAGCGCCTGCAGGTCGCCCTCGACGAGCAGCGGATGATCTTCGACAACGCCGCTTTCGGCATCGCCTACGTCAGCGGCGAGCACCTGCAGCGCTGCAACGACCGCTTCGCCGCGATGCTCGGCTACACCCCGGATGAAATCGCCGGCCGGCTGGTGCCCGAGGTCTTTCCGTCGGACGAGGCCTACCGTGACTTTTCGGGGCAGGCCGAGAACGATCTGCGCCGGCACGGTGCCTTCGTCGGCGAAGCGCAGCTCAGGCGCAAGGACGGCAGCCTGTTCTGGATCCGCGGCACGGCGCAGCGCGTGGCATGGGAGCCGGGCGGCGGCGCGATCTGGATCATCGAGGACATCACCGATCGCCGCCAGGCGCAGGAAGCGCTGCTGCGTGCGCACGAGGAACTGGAAGTGCGCGTCGCCGAGCGCACGGCCGAACTCGAAACCGCCAACGTCCAGCTGCAGTCCGAAATCTTCGAGCGCATGCAGGCCGAGGAGCGCGTCTGGCACATCGCCCACCACGATGCGCTGACCGGCCTGCCCAACCGCAGCCTGCTGCAGGATCGCCTTGGCCAGGCGCTGGCCGGCGCCGACCGTGCCGGGGCGCGGGTCGCCGTCCTTTTCCTCGATCTCGACCGCTTCAAGAGCGTCAACGATTCGCTCGGCCACGACATCGGCGACGCACTGCTCAAGGTCGTCGCCGAGCGCCTGGCCGGTGTCGTGCGCGACATCGATACCGTTTGCCGTCTCGGCGGCGACGAATTCGTCATCGTCCTCGGCTCCGTCGGCGGCACCGACGACGCGGTGATGGTCGCCGAGCGCATCGTCGAGGAACTGGCACGCCCGGCCGAGGTGATGGGGCATTCCCTGCGCGCCTCGACCTCGATCGGCATCGCATTGTTCCCGGAAGATGGCCGCGACGCGCCGACGCTGATGAAGGCAGCCGATACCGCCATGTACTCGGCGAAGAACCGCGGCCGCAACAACTTCCAGTTCTTCTCGCCGGAAATGAACGATGCCGCGACCCGCTTCTTCCGCATGGAGCAGCGCTTGCGCCGGGCGCTCGAACACGAGGAACTCGTTCTCCACTACCAGCCGCAGGTCGATGTCTCGCAGCATCGCGTCTGCGGGCTGGAAGCCCTCGTTCGCTGGCGCGACCCGGAAGCCGGGCTGGTGCCGCCCGGGGAATTCATCCCGGTGGCCGAGGAAACCGGCCTCATCCTCGAACTGGGCGACTGGGTGCTGCGCGAAGCCTGCCGCCAGATCCGTGCCTGGCACGACGCCGGCTGGCCACAGGTGCCGGTGGCGGTGAACCTGTCGCCGCGCCAGTTCCAGCAGAGCGGCCTGGTCGAGCGCGTGCGCGCGATCCTCGACGAGACCGGCGTGCCACCGATGATGCTCGAACTCGAAATCACCGAATCGAGCCTGATGCACAACGTCGACGAAGCACTGGTGCAGGTGCAGGCGCTGGCCGACATGGGCGTGCGCCTGGCCATCGACGACTTCGGCACCGGCTATTCCAGCCTCGCCTACCTCAAGCGCTTCCCGGTCAGCCGGCTGAAGATCGACCGCTCCTTCGTCCGCGACCTCTGCGAAGACCGCGACGATGCCGCCATCGTCGCCTCCATCATCGGCCTCGCCCGCAGCCTTGCGCTCGAAGTTGTCGCCGAGGGCGTCGAGACGGCACCGCAGCTCGTCGCCCTGCGCGGCGAAGGCTGCCTGCTCTGCCAGGGCTATCTGTTCTCGAAACCGCGCCCGGTCGAGGAAGTGGCGGCGATCTTCGCGGCTGCGGCGATCTGAGCGCCGCCACCGACATCCCGAACGCCACCATGAACGCTAGCGCGCTGCCTTCCTCGCTCGGCAAGTACCGGATCCAGGGCCTTCTCGGCGAGGGCGCGATGGGCGTCGTCTACCGGGGCTACGATCCGGAGCTTGACCGGCAGGTGGCCGTCAAGACGATGAAGAAGAGCCTGCTTGCCGGCCCGACCGGCGCCGAAATGCTCGAACGCTTCAAGCGCGAGGCGGCTGCCGGCATGCGTCTTTCGCACAAGCACGTCGTCACCGTGTACGAATACGGCGAGGACGCCGAGCAGGTCTTCATGGCCATGGAGTTCATCGACGGCAAGTCGCTGCGCGAGCTCAATGCCGTGCGCGCACCATGGCCATTGCTGGAAGCGCTTGAACTGGCCTATCAGCTGCTGGAAGCCCTCGACTTCTTCCACGAGCGCGGCGTCGTCCATCGCGACATCAAGCCGGCCAACATCATGGTCGACGCTGCCGGCATCCTCACCGTCACCGACTTCGGCATCGCCCGCGTCGACGCTTCCGAACTGACCCAGGTCGGCACCATCCTCGGCACGCCGTCCTACATGTCGCCGGAGCAGATCACCGGCATGCCGATCGACGGCCGCAGCGACCTGTTCGCCGTCGGCGTCATCCTCTACGAGATGCTGACGGCGGAGAAGCCGTTCCGCGGCGAGGTCATCACCATGGCGCACAACATCGTCAGCACGCCGCACCCGGACCCGTCGACGCGCAACGCCACGCTGCCGCCGGCCGTGGACCGGATGTTCCGGCGGGCTCTGGCGAAGAAGCCGGACGACCGCTTCCGCAACGGCGCCGAATTCCGTGCGGCGCTGCGCGAGATGCTCGACACCATCCTGCCGCGCGGCGACGGTGCGGAAGGCGACCTGACCTTGCGGGTGACGCCGGCCGCCGTTCATGCGGAGCCGGCGAGGCCGCTCCGGGCGCTGGTGCCGGAGGCCATGTCGTCGCCCTCGCCGACAGCGCAGCCTGCCCTATCTGCCGACGCTCCCCCTGCGGCACCTGTTGCCTCTCCGCTGCCGGCGGACGAACCCTCGACACCGAGCCGGCGCCTCTACAGTCGCTGCCCGAGTTGCGGCACCCGCTTCGACAGTCCGCGGCCGTGGAACGCCGTCTGCTCCGGCTGCGGTGCCGCGCTTTTCGAAGCCGAGAAGAACAAGGGGCGCAGCAGCCGCGGCGGCTCGCCGCTCTGGCTGATCCTGCTCGCTGTCGTCTTCGTCATCGGGCTGCTGCTGTTCCTGCGCCGCTGAACGGGAGGAAAGTTCATGAAGCCAGCCTGGCTGTCCATTGCAACCCGCGGGTCGGTGCTGGCGCTGCTCGTCGCCATGCTGGCCGCTTCCTGGCTGGGGCCGCTGGAGTCGGCCGCCAATGCGCAGGTCGATGCCGGCCTGAAACGGGCGCTGCTCAGCTTCGCCTCGGCACGGGCGCTCAACGGCGCCATCTCGCTTGCCCAGGGGACCGAAATCGCCGTGCAGCCGGCTGGCGTCGGTGTGAACCTCACGGTCGGCCAGGTCCTCGATCCGCTCAACGATCTGGTCGAACACTTTTCCGACCTGATGCTGATGGCCAGCGTCGCTTTCGGCGTGCAGAAGGTGCTGCTGGAAATCGGCGCCCACTGGCTGGTCTCGCTGCTGTTCACCGCTGCCGCGCTCGGCTGGTCGGTCTGTCTGCTGCGTCGGCAGCCGGCTCCGGCATGGCTGTCGCGCCTGCTTCTGGTCCTGATCCTGACCCGCTTCGCCATGCCGCTGGCGACCATCGGCAGCGACGCGCTGTTCCAGCGTTTCCTCGCCGACGACTACCAGGCCAGCCAGCAGCTGGTCGACCGCACGGCCGGCAGCACCGAGCGTTTCGCTCCCGCGGCCGAAGCCTCAGAGCAGGGACTGGTCGACCGCATCAAGGCCTGGTTCGGCGCCCAGGGGGCGGAATGGAAGCTGCGCTTCGAACGGCTGCAGCAATCGGTCGAGCAGGCGATCGCGCACATCGTCCGGCTGATGGTGATCTTCCTGCTGCAGACGCTGGTGTTGCCACTGCTCCTGCTCTGGGGCGGCTACGCGCTCGTGCGCTTCCTGCTGTTGCCGGCGCGCTGAGGTTCAGGCCTGCTGGCCGTAGCCGGCGAACTTCTCCAGCACCACCTTCATCTCTGCTGCATCGAGCAGCACCGGTTCCCCGAGCTGGCTGGCGCGCCAGTACTGCTCGCACAGGCATTCCAGCTCGACGCCGAGGTCGAAGGCCTGCTTCAGGTCGCGGCCGAAGACGAGCATGCCGTGGTTGGCGAGCAGGCAGGCGCTGCGCCCGTCCATCGCCGCCAGCGCGGCATCCGAGAGTTCCTGCGTGCCGAAGGTGGCGTAACCCGCGCAGCGCACCGTATCGCCGCCGAAGCGGGCGATCATGTAGTGGAAGGGCGGAATCTCGCGGCGCAGGCAGGCGAGGCTGGTGGCGAACGGCGAGTGCGCGTGCAGCACGGCACCGGCTTCCGGCCGCGCGGCATAAATGTCGCGGTGGAAGCGCCATTCCGACGAGGGCTTGCGGCGACCTTCATGGCTGCCGTCGAGATGCATGAAGACGATGTCCGACGGCGTCAGCGACTCGTAGTCCATGCCCGTCGGCGTGATCAGGAAACCATCGCGCTCGCGCACCGAGAGGTTGCCGGCGGTGCCCTTGTTCAGGCCGGCGGCGGCCATGCGGCGCGCGGTGGCGATCAGTTCGGCGCGCGCACCGGCGTGTATCTCAGCCATGGTTCTCCTCCGGGTAGAGGGTGTGTAGTGCGTTGGCGGCGGCGCTGCCGCGCTCGGTGATGACGGCGGATACGAAACGCGCCGGCGTCACGTCGAAGGCCGGGTTGGCCACCGCCTCGTCGGCCGGCAACTGGCGGATCGCCGCCGGGCGGCCGTCGTTGCCGCAGCCGTGGACGACGCGCAGTTCGTCACCCTCGCGCTCCTCGATCGGGATCGCATCGCCCGACGGGCAGGCGAAATCGAGCGTCGAGCGCGGCGCAGCGACATAGAACGGCACGCCGGCTTCCTTCGCCGCCAGCGCCTTGAGGTAGCTGCCGACCTTGTTGGCGACGTCGCCGTTGGCGGCAATGCGGTCGGCGCCGACGATCACCGCGTCGACCTCACCGCGCGCCAGCAGCAGGCCGGCAGCGTTGTCGGCGATGACCGTGTGCGGCACGCCGTGCTGCTTCAGTTCCCAGGCGGTGAGCAGGCCCTGGTTGCGAGGCCGCGTTTCCGAGACCCAGACGCGCACGTCCCAGCCAGTCAACTTCGCGGCATCGAAGGCGGCATAGACCGGCGACAGCGCCGTGCCGTGGTCCACCGTGGCCAGCCAGCCGGCGTTGCAGTGGGTCATGATGTCGAGTCTGCCGCGCTTCTCGGCCAGCGGCCTGAGCAGCGCCAAGCCGTGCTCGCCGATGGCGCGGTTCTGCGCCACGTCCTCGTCGGCGATGGCTTCCGCCTCGCGCCAGGCAGCGGCGCCGCGTGCGATCGCCGGCAGCGGCTGCAGGTGTGCCTGCATGCGCGCCAGCGCCCAGTGCAGGTTCACCGCTGTCGGCCGCGTTGCGCCGAGCGTGGCGATGGCATTGGCCAGCGCCGCGTCGCCGGCGTCGCGCAGCAGCGCCAGCGCAACGCCGTAGGCAGCCGTGGCGCCGATCAGCGGCGCGCCGCGCACCTGCATGCTGCGGATGGCGTGTGCTGCGTCTTCCAGCGAGGCGAGGCGAAGGGTCTTGTAGGCGTGCGGCAGCGCCGTCTGGTCGATGATGTCGACGGCAGCATGGTCGGCAACGCGCCAGATGCTGCGGGTGGGAACGTTATTGACTTTCATGCCTGCCATTTTACAGTGTGGGCTTCATCTCATTTCCATTCTTCCGCGCAGGTTCTCCATGCTCCAGTCGCCCGTTGCCATCGACTCCAAGCTGCCCTGGGTCGGCACCACCATCTTCACCGTCATGTCCAAGCTCGCCGCCGACTGCGGTGCGATCAACCTGTCGCAGGGCTTCCCCGACTTCCAGGCCGACCCGGCGCTGTTCGATGCCGTGCATCGTGCCATGCTTGCCGGCCGCAACCAGTACGCACCGATGGCCGGCATGCCCGAGCTGCGCCAGGGCATCGCCGACAAGGTGGCGGCGCTCTACGGCACCCGCTACGACGTCGACAGCGAGATCACGGTGACCGCCGGCGCGACGCAGGCGATCTACACGGCGATCGCCGCCTTTGTCCGCCCCGGCGACGAGGTGATCGTCTTCGAGCCGGTGTACGACAGCTACGTGCCGGCGAT
>VFQM010000509.1_pt1 | contig 42521 bp, 53 predicted proteins | sample 3512391 | NCBI WGS metagenome assembly VFQM01 (sample SAMN10412369, study PRJNA504923) | tailings metagenome | isolation source: Replicate 1 from Balatoc abandoned mine | place: Philippines
GGCGCATCATATCAGGGCGAACATCGTGCTTTACGGTGCGCTCTTTGCCAATCTCGGCATCGCCGTCGCCAAATTTGTCGCCGCGGCGATCAGTGGTTCCTCGTCGATGCTATCGGAAGGGGTCCATTCGCTCGTCGACAGCGGCAATCAGGTGCTTCTCCTCTACGGCCAGGCCAAGGCAAAGCGGCCGCCCGACAATCGTCACCCCTTCGGCTACGGCCGCGAACTTTATTTCTGGGCGTTCGTCGTCGCAATCCTCATCTTTGCCGTCGGAGCCGGCATTTCCATCTACGAAGGCTGGGTTCACTACCGGGATCCCGAGCCGCTTCGCGATCCGACGATCAACTATGTGGTGCTCGCCATCGCCTTCCTGCTCGAGGGTGCGTCGTGGACGATCGCGGTGCGCGAGTTTAACGCCGGGCGGCGCGGGCTCGGCTGGTGGACGGCGGTGCGGCGGTCGAAGGATCCCGCAGGTTTCATCGTCCTGTTCGAAGACAGCGCCGCGCTCGCCGGCCTCGCCATCGCCGCCGGCGGCATATGGCTGAGCCATGCGACAGGGGATCCGCGCATCGACGGCATCGCCTCGATGGCGATCGGCGCAATCCTGGCGGCGGTCGCGATCCTTCTAGCCCGCGAAGCGAAGGAGCTGTTGATCGGCGAGGCTGCGGACCCCGAACTGATCGCGCGTATCTGGACCATCGTCGAACGGCGCCGCGAAATTACCGCCGTCAATCATGTGCGCACGATCCACACCGCACCCAATTCGATCTTCGTCGCGGTAAGCGCCGACTTCGAGGATCGTCTCGCCATGGGTGAGGCCGAGACGTTGATCGAGGCGATCGAAGCCGAGCTCAAGGCTGCGTCGAGCGATATCAGCTCGATCTACATCCGCCCCGAAAAGCAATCCGATGCGCTCGTCCAGCCTCGTCCGTCGGCGGCGGCCGAACCCGCGCGGCGGCCGCGCGGCACAAACTAGGCTTTGAGCTCGCCCGGTCGCAACTGGATCCGGATGAGCGCGCTCTTGCCCGGCATATCGCGCGAGGCATCGACCGCGCCGTAAGGGACAGCCGCCTTGTGGGTCCGCACCAATACTTCGATGAGGCGCGTGCAGAGACCCGTGCCGCGCGCCGTTCCGTCGGACGGCATCCCTGCCCCGTCGTCGACAACCGCGAGCTCAAGCAATGTCTCGTCGGCCCGGCGAAGCAATATCCGTATCTCGCCATCATTGCCGTCGCCATAGGCAAATTGGCACGCGTTGCTGACCCATTCGTTGGCGATCATGCCGGGCGCCACGGCCTTGTGGTGGCAACACGTCCGGGCTCGACGTCGGCGATCACGCGCCGCGCGGCGTTCCCTGTGGACCAAGTTGCGGAGAGGTCCTCGGTAAGGCCGCCCCCCAACGCGCCGCGCCCGATCACGGATTAACATGGATCAATATGATTTTGGATGAGTGTCGCGGATAAGGACGCGTAGGTGCCGCACAACAAGGTCGGTCACCGGGATGCAACGGAAAATCGAACGTTCATACCCGCGCCCCGCGTGCTTCGAAAATGTTGACAGGGAAGATATGCTCAAGCGGATATTGGTGGTCGAAGATGATCCACTTGTCTCCATGATGCTCGAAGATGCGTTGGGCGCGCTCGGGCACGACATTGTCGGAGACGCTAGCGATATCGCATCGGCGCTAGGGCATATCGCGAGGGGCGAATTCGATGCCGCAATCGTGGACGTCTATCTCGAATCCGGCTTGCCTTGCGATGCGGTAGCCGAGGCTCTCGCGGCACGCTCAATCCCGTTTCTCGTCGCGACGGGCGGTTTCGTCGGTCAGCCTGGCCCCTGCTGGCACGACAAGCCGATCCTCGCGAAGCCTTTCACCATTGATAGCCTCGAAGTCGCGCTCGCCAGCCTCGCTCAATAATGAACCGAGCGCGCGCCGCCGATCAGAGTCCGGCTTTCTCAAGGGCGGCGGCGACCTCATCGTCAAGCGCATTCAAGCCTTTTGGAGACATGCGATTGAGCAAGGTCTGTATCCGCTTCTGGGCGACTTGCAGGGCCTTGTGGCGTACCTCGCGTTCGCGGTTCGTCCGCCAGGATCGGCTCTCACCAAGCAACGCCGCCCATTTCGCCTCTTCAGCGGCAAGGACGGCCAGGGCAAGCCGCAGACCGTCGCGTTGTCCGCGGGCATGATCGTCATTCATCGCAGCCTCCCCACCTTAGCCGGCAACTGCAACGAACGGGCCTGCGCCAGATGTCTTGCTGCTCGCCGCTCCAAGAGAGGAACCTTTGCCGCGCACGCGGACTGTTTTACGGAAAGGAGAGCGGCCATGAAAGACGAACCCAAGAAGGGCGACGAGGTGACGTGGAAGAGCCACGGCGGACGCGCCGAGGGCAAGGTCGTGCGAAAAGTGACGAAAGCAATGGACATCAAAGGCTATCATGTCGCGGCATCGCCGGCGAACCCCGAATATCTGGTCGAAACGGCCGAGGGAAAGCGAGCTGCCCACAAGGCTGGGGCCTTGAAGCGAAAAAAGCCGCGTTAATGCCGGCTGCCGAACTCGGCTCTGCTCCGGCCTCCGGTCCCGCCCGCGGGAGCGCCCGCGACCCCCGTTCACGATGCCGCATCGATCATGATCTGTAGCGCTGCGGCCACGGCCTGATCCAGAACATCGCGGCGCCCAATATCGCCGAAATGAAAATCCATGACCCGGGCCGCGTCGGCGTCGGCGGCGCCGATGTAGACAAGGCCTACCTCTTCGCGGCCTTCGCGAGGGCCGCAGAACCCCGTGATCGCAATTGCAATGTCGGCATGGCTTGTCCGAAGAGCGCCAGTCGCCATCGCGGCGGCGACCTCGGGATTCACCGCTCCATCTCGCTCGGCGTCTTCACGGGCGACGCCGAGCATCTCGCATTTGGCGTCGACCGAATAGACGATGAAGCCGCGCTCGAGATAAACTCCGAGCGCGGCATCGGCTGCGAGAACCGCTGAGAGCTGACCGCCGGTGCAGCTTTCGGCTGTCACGAAACGCAGCGTCTTTCCGGCCAGATGCCGGGCCAGCTTGCGCGTCCGCCGTTCGATCAGCGTTGCAGCGCTCACCCTACATCGTGGCGAGTTCGGCGGGGGGAAGGCCCGCGGTCTCGGCCTGACGCTTCAGCTCCTCTTTCCGGGCGAGCATCCTTTCGCCGAGTGCGTCGAGGTCGACGTCGGCGGCACGCGCCTGCTGGAACATATTGTCGTGCTGCTTTTCCTCTTCCTTCACATGATGCTTGATCTCTTCCGACAGCACCGTGACCTTCGCCTCGAAAAATTCGTCGTCGGGTCCCGAGGCGACGATATCGTTGATCAGGATCTTGGCGCCATCATGCTCGACATAGGCTTCCTTGAGGAGATCGTCGTCGATCTTTCCCTTGAGCGCCGGATAAAAGACCTCCTCCTCGATCTGCGCATGGATTTTGAGCTCGGTGCAGATCCGGTCTGCGATCTTCGCCTTGCGGTCGGTGCCGCTCGCCTTCTCGAATTCCTCAAACAGGGCTTCGACGGCACGGTGATCGGCCGCGAGGATATGGGTGGCGTCGGTGTCGACTTCGGTCGGTTTCATGGCAGTCTCCATCGTCATGCCCCGCGCCTGTTCAGCGCGCGGCGAGCCCGAAAGTTGCGCTCGATCCGCTCAAACCGTGCCGTCGTCGGCATCGCGCTGGCGCGACGCGCCTTCGGACCGCTTGATGAAGCTGATCTTGCCCTGCGGCTCGAGGATCGCCCATTCCACGTCGGAAATGTGGGCAATGCCCGCGAGCCGCATCTCGGACTCGATCTCGTCGGCGGTAAGCCGGTCGCGGTGAAGATTGTCGCGGATGATCTCGCCCTGCTTCACCACGACGCGCGGATGGCCTTCGAGCAGATTCTTGAGCCGCGGAAAGAGATAGGTCGCCCAGCTCAGGGTGAGCGCCCAGAAGGCGAAGGTCACGATCGCGAGCAACGCGCCGGTTAGGCTGAAATCATTATGGGTGACACCCTGCTGGATGAGGTCGCCCATCACCACGAGCAGAACCAGCTCGAAAGGCGTCATCTGCCCCAGTTCGCGTTTTCCCATGAGACGGAGGAGCGCATAGAGCAGGAAAAACATCGCACTCGCGCGAAGGACGATATCCATCACGGCAGGACCTTGATCTCTAGCGGCATGCTGCCGAGCCGCTGCTCGCCGTCGAACAGCGCAATCTCGCCCTTGGTTCCCGCGAAGAGCGGCGGGTTGATCTGGCCATCGATCTTGACGACCAGCGTCTCGCCCGCGCGAAGCTCCCCATAGGAGAAACGATAGGCGCCGTCCTTGTAGCTTTCCTCGGCGGCGGCGGGGAGCATCGTGTTGATCGTCATGTCGGTCCAGAGCGACGGGGAGACCGCAAGCACCGCATCGGAAACATCGCGGATCGCCTCGACACGAATGCGGGTTTCGAAAAACTCGCCGTTGCGAATGACCGAGGGCGTCTTCACCTCGAGCCGCGCTGCTCCAAAATCCTCGACGCGCAGCGGACTCGGCTGGCCACCGACGAGGCTCGATAGCGCGACGGCGACGATGGCAGCGAGCAGGACGAAGGAAACGGGGCTCGCGTGGCGGTGCCAGCGCTGCCCGGAGATCATCTTCTGGCTGATTCCGTCCGGGCGACGGCTGTTCGCTGCAGCCGCGTCGCCGCCCGTCCCCTCGGGGCCCGCCGTCAAGCGAGGGGCTCCGGCCACGGCCGCGCGAGATAGGTACGAACCGCATCGGCGCGATCGCCGACTGCCGCGACCGCGATCAATATCTCGGACCGGCTGACGCCCAATATGCGCGCCCAGGCGAGCATCGCGTCGGGCGCGCTTCGATCGATGCGGTCAAGTTCGAACTGTTGGTGGATCACGCCCGTCTCCCGTTGATGATGACGGGCGAACGCCTGCAGGGTACAAAAGTTGCGGTTCGGCGACGATCGCCGAAGGGCGTTCGCAGGCGTCAGGGCAATGGCCAAGCCTCGCCGTCGTCACTCTTTCATGCGCGCTGCGAAACGCCGCGATGCGGCCAAAGTTGCGCACGGCGGCGAAGATAAATCTGGGCGATCGCAGGCAACTTTCGTCCGCGTCCAAGGGTTTCTCGGACCAGAACCCACAGCCAATGGAGAGTATCATGAGCGTCAAGGGACAGATCAAGGAAGCTGCCGGCTATGTGAAGGAAGAAGCCTTCGAAAACGGCGACAGCCCCGAGGCCAAGCGCAAGGCGCAGGAAGGCCGCGACCTTCGCAACGAAGGCCGCATCGAAGACGGCAAGCCGCCGAAGACGGGTACTCCCGGCACCGAAGACTAATCCTCCCAGCCAGTTGATGGCCCCCTTCGGGTCCGCGCATGCGGACCCCTTTTTTTGCCCGGCGTCCCGACCACCGCCTGGAGGAGAATTCGCATTGACCCAGAGCAAGTCGGCCGAACTTCTGCGCGGCCGGGGCATTGTCGCAATATGACACCCCGCATAGCCTTTGTCGGTGCCGGCCCGACCACGCTCTACACCTTGCATGCGCTTCTCGCCCACAACCCCCCGCCCTTCCGTCTTGCCGTGTATGAAGCGCAAGCGAGCGCGGGGCGCGGAACACCCTATCGGCCGGGGTGGAACGACCCTGCCATGCTGGCGAATATCGCCAGCATCGAAATCCCGCCGCTTGCCGAGACGCTGTGCGACTGGCTGATACGTCAACCGCCGGAGCGCCTCGCCGATCTCGGCATCGATCCCGATGCGATCGGCGAACGGACCTTCTATCCGCGCGTCGCGCTCGGCGAATATTTCCGCGACCAGTTCGACGCCGTTATCGACATGGCGCGCGCGCGCGGTATCGAGGTCGAGCTGCGCACGCGATGCCGCGTCGAGGACGCGGTCAGCACGTCGGGCGCGATGATACTCAAGGTTCGCACGAGGTCGGGCGAACTCGCCGACGAGGCTTTCGATCATGTCGTCCTCGCGACGGGCCACCAATGGCCCGCCGAGCCCGAGGTTCGGCCTGGCTATTTCCTCAGCCCCTGGCCCGCCTCGGCTCTGGCCACGGTACCGCCCTGCGATATCGGCATTCGGGGCAGCTCGCTCACGGCCATCGACGCCTGTATCGCGCTCGCCAACATCCATGGCTCGTTTGACGAAACCCGGGACGGCGAGACGCATTATCGTCCCGCATCCGCCACTGATGCATTCCACATGACGATGATGTCGAGGAAGGGTCTGCTCCCCGAAGCCGATTTCTATGCGCCGCTTCCCTATGAGCCGCTCGCCATCTGTACCGAGGAAGCGATTACGCGTCTCGTCGCGAGCGAAGAAGACCAGTTGCTCGATGCCGCCTTCGCACTGTTCAAGGCGGAGCTTGCCGCTGCCGATCCCCCTTACGCAGCGGACATCGGCCTGGAGGACCTCGACCTCGAGGGCTTCTGCGAGGCCTATTTTGCGCGGCGCGCAGCGAGCGCCCCATTCGCGTGGGCCGAGGCCAATCTCGCCGAAGCGCAGCACGACTATGCCGCAAGGCACACCGTCGCCTGGCGTTACGCGATCCTGCGCATGCACGAAGTGCTCGCGCTTCTCGTGCCATATCTGGAGGGTACGGACTACCGCCGCTTCGTGCGCCACTTCAAGCCGGTGTTCGTCGACGATTATGCCACCGTTCCCCACAAATCGATCCGGCGGCTGATCGCGCTCCATCGCGCCGGGAAGCTCGATGTCACGGCGATCGGCGACGACTACCGCATCGACACGAGCGGCGACGGGGCCGGCGCGTCCCTGATCCTGGGCGGCAAGCAGCGGCATTTTGAGGTGTTTATCGAGGCGATGGGCCAGCGCCCGCTCGGCGCCGCAGCCTTTCCGTTCCCCTCGCTGCGGCAACAGGGCATCGTGCGCGATGCAGCGCCTGGTGCCGGCAAGGCGGAGGCGCGGGGCATCGCGATCGACGATGCCTTCCACCCGATTGCAGACGATATCCCGGAATCCCGCCTCTTCTGCCTCAGCCTACCCTTCCTGCTCGGCCGCCACCCTTTCATCCAGGGGATCACGAGTTCGCACGAAATGGGCCTGGTTGTCGGAGAACAGCTCGCAGCCGCGATCGGCCAGGCGACTACCGAGGAGAAGGCCGCGTGAAGCTCTTCGCCATATATGTCGGAGGCGAGATGGCCGGCGCCAATATCGAGCTGCACGACATGCGCTTCGTCGCCGCGCCCACGATCACCGACACTTATGATGCGTTCCGCCGCCAATGGTGGGGCACGCCGGGCAGCCTCCATATCGACTGCTGGGCCGAGATCGATCACGCCGATGGCTATGACATAGTTTTGAAGACCGCGCCCTTTGAGGGTCCCGAACGGCTCTATTATGTCAATCTAGGCGGCTATGTCCGGGGCGAATTTCTCGAGCGCCACCGCAATCTTTTCATTGTGGCGGACACGCTCGCGCGCGCGAAGTCGCGCGCACTCGCATCGGTGCGGCAGTGGGTGCAGCCGCACCGCGACGAGATGTACGAGGCCGAGCAGGCCTTTGCGCTCGACGCGGTCGCCGCCGAAGCCCGGCTCCACATCCATCTCGTGCCCGCCCCGCGGCGCGAGCTCGCGATCACCTGCGAATATCGCCCGATCCGCGCGCCGCGCCGGCAAAGCCGGACCGCCGCGACCGGTCCCTGACCCAAGCCGCGAGGCGCAGCCCCCCTCCGCAACTCCCGCCTTCGCGGCGCATTGATGCAGATACAGACGCTCCAGACAAAAGGCTCCTCCCATGACCATGACGATCGAACAGCTTTCCGAGAAGATGAAGGATATCGACTTCGCGATGCTCGCGACGCACACCGCGGGCGGCGCCATCGGGTCGCGGCCGATGAGTAACAATCGCGAAGTCGATTATGACGGCGACGCCTGGTTCTTCACCGACGAGTCGTCCCTCATGGTCGCCGATATCGCGGCCAACCCGAACGTCAATCTGAGCTATCAGGGCAAATCGGGCCTGCTCGGCATGCGGCCCTTCTTCCTCGCCGTCGAGGGCCACGCAGAGCTCATCCGCGACAAGGCCGAATTCGCCGAACATTGGACGAAGGGCCTCGAACGCTGGTGGCCGGACGGCATCGAGACGCCATGGATCGTCCTCATCAAGGTGTCGGGCACCCGCGCGCATTATTGGGACGGCGAGGATGAGGGCGAAGTTCAGCTCTGACAAGGAAAGACATCCCGCCACGGTTCCCGGTCGGTGAAGGACAAAGAGAAGCCACCACCCCATCGGTCTGCCACTACCCTCTCCGATACCCGCGCCGCGAGAAAGGCGAGCTCCATGCCGAACGCTTCCGATAGCGACAATGCAAGCGCCGAAGAGGTTGCGCTGGAAGGGGGCTGCGCTTGCGGCGCGGTTCGGTACCGCCTCGAAGAAAAACCCTATGATAGCGGCTGGTGTCACTGCCGTGTCTGTCAGCATGTCTCGGGGTCGGGCGGCATGGTCTTTACGACCGTCCATCTCGACCGGTACCGCATCCTTGCGGGCGAAGAGCATATCGGACGCTTCGCATCGACCAGCTTCGGAACGCGCAGCTTCTGCCGGACGTGCGGCTCGCCGCTAACGATCCAAGTGCGCCACCAGGCCGATGAGATCGATATTGCGGCGGGGACGCTGGACGATCCGGAAGAGATTGCACCAGCCTTCCACCTTTATACCGCCGAGGCGCCGAGCTGGATGCCGATGATGGCGTTCCTTCCGCGCTACAAGGCGCTGCGACCGAAGACGCGCGGGCTCGACGAGGGTGTCACGGAGGCGGGCTGAGGCGTAGATGAAGACCGCGCCCCAAGAGCCACGCGTGGCAAAATCGCAACCGCTTTTGCAGCGGGGCGTTTCCCGGTCAGATCATGACGATTTCGAGTTCCGCCGCGTAGAACCGGAGCTCGATCCGCTACTGAAAGGACAAGACATGCGCATCCTCATCTTCGGTGCCGGCGCCGCACTTTTTCTCGCTGCTTGCGACAGCAAGCAGGAAGCTGCCGAGGACAGGATGGAACGTGCCGCCGAGACCAGCGCTACGGTCGCCGGCCCCCTCCCTGTGGCGCTGGGCCTCAGCGAGGCACAACTTCTCGACGCCGATATCGTCGGCGCGGACGGGAAGGATCTCGGAGACGTATCGCAGGTGCTGCGCGGCGCCGACGACAAGGTGGACCGTCTCCTCGTTGAGCTCGATGGCGTCGGTCCCGACCGCTATGTTCATGTACCGGTGCAGGGCCTCAAACCTATCGTACGCGGCGACGACACCGATCTTCAGACGAGCATGACCAAGGCCGACCTCGATGCGCTGCCCGAAGTGGAACTGCCAGCCCCTTGAGATCGTGACGCGCGAGGAGCATCGACTGTGAACGGAGAAACTCTCCATCGGCGGATCGATGTCGGCGGAGTTGATATCTTTTACAGGGAGGCAGGACCGCCCGACGCTCCGGTCCTGCTGCTGCCGCATGGCTATCCCTGTTCGTCGTTCGAGTTTCGCAATCTCCTGCCGCGGCTTGGCGATCGGTGGAGGCTGCTCGCACCCGATTATCCGGGCATGGGCTACAGCGATACGCCCGAGCATTTCGACTATAGCTTCGACGGCTATGCGCAGCTTCTCGACGGGTTTGTGCGTGCGCTCGGCGTCGAGCGCTTTGTGCTCTATCTTCACGATTTCGGATCGCCGATCGGCGCGCGTCTCGCGATCATGCGGCCTGAACGCATCCTCGCGCAGATCATCCAGAATGGGGACATTCCCTATGAGGATGCGCTGGGCGACAAATATGCCGAGATAGAGAAGAGCTGGTCGCTTCCCGAACCCGAGATGCGCGCCGAGATCGGCAAGGCAATCAGCGAGGATGTTTTTCGGGAGGAGTTTCTGAACGACGTGCGGCCCGATCTCGTGCCGCGCATTCCGCCGGACCTCTGGAAACTGCACTGGTCACTGATCAACCCGCGGCGCCGCGAAATCGCGATCGACCTTATCGGGGGCCTCAAGGCCAATCGCTCCTGGTTCGGCGCGCATCGACGCTATCTGCGCGAGCACCACCCGCCGACGCTCATCGTCTGGGGTCCGCAGGATTTCTACATGCCCGAGAAGTCTGCGCGCGCCTATTTGCGCGATCTCCCCGCGGCCGAGCTGCACATGCTAGACGGCGGCCATTGGCTTCTCGAAACCAACCTCGACGAGGTTGTCCCGCTGATCAGGGACTTTCTCGATCGGACGCTGTGCTGAGAAGCGACGCCGAACCGCGTTCCCTTGCCTTGTCCCAGCGGCGCCAGCTGCCAGCAGCCTGAGCCGGGCCACCGCAACGATAAAGGGCGCCGGAACCGGCGCCCTTCACCCTGCCCTTAGGGAAGGCAGTCTTATTTCTTCTGGGTGTCGCCGACGCCGGTTTCGGACGGAGCGATCTCGCCATTGTCGTCCATCGCGTTGGCCTTTTCTTCGCCTTGCTCTTCGACGACATCGGCCTTCTGCTCCATTGCCTCTTTGGCGGGACCTTCGGGCATCGCGTCGGCCTGATCGTCGATCGCCTCGGCCTTCGCTTCGGCCTGATCCTCGACCTTGTCGGCGGCGGGGCTCTGGCAGGCGCCGAGCGCGAGGGCCGAGGTTGCGGCGAGGGTTACAAACAGCTTTTTCATCGAGATTCTCCCTGTTGATGACTGCCCTGCTAACGCGGCGAAGCCCACAGGGTTCCGCGGGCCCGCGCAATGGGCATCGTCAGCGTCGCGCTGCCATGATCCGAGCGATCATATCTTCATCGCGAAGCCGCCGCCAGCGGGCCTCGACGAAGCTGTGTACGCCGAACAGGAACAGCCCGGCGGCAACGAGCAGATAGAGCGGCGGATTGTCGGTGAGCGCCGAGAGCGCGTCGCCGAGGCCCTTGACCTCGCGGGCAGCGCCGAACCAGCCGCCGCGCACGAGCGAGGCGCCGATGATGGCGAACACGACCGCGCGCGCCGCAAGACCCGCCCGCCCGACGGGCACGGCCCATGCAGGTGCTGCCGCATCGAGATCCTTTGTAAATTCGGTGGTCCAGGCCTTGACCGCCTGCTGCACGGCCGCCGCGAGGAAGGCGGCGCCGACGAGCCCGAGGAGCAGGCCGCCAAGCGGCAGTTCGAGCAGCATTCCCGCCGCCTCTTTCTCACGGCCGTCTTCGGCGCCGCCGCCCGAGGCAAGGCGAAGCGCCGCCCAGGCGAGAATGAAATGGGCGATGCCGCTCGCGGCATAGCCTATCCGCACAGCGACGCCCTTCGCACCGGTTCCCTTGTTTTCGCTATCGAGCGCCGCCCCGTACAGGCGATAGGCGCCGTAAAGCGCCAGACCCATCGCGAGAAGAGCAAGAAGGATCAAGCCAGCGGGCATATCGCGGACCGAGCGGAACACGGCTTGCGGACTGGCGTCGTCGGCCGACGAACCGGTGAGCGCTATCCATGCCAGCAGGCAATAGACGACGCCGCGCGCGAACCACCCCGTCCGCGCAAATGTCTCGAGCCGCCGCAGCTTGTTCATAATGCCTGTCCCCGAATGTTGACCTATCAGGCCAACGCCCGCTGCACCCGGCAGTTCCGCGCGGCTCCCACCCCACCGCGGCTGCCCCCCCTCTCCCTTCCCGGCCACCCCGCGTCGCTCGCCGACACCCGTGCGCCCGATGCCGCCGTGACGAAGCTGCGCGGTTCAGCCGCAGCCTTTCGCAAAGGCGCCGGTCACGAAGTCGCGGCCGGTCCGCAGTCCGACCGGGTCGACGCTGTGCGCGACGCCGTAGGAGATATGCGTCTCGACCTCGACGCCGAGCCGCTTCAACTGGCTCTCGGACATGTGCAGCGCCGCGATCGGCACGACGGGGTCGGCCGTGCCGTGCACCAGCAGGACCGGCGGTTTCGACGGAACATGATGCACGAGATCGGCCGCGCCCGCGAGCATGCCCGAATAGCCGACGATAGCGGCAACGGCGCGGGGGCGGCGAAGCCCGACCTGAAGCGCCATCATCGTGCCCTGGCTGAAACCCACAAGGGCGAGATCGGCCTCGCTGAGGTCATATTGCGCGAGCTTGCGATCGATGAACGCGTCGATCGCCGGCGCTGCCGACGCAGCGCCTGCAGCCAACGCCGCCGGGGCGAAACCCGACAGCCCCCACCATTGGTAGCCCCCGCCCATTATCGAACATCGCTGCGGTGCATGCGGCGCAAGAAACAGCGTGTCTGGCAAGGCCTCCTGCCACTGCGGCGCCAGCGAAATCATGTCGGAGCCGCTCGACCCGAAGCCGTGGAGCAGCAGCACGATGTTTTTGGGGGCGCCTCCGGAGCGAGGTTGCAGGCTGGCACCGTTCACGATCTTGGACAAACTTCTTCTCTCAGCTTCGGCAGCGCAGGGCGCGCCCCCGGGCGGCAAGGATTGCAACGCTGCATAGGTAGAAAGTCGGCCGCGCATGTCCAGCCCATGGAATGTACCGGACAGCTCCGCCGCAGCGCAGCTCGGCATGAGCCAAGTGCTCCGCAACCAAGTGTAGGACCCGCCGGTTTGTCGATGACAGGCAGAACAGGAGGAGTCGGCAATGGCACGCAAATCAGAGGCCGGAAAGGTCGGAGAAACCGCGTCCGAGAAGCGCGGAAAACAGACGGCGGCAAGGAAACTGCGGAAGGAGGTCGGCGAGACGAAGACGATCCGCACGCCGCCGAAAGACCGGGAATCCGATCTCGACCGCGCGCCGAAATGGGAGCCGCGCTATGCCGGTTCCGACCGGCTCAAGGACAAGGTCGCGATCGTGACCGGCGGCGACAGCGGGATCGGGCGCGCGGTAGCCGTATTGTTCGCCCGTGAAGGTGCGGACATCGCCATCGTTTACAAGAGCAACGAGGCCGATGCCGAGGAAACGGCTTCGCTCGTAGGCGCCGAAGGGCGCACCGCGATCCTCGTCAAAGCCGACGTGGGTAAAACCAGCGCCGGAAAGACTATCGTCGACAAGGTCGTGAGCAAGCTGAAGCGCATCGATGTTCTCGTCAACAATGCGGGCGAACAGCATCCGGCGGACGATATTCGCAACATCAGCCCAGAGCAGCTGCAGCGCACCTTCGCCACCAATATCTTCGGCATGGTCTATCTTGTGCAGGCTGCGCTGCCGCATCTCAAGAAAGGCGCGGCGATCATCAATTGCACGAGCGTGACCATGTATCAGGGGAGCGGTGGTCTGCTCGACTATAGTGCGACCAAGGGCGCCATTACCGCCTTCACGCGCTCGCTCAGCGAGAATCTGATCGAGAAGGGCATCAGGGTGAATGCGGTCGCGCCCGGCCCGATCTGGACCCCGCTCAATCCACGCGGCGGAGCGCCCGCCGAAAAAGTCGAAAGTTTTGGCGAGACGACGCCGATGAAGCGACCGGGAGAGCCCAACGAGGTCGCACCGAGCTTCCTCTTTCTTGCGTGCGACGACAGCAGCTACATGTCGGGCCAGGTGCTCCACCCGAACGGCGGAACGGTCGTCAACGGATAGACCGCGCCGAGCGGCAATCATATCTGGGCGCCGCCGCCGCTCGCAACGATTGTCACGCGGTGCCGGCACGGCCAGCGCGCTCGTGTCCGTCTCCGCAAGCGAGGTCTTGCATGCCACGGATTAGCGTCTTTAGCGAAGCCCCAAGATGTTCCGTTGGTTGACCAAAGGGGGCCGGATAGGGAGAATTGTCATGCCCCGTGGGGACAAATCGAGCTACACCGACAAGCAAAAGCGCAAGGCCGAGCATATCGAAGAAAGTTATGAGAAGCGCGGCGTCGGCAAAAAGGAAGCGGAGAGCCGCGCATGGGCAACGGTGAACAAGGAGTCGGGCGGCGGCAACAAATCGGGTTCCGGCCGTGGCCAGCCCGATACCCATGAAGCCTCGAGAAAAGGTGGTCGCAAAAGCGGTGCGGGCAAGAGTAGCGAAGAGCGATCGGCGGCAGCGAAAAAGGGTTGGGAAACGCGCCGCCGAAATGCCAAGGGATAGCGGCGGACGAGATTAGCAAGGACCGACAAAGAGCCCCTATACGGGCGCTCCGGTCCAGGCAGCGCCGCTCTCACCCTCATAAGATTTCAGGCGATCGACTAGGCTTCGGCGCTCCGCCGCTACCTCGCGCAGGAGGAGGATGGCGGCCTCCCGGTCGAGGCCGACAGGATCAAGACGGCCTTGATCGATCCGCGCGATGAGATCGGAGAGGAATTTCAGTTCTTGACCGGCCAGCATCAGAAATATGTCGCTCTGGTTCATGCTTGTTCAACGCCCCGGCGCCCAGGCGGGCTGCATGCGGCGGGAGTGAAGTCCGACCTGTAATGCTCCATGACGCTGCCTCGTTCGCGCATTCGCCACGCCGACTTCGCAATCTTCCGGCGCGACAGGACATGGGGCCGCGCTCAATCCGGACCACGCATGCGAGGAATCGGTATAACCTGCGTTAATCAGACCGGGATTTCGGGCCTTTTCCCAGAAGCAGGGGCAACTCGCTCGCTTGCGCGGCGTTCGGTCGGAGATGGTTCAGCCGGTCGCGAAATTTCGAAAACCGCGGAGAGTCTCAGCGCGCCGCGATCGGGTCGAGCTCGCACGCCTCCGCCCCGACCCTGGAAGGTTGATCTTATGTCTGCGACGATCCAGCCCGTCATTCTTTGCGGCGGCGCGGGTACGCGCCTCTGGCCCGCTTCCCGCGGCGCGCGGGCCAAACAGTTTCTCGACATCATCGGAAAAGAGAGCCTGTTCGCCCGCACGCTCGATCGGGCAAGCGGAGCCGGCTTTTCGGCGCCGCTCATCGTGTGCGGCGCCGAGCATGTCGCGATGGTGCGCGAGCAATCCAAGGGTCGCGACTTTCGGCTGATCGTCGAGCCCGCGGCGCGCAACACCGCTGCCGCCATCGCGCTCGCGGTCGCTTCGTCGGCCGATGACGTGCTGCTGCTCGTCATGCCGAGCGATCATGTCATCGCCGATGTAGCCGCATTCCGGGGCGGCATCGCCAAAGCCGCCGATCTGGCGCGCGACGACTGGCTGGTCACATTTGGCATCGCCCCCGATCGACCCGACACGGGCTTCGGCTACATCGCCAGCGGCCCACCGCTCGGCGGCGCGGGATTTGCCGTCGCCCGCTTCGTCGAGAAGCCGCCCCTCGCCGATGCCGAAGCGATGCTTCGCGAGGGTGGCTACAGCTGGAACGCCGGCATCTTCCTCTTCCGGGCCGGTCGCATGCGCGAGGCGATGCTCACGCATTGCCCGGCCATATATCGCGCGGCGGAAGCCGCGGTCGCTAATGCGCTGCACGATGGAGATGCCCTTCACGCGGCAAGCGCGCCGTTCGAACAGGCGCCCTCTGATTCGATCGACTATGCCGTGATGGAGAAAGACGCCCGCGTCGCGGTCGTCCCCGTGTCGATGGGCTGGTCGGACCTCGGCAGCTGGCAGGCGGTGCACGCGCTCGCAGGTGCCGACGCGGCCGGTAATGCTTGCAGCGACGATCTTTTCGCACACGACAGCCATAATTGCCTCGTCCGCGCGCCCGGAAAACGCGTGTCGCTCGTCGGCATGGACAATGTCGGCGTCATCGTCGACGGCGACGATATCCTCGTTATCGCGCTCGACCGATCGCAGGAGGTCCGCGCCGCAGCCAAGGCGCGCGCCTGAAGTCGAGGCCGCGGCCCGCTTTCCAAAGGGGTCAACGCAGCTGACTGTCCTTGCTTCCCCGGCGGTTGAAACCGGCCGGACGGCGTTCGGCGTCGCGAAGCGTCTGGCACCCGATGCAGGTACGGCTCGCGGGCAAGGGCTTTCGCCGCGCCTCTGCAATCCGCTCGCCGCAATCGTCGCAATAGTCCGCGCCCTTGCCGGACAGCAGCCGCAGGCGCGCCTCCTTGACGGCATCGCTCACCGTGTCGTCGATCTGCTCCTGAACGGCGCCGTCGCGCGCCCAGCCATTCGCCATGTTGAAGCTCCATGTCTCGGGGACGAAAATGGGAACGCATGGCGGGGCGGGCAAGTTGCCCCGCCACCGGGAACGATCGCGGCGCCGGATGGTCTTGAGTCCATGGCCAGAAAGACCGCCGCACCGAGCCCTGCAGACCGCGCCCCCTCTTCGAAGCGCGGCGAACGAAAGGCTGCGGCTCCCCCGCCCTTTCGTCCGGTCCAGCTGGCGACGCTCGTCGACAGCGTTCCCGCCGGCAGGGGCTGGGTTCACGAGATGAAATATGACGGCTACCGCCTGCTGATCGCGGTCGGCGGCGGCGAGGCCCGCGCCTATACGCGCTCGGGTCTCGACTGGTCGGAGCGCTTCGCGCCGCTCCTCGCCGAGGCCGCAAAGCTGAAGGTAGACAGCGCGCTGATCGACGGTGAAGCGGTCGTGCTCGATGCTGAAGGCCGCTCAAGCTTCCAGTCACTGCAAAATGCCCTGAAGTCCGCGCCCGATAGCATCGACTATTTCGCCTTCGATCTGCTCGCGCTGGACGGCGAGGATCTGACCGCCCTCCCCCTCCTCGACCGCAAAGCGCATCTTGCCAAAATTCTTCCCAAGGCCTCCAGGCATATCCGCTACTCGGATCATATCGCGGGCAGCGGCGAGGCATTGCTCGAGAGTTTCTGCGCTGCGGGTCTCGAAGGGGTCATCTCGAAAAAGGGCGATGCGCGCTACGTCGGCGCGCGCGCGGGAAGCTGGCTCAAGACCAAGTGCATCAAGCGGCAGGAGTTCGTCATCGTCGGCTGGACGCCCTCGGACACGTCGCGCGCGTTCCGCTCGCTGATGCTTGGCGTCCATGAGAAGGGCGCGCTGCGCTACGCGGGCAAGGTCGGGACCGGTTTCGATACCGAGGAGCTCTTCCGCCTCCAGGCGATGATGAAGCCGCTCGAACGAAAGGAGCCGACGGTGAAGGCGCCCCGCACCGAGACGCGCGGCGCGCACTGGATCGAGCCGAAGCTCGTCGCCGAGATCGCCTTCACCGAGATGACGAACGATGGCACGCTCCGCCACCCGAGCTATCTCGGCCTTCGTGAGGACAAGAAGCCCGAAGCGGTCGTGATCGAAAGCGAAGCGGCGGTCGCCGAGGTGGCGCACGCCTCGCCAGTACCGATCAGCAACCCCGACCGCGTCATCTTTCCCGAGGCGGGGCTCACCAAGGGCGAGCTTGCAGAATATTATGCCGCGGTCGCGCCGATCATGCTGCCGTGGGCGGGTTCGCGCCCGATCAGCCTCGTGCGCTGTCCGCAGGGCCGCGCCAAGAAATGCTTCTTCCAGAAACATGATGCCGGAAGCTTCGGCGATGCGGTGAAGCAGGTCGCGATCGAGGAGAAGGATGGCGACAACCAGCCCTATCTCTATATGGACACGCCCGAGGGCCTGATGACCTGCGTCCAAATGGGCACGATCGAATTCCATGGCTGGGGCGCGCGCATCGAGGATGTCGAGAAGGCCGATCGGCTCGTCTTCGATCTCGATCCCGACGGCGGTCTCGATTTCAAGGCGGTCCGCAGCGCCGCCTTCCAGTTCCGCGACATCCTGAAGCAGATGGGCCTCGAGACCTTCCCGATGCTCACCGGCGGCAAGGGCGTCCATGTGATCGCCCCGCTCGTGCCGCGCGCCGAATGGCCCGAGGTCAAAGACTTCGCGCACCGGCTCGCCCGCGCCGTCGCCCAGATGGATTCCGACCGCTTCACCGCCGCCCTCCCCAAGGCGCAGCGCAAGGGCCGGATTTTCGTCGATTATCTCCGCAACCAGCGCGGCGCGACCGCGGTGATGCCCTATTCGGCGCGGGCCCGTGAAGGCGCGCCGGTCGCCGCGCCCATCAGCTGGAAGGAAATGGAGACGATCGACAAGCCTTCGCATTTCCGCATCACCGACGCGAAGGAGCTTCTGAAGCGCGCGAGCCTCAAGGCCCTGCAAGGCTGGGGCCGCGCCGACCAGACGCTGCCCGACCTGTGAAGATCGCGACCTATAATGTGAACGGCATCGGCGGCCGCCTCGACATTCTGCTCGGCTGGCTCGCGCAGGCCGAGCCCGACATCGTTTGCCTGCAGGAATTGAAAGCCCCTCAGGAGAAATTCCCCGAGAAGACGATCCGCGACGCGGGCTATGACGTGATCTGGCACGGCCAGAGCCGCTGGAACGGCGTCGCTATGCTGAGCCGCGTCGGCGAAATCCACGAAACGCGCCGCGGGCTCCCCGGCGATCCCGGCGACGAGCAGAGCCGCTATATCGAGGCCGCGGTGGGCGGCATCCTCGTCGCCGGCCTCTATCTTCCCAACGGCAACCCCTGGCCCGGTCCGAAGTTCGATTACAAGATGCAGTGGATGGCGCGGCTCGACGCGCATCTGACAACGCTCTTCGACCTCGATGCCCCCGTCGTCATCTGCGGCGACTTCAACGTCATTCCCACCGACCTCGATGTGTACAAGCCCGAGAACTGGATGAAGGATGCGCTCTTCGCGCCCGAAGCCAAAGCCGCCTACCGGCGCATCCTCGACCAAGGCTGGACCGATGCGATCCGCCATTTGCATCCCGAGGAGCGCATCTACAGCTTCTGGGCTTATTGGCGGCGCTCGTTCGAACGCAATGCCGGCATCCGCATCGACCATCTGCTGCTGAACAAGCCCGCGGCGAAGCGGCTCGAGGCAGCCGGCGTCGACACCCGCCCGCGGGCGCTCGACAAGACGAGCGACCATGCGCCCGCCTGGATCGAACTTGGCGCGGGCTCCACAAAGCGAAAGCGCAAGGCGTCATGACGCGCACCATCGCCGGCTGGAAGCTGCCACCAGCCGAGCGCGACCAGCTGCTCGAACGGTTCGAACCGCGCTATGCCGAGCTGGTTGCCGACCATGTGACGCTCCGCTTCGGGACCGCCGAGGACACGCCCCTACCCGCCGCGCACGCGGGCGAGATCGTCGGCGAAGTCGACGACGGCGCGGGCGTCCAGGCGCTCGTCGTGCGCATCGGCGGCACCACCGATCGCGGCGACGGCAGCCATTATCATATCACCTGGTCGCTTGGGCTGGGCCGCGAGGCGAAGGAGAGCAACGACGTGCTCGCCGCAACGAAATGGCAGCGGGTGCATCCTCCGATCGCCATCGCGCTCGCGCCCGCGCGCTGGACCGTCTGACAAGCTCGGATCGGCAAGTCGCGGGCCGCGAAACCGGCAGGCGCGCGCGTTCGCGACTGTCCGGCCATTTCCAGCTCCCGCTTTCGATCCCGTTGCGGCGATCGGGCTTCCCTTCCCATCGCCGGCGCGGAACGCTCGGCGACCGCGCGCATTGAAGGAGCATTGGCAAAGGAGTGAGTGACGATGGCTGCGCGCCCTTATTGGAAAGGCCAGATCCGCCTGGCGCTCGTTTCGATCCCGGTCGAGATCTATTCGGCGACGAAGAGCGGGGCGACGATCGCGTTCAACCAGATCCACGAGCCGACCGGCAAGCGCATCAAATATGAAAAGGTCGTCCCCGGCGTCGGCCCGGTCGACGTCGACGAGATCGTCAAGGGATTCCAATATGCCAAGGACCAATATGTCCTGCTCGACGACGAGGAGATCGAAGGGGTCAAGCTCGAGAGCAAGAAGACGCTCGAGCTCACCCAGTTCGTCGAGGCCGAGGATATCGACGAGATCTATTTCGAGAAGCCCTATTATGTCGTCCCCGCCGACGACCTTGCCGAGGAAGCGTTCATCGTGCTGCGCGAGGCGCTGCGCCGCACGGGCAAGGTCGGTCTCGGCCAGCTCGCGATGCGCGGCCGTGAATATGTCGTCAGCATCAAGGCGTGCGGCCGGGGTCTCGTCATGGAGACGCTGCGCTATGCCGACGAGGTCAACAAGGCGGCGAGCTATTTCCGCGACATTGCCGACAGCGATCCCGACGAAGACCTGCTCGACCTCGCGACGACGCTGATCGACAAGAAAACGGGCAAGTTCGACGCGAGCGACTTTCACGATCGCTATGTCGAGGCGCTGAAGGAGCTTATCGAGCGCAAGAAGAAGGGCAAGACGCTCAATCTCGACGACGGGAAGGACGAGAAGGCGCCGAGCGGATCGAACGTCGTCGACCTGATGGCGGCGCTCAAGAAGTCGATCGGCGACGGCGGCGGGAAGGCCAAGGCCGCCAGCGCCAGGAAGGCGCCGGCCAAAAAGACGCCGACGAAAAAGCCGCCGACCAAGACCGCCGCGCGCAAGCGCGCATGAGCCGCGCCTTCACAATGCCCGCATTCGCAGTCGGGCGCTCAGGCACCGGGACCGAACCGCCGGCGCGCCGGGTCGCGCTCGCACCGGAAATGATCCTTGATATGCGCGTTGAAATAGGCGCCGAGCGATTCCGCAGCGCAAAGCCCGTCGTAGATCGCGCGCGGGACGCCATGATAAAGATATCTGCCGGTGCCCCGGAAGCTGATGGAAAGCACCGACGCTGCCTCGTCATAGGCGACATGGTCGATCATGGTCGAGCGGGTGAAGCGGCGCGCGCGCATATGGGCAGAGCGCGTCGCAGCCGCACAGGTTCCCACCCGGGCGCGGGCAAGCGCGCGCCGCCGGTCCGAGCGAGCGCCCCCTCCCCGCAGACCCGCCCCGCCTCTCCTCTCCGGCCCTGATCGATGACAACCGAGCCGACAGCCGACGAGCTTCGCGCAATCGCCGAACACCGCGGGATGAAACTCGTCCGGTCGCGAAAGCGAACGCCGGGCGTCGGCGACTATGGGAAGTTCGGCCTCACCGATGCGGCGGGCAAGCCGCTCCTCGGGATCGGCGAACAAGGGCTCATGGCAAGCGCCGCCGACATCGCGCACTATCTTCGCGGCGGCGCGGCCGACAGCTGGAAACTCTCGGCCGAACGCGAACCCGCGGCGAAGCCTGCCAAGAAGGCACCCAAAGCCGCCGAACCCATCGAGGAGCATTCGCCTATCCGCCGACGCGGAAAAACGAGTCCGCCACCGTCACCCGAGCCTGCACGAAGGCGGCAGGATCCGCCGCCGCCGCCGAAAGCCAAGCCGGTGCTGAGGATCGTCAAACCCGAAGTCCTGCCGGAACCCGAGCTCAGCCTGCGGCCCGCGACGGGCAAGGACCGAAAAGCTCTCGCCCGTCTGCTCGCCCAGCTTGCCGAGCCGCCCAAGCGCATATCGATCGATGCGAATATCGAGGCGATCGGCAAAGCGAAGGCCGGGCTTCTCGTCGCCGATGCCGGCGGGCTGGTCGGATGCTGCGCCTGGGGCGTCGTTCCGACCTTGCAGCACGGCCTCGTCGGCCGCGTCACCCTGCTGCTGGTCGACGGCGACCATCGGCGCCGCGGCATCGGGACGGCGCTCCTGACCGCCGCCGAAACGGCTCTCGCCAAGGGCGGATGCGGCACGATCGAGATCATGAGCGACATCATGATCAACAACGCCCACAACTTCCTGCGCGCGCGGAACTATGAGCAGAAGAGTTACCGCTTCGTCCGTTCGGCGGGAGGGGCGCCAAAGGCCCGGCGAGACTGAGCGCGCGCCCTACCCGATTATTTTCCGCTCCCGGCCATGCGCCTTCCTTACCCCACGACATCGGGATAAAGCATCACCGCCGGAACGAAGAGGCGGGCGCCGTCGTCTCTCCCCAGGCGATCGGCTTTCCCTCCGAAGGATCGACCAACGGATGATATCATGTTCGAGCGCCTGACAATTCTTGCCCAGCATGCGATGCCGAAGCGGCGGCTGACCGAATTCGCCGGCCGTGTTGCCGCGTCGTCGGGCCGGCTGACCCCGCGACTGATCCAATGGTTCGTCGCCAAATATGGCGTCGACATGAGCGAAGCGGAAAATCCCGACATCCGCAGCTATGCCAACTTCAACGACTTCTTCACGCGTCCGCTGAAAGCCGGCGCTCGCCCGCGGGCGGGGGCCGATTTCATCTGTCCGGTCGACGGTGCCATCAGCCAGTTCGGCGCCATCGACGATCATCACATCGTCCAGGCCAAGGGCCACCGTTTCACCACCACCGCGATACTGGGCGGCGACGCTGCCCTCGCCGCGACGTTTCGCGACGGCAGTTTCGCCAACCTCTATCTTTCGCCCAAGGATTATCACCGGCTGCACATGCCGTGCGACGGGGAGCTCAGACGCATGATCCACGTCCCGGGCTCGCTCTTTTCCGTCAACCCGACGACCGCGCGCGGGGTGCCCGGCCTTTTCGCGCGCAACGAGCGGGTCATATGCCTGTTCGAGTCCCCCACTCACGGCCATTTTGCGATGATACTCGTAGGTGCGACCATCGTCGGCAGCATCGCAACGTCATGGCATGGCGTGGTGAATGCAAAGCGATCGGGCAAGATGTCCTCATGGTCCTACGCCCCCGATGAAGTCTCGCTGCGCAAGGGCGACGAGATGGGTCGCTTTCTCCTCGGCTCCACGGTCGTGATGCTGTTCGAGAAGCAAGCGATCGCGTTCAACCCCGATTGGTTTCCCGAACGGCCTGTGCGCCTCGGAGAGGAGATGGGAAGCGCCGTAGAGAAAGCCTCGGGCGGATAGCCGATCAACCCTGTAACATGCGCGGCAGCCGACGCGCCTCGCTAGGCGTCTCGGGCGGCAGGACGGTGCGAGGCCAGTTGGCGCAAGCGGATCGCCCTTCATCGGTGACGCGCCAAGGTCGCGCAGGGCGTCAAGGCTTGTGCCAACCCGCCAGAAAACGCGCGCCGGCTCCGGCCTCGATGGTAGCGACGTCCTCGGCCCACAGGCACTCGCCCGCCTGTGCGGTCACGCCGTCAGCTGCGACCGTGCCGCTGAGCGGGACGATCATCGCCCCATCCCTCGCATCGGCAAGCGGCGAAAGGTCGTTGGCGTTCAGGTGCGCGACCACGAGATGGCGGCTGTCGAGCAACAACGCGCTCTCTGCGATATCGACTTGGCGGCAGAGATCGCGTGACATCGGCGCGGCCTTCGCGACCGCCGTCCCATCGGCTAGGTGCAGCTCGCGCGGGCGGCCGTAATCGTAGAGACGATAGGTAACATCCACATTCTGCTGAATTTCGACGAGTGTGACCCCGGTGCCGATCGCATGGACGGTTCCGGGCGGAATATGAATGAACATGTTCGCGCGCACCGGATGCCACTCCATGAGCGCCTCGATAGCTCCCGAGCGGGCGGTATCGGCGAGTTCGCGCTCGCCGAGCGCGCGAAGCGTGCCAATGCCGAGCACCGCGTCCGGCTCAGCGTCGAGAATGTACCAGCATTCCTCCTTGCCTGCGGGAAGTCCGCGCGCCTGCGCCTGCCGGTCGTCGGGATGGACCTGGATCGACAAGCGCTCGCTCGTGAAGATATATTTCACGAGCAGCGGATTGGATTGGGGCGGACGAAACCAGATTTCGCCGACGCGGCCACCAGTCCGTGCATCGAAGGGCGGAGGAAGCCGATCGACGCCCCAGGGTTTCTCGACCCAGATCGTATCAAGCTTCTGTGCTTTCATGGTCACATCCATCACTCCCATTCTGAAGCATATGCCGGTTGGCTCCGGCGCAGCGCATATTCCCAGGCGCGGCCAGGAAGGCGAACAGCGCAAATGGCGTCGGCGACGCGCCGGAAGAGCGGGTAAACCTGTTCCTCGCGAGTCGGCATGCTACCGAAACAATGGTCGCCGGGCCGGGTTGCAGCGACTAACCCATGTTGTGACGATTTAGCTGTAGCGCGCCGACCGCCTCTACATCTTTGCTTCCCAATGCCGCCTGTCGTGCCTTTCCTGCGGGTCGCCGCGCGATGCTCTTCACAGCTTCCGACAGTCTCCCACAGGCGGACACTTCAACCCCTTGAAATCCCGACCATAGATTTCCTACATCCACGCCGCAGCCGCTCGGGCTGCAACATCCTCAACTTGGCATGGAGAAGAAGATGTCCAGCAAACATATCGATTATCTGCGGCGCGAGCATGCCCGCCTCGACGCCGAAATCGATCGGGAGGCGCAGCGCCGCCAGCCCGACGAAGTCCTGATTGCGCGGCTCAAGAAGCTGAAGCTGGCGATCAAGGACCAGATCGCGGCATGGAGCCGCGATACCGGCGACAGTCGCGTCGCCTGACCCGATCGCGGAGCCGCGCGCGTTGCGGCTCCGCGCTTTGGTGCTGCGGCTTTTCGGAACATGGCGCATCCAGAATCTTCGCGCGCGCGACCTCTTGAAATCGAAAAATTGGCTTCCTAATTTTTTCCCGGATGCCGGATTTTCCGGGTCCTGAGGACATAGAGAGCGCCGGCTCTGAGTCCCGGCGCATCTCATGCCCGAATTGCTTCAATCAGGAGGATTTGGAAATGAGAACCGATTTTGACTTCACCCCCTATCGCCGCTCGACGGTGGGCTTCGATCATCTCTTCGACCTGCTCGAGAAGGGGCAGCGCGGCGAAACGTCCGATGGCTTTCCCCCTTTCGACATCGTGCGCGATGCCGATGACCGCTTCCGCGTCACCTTGGCCATCCCCGGGTTCAAGCCCGACGAGATCGAGATCGTCGCGCAGCAGAACCAACTGAGTGTCACGGGCAAGCCCGCCGAGGAAGACGCCAAGCTCGTCTATCTCCACCGCGGCATCGCGCGCCGCGCGTTCGAGCGCCGCTTCCAGCTCGCCGACTATATCGAGGTCGGCGGCGCGAGCTTCGCCGACGGGCTGCTCTCGATCGAGCTCAGCCGCGTCGTCCCCGAGGCGATGAAGCCGCGCAAGATCGAGATCGGCGGCGGCGACACCGAGCCGCGCCGGATCGGATCGTCGAACGAAAAGACGCTCGAAAAAGCGTAACAATGGGCGGGGCCGCCGTTCAGCGTTGGCCCTGCCCTTCAATATCAAATTGCATTTAAACGCCGAACGGTGGCGGCCGCCGCCCCGATTTCAATCGAGCGAGCGAATGATATCTGCCGCACTCCACTCGGCGGGTCTGATCAGCATATCGTGCGCGATCCGCACCGAATGGAGTGCGGCTTCGATCTGCCGCCGCCACATGGCAAGAAAGTCGAACAGCACCGGGAAATCCGGCGGCAGATCATAATCCTGCCAGACGAAGAGCTGGAGCAGCGAGGGGTGATCGGGCCGGTAATAATGGATCTCGGCGGTCGTCAGCCCGTAGCCATCCAACTGTGCAATCAGCGCCCGGTCGGTCATGGCGCGCGCGTCTCGCCGCCATCGAGCGACCGAAGCGCCGCGAGCACATCGTCGACTGGCACCGCTCGCCTCGCCCCCGGGGGTTTGCGAAGCGCGGGCTTGTTGCGGACCGCGGAGCGATCGGACGCCCAGGATGCAAGAAGAGCGCGCTTGACCTCGGGCTCGAGGCTCGGGTGACGCGCCACGTCGAAGGGATGAAGAAAACGGGAAAATGGCTCGGACATGTTCGTGCCTCCTTCCTTGTAGCCTTTCCTTTCTCGTCGTGCGGCAAGGTGCCGCAGGGACAGATTTTGGGAGCGAAGCGAGTCGAGTCAAGAGGGTTCAGCCCCCTGATATGGGGCGTTAGTTTCGCGCTAGCGCAGCCATCAAAAAATTTTCGCCAGACCTCTTGAAGCGAAAAAAATCACTTCCTAGCTCATCGGCGCCGCGCGTCCCGGACAGGCGCGCCGGCTTATCATATCGTTATGCAACATGGAGGTTATGCATGCATTTCCGTCCCTTGCACGACCGTGTGGTCGTCCGCCGCATCGAGGCCGAGGAAAAGACCTCGGGCGGCATCATCATCCCCGACACAGCCAAGGAAAAGCCGCAGGAGGGCGAAGTCGTCGCCGTCGGCCCGGGCGCCCGCGCCGAGGACGGCACCATCGCCGCGCTCGACGTCAAGGCCGGCGACCGGATCCTGTTCGGCAAATGGTCGGGCACCGAGGTCCGCATCGACGGTGAGGAACTGCTCATCATGAAGGAGAGCGACATCCTCGGCGTCATCGAGCAGGCCGAGGCGCTCAAGCAGGCGGCGTAACGCCCATTCATCACCCACTGAAAGGACAGCAAGAAGGAGGTAAAAATGGCTGCCAAGGAAGTGAAATTTGCGTCGGACGCGCGTGATCGCATGCTGCGCGGCGTGGATACGCTTGCGAATGCAGTGAAGGTCACGCTGGGCCCCAAGGGCCGCAACGTCGTGATCGACAAAAGCTTTGGCGCACCGCGCATCACCAAGGACGGCGTCACCGTCGCCAAGGAAATTGAGCTTGCCGACAAGTTCGAGAATATGGGCGCGCAGATGCTGCGCGAGGTCGCGAGCAAGCAGAACGACAAGGCCGGCGACGGCACCACGACCGCGACCGTGCTCGCGCAGGCGATCGTCCGCGAAGGCTCGAAGGCGGTCGCCGCGGGCATGAACCCGATGGACGTCAAGCGCGGCATCGACCTTGCAGTCACCACGGTCGTCGAGGATCTCAAGGCGCATGCCAAGAAGGTCGGCGCCAACAGCGAGATCGCGCAGGTCGCGACCATCTCGGCAAATGGCGACGAGGAAGTCGGCAAAATCCTCGCCGAGGCGATGGAGAAGGTCGGCAATGAGGGCGTGATCACCGTCGAGGAAGCCAAGAGCCTCGCGACCGAGCTCGAAACGGTCGAAGGCATGCAGTTCGACCGCGGCTACCTCAGCCCCTATTTCATCACCAACGCCGAGAAGCTGAAGGTCGAACTCGACGATCCCTATATCCTCATCCACGAGAAGAAGCTCTCGAACCTGCAGGCGATGCTCCCGCTGCTCGAAAGCGTCGTCCAGTCGGGACGACCGCTGCTCATCATCGCCGAGGATGTCGAGGGCGACGCGCTCGCGACGCTCGTCGTCAATCGCCTGCGCGGTGGCCTGAAGGTCGCAGCGGTCAAGACGCCGGGCTTCGGTGATCGCCGCAAGGCGATGCTCGAGGATATCGCGGTGCTCACCGGCGGCAATGTCGTCAGCGAGGAACTCGGCATCAAGCTCGAGAGCGTCACGATCAACATGCTCGGACGCGCCAAGAAGGTCGTCATCGACAAGGATAATACGACGATCGTTGACGGCGTCGGCGCCAAATCTGACATCGACGGTCGCATTGCGCAGATCCGCCAGCAGATCGAGACGACGACCAGCGACTATGACCGCGAGAAGCTGCAGGAGCGGCTGGCGAAGCTCGCGGGCGGCGTCGCGGTGATCCGTGTCGGCGGCGCGACCGAGGTCGAGGTCAAGGAGAAGAAGGATCGCGTTGACGACGCGCTCCACGCGACCCGCGCGGCCGTGGAAGAAGGCATCCTGCCCGGCGGCGGCATCGCGCTCCTGCGCTCGCTGAAGGCGCTCGAAGGCCTCAAGGCCGCAAACGACGACCAGCAGTCGGGCATCGACATCGTCCGCCGCGCACTCCGCGCGCCTGCGCGCCAGATCGCCGACAATGCCGGCGAGGACGGCGCCTGGATCGTCGGCAAGCTGCTCGAAAGCGAAGAGTATAGCTGGGGCTTCAACGCCGCCACCGGCGAGTATCAGGACCTCGTCAAGGCCGGCGTGATCGATCCCGCCAAGGTCGTACGCACCGCGCTGCAGGATGCCGCGTCGGTCGCGTCGCTGCTGATCACCACCGAGGCGCTCGTCGCCGAGCTGCCGAAGGAGGAGAAGGCCGCGCCGATGCCGGCGATGGACTTCTGACATATCGAGGGCGGCGGGAAACCGCCGCCCTCACCTGCCCTGTTTCTGTGCGGAGCATCAAGGAAATCGGCAATGCCGTTCGGAGGTCATAACGTTCGAAATTGTGTGTCGGAGATCAAGCTGCGGCATGGCAAACAGGCCGACTTCATCGTCTCCAGGCAGGTGCAATGGTCGCGCGACCGGGGCAATGACGAAGAGATCGCATTCTGGGACGCCGTGCTGAATGACTTGCATCGAACGACTTCTCCGCATTGAAAAGGTGGCCGCCAAGGGGCGCTCCGATCCAGGCGGGCGACCGCTTGCCAACCGATGCTTCCAATTCAGTTCGTTCGACCGGTCATGCCGCGGCTTTGCGCCCAGCCGTAAAGATCGGCGATCATGCCTCGCTCGATCTCGGGTTGCAGATAGATCACGACGGCGGTTTCGGCTTCCTTGTCGATGAAGCGCATAGTCGCGTAGAAGACACCCTCTCGCTCGGTGTCGCCGCCCTCGATTTCGTCGGGCCATATCTCAATCGTTCGCACGGGCCTCTCCTTCCCATTCCGCTGTCCGCGATCGATGAAGGGAGAATGCCAAAGTGCTAGGAAGGTTGCACCTGGAATGGGCGCAACCGGGGAATAGAAAAGGCCGGGCCGCATCGAAGTGCGGCCCTGCCCCGAGAGGACGCCTCGGCGTCACTCTTCTTTCCGACGTCGGCGGTTCTGACGATTCTCGTCGTCGCGGCCAGCCTGGTGTCCCTGGTCCTGGTCATTGTCCTGACCCGGCTGGCGACGCTGCTGATCCTCCTGTTCCTGCTGGCCGGGATTCTCGTTCAGATTGCGATCGGGTTGGCCGCCCTGCTGGTCGTTCTGTCCCATGTGGGTCATCCTCTTTCCAAACTGCCTGGGCGGCAGGCTTGGAAACGACGCGCCATAAAGCAGCGAGTTCCCGCCGCTTTCGACAGCTTATCGCAAGAATCGCCGTGCCCGCACGCGATCGCCTTTTCACAACTCAACAGTCCCGTATTGAGCTCGGCACAGCTACGCCCGCGCCCTGCGGTCGGCCACCGCTGCGACGATCGCATCGCAAAAGTCGGGCAGGTCGTCGGGACAGCGACTGGTGATGATATTGCCGTCGACCACGACGCTCTCATCGACCACCTTCGCGCCGGCATTGGCAACATCGGTGCGGATCGACTTGTAGCTCGTCATTCGCTTGCCCGATGCGAGCCCGGCTTCCACAAGAAGCCACGGCGCATGGCAAATCGCGGCAACCGGCTTGCCAGCACCTGCGAAGGCCCGAATGATCGAGATCGCCTTGTCCTCAACCCGCAGCAAGTCGGGATTGATCTGGCCGCCCGGCAGAACGAGCGCGTCATAACGGTCGGTGTCGACGTCGGCGATCTTGAGATCGACTTCGACCTCGTCGCCCCAATCGTCTTCGTCCCAGCCGGTAATATCATCATCGTCGATCGATGCGATTTCGACCTCCGCGCCGGCGTCCTCCAGACGCTGAAGTGGCACTTCAAGCTCGGATTGTTCGAAGCCATCTGTCGCCATGATCAGGATCCTGCAGCCGGCGAGTATATTGTCCTTGGTCATCGGAAAGCTCCTTTGCTGTCTTATGACCAATGCGCCGCGGCTATCGTCGTTCCCGCCCGTGCCCGCGCGCGCGGCTCTCCGTCCTCGTCTATCGGCAATGGCCGCACCGAGGCCTGAGGCGGCGATCGCGTCGAGGGCAGCCTCGACAATTTTCCAGAATGGCGGCGACCGTGCGTCCCATCTTTGCAACCTTTCTTCGCCAACTGCATTTGAACGGCGCACGGGCTTCGACGGTGATCGGTCGGTCTGCCGCTGCCATGTGCATCGCTTCGCGTATCGCCGCGGCTGTTCGATCCCACGTCTCAGTCGAATTGCCGTCGGCGTACGCATCCAATCGTCGTCCGGGCCGCTCCCCTACGTTGTCCGAATATCGGCGCGCATATCCGGCTCAACGACATATCGCTCAGTTTGGCCGTCGGAGTGTGCTACGCGCCTGATGTTTGAGGCAAGCGGATGCTGCAATCGAATCATCGGATACACGGTCAGCATTTTTTGTGTTTCGGCATAGTCACGCCGGGGTCTTTCCCTCCCCCCTTCGCTCGAATAGGCTGACCGGCAGCAATCTTCTTTTGCCCGTTCATGAAGATCCGAGGTTGAGACGTGCGATGCTGCACACGATCCGCAGCGGTGCGCGCGATGACGCGTTCCTCACTGGTTGGTCGCACCCGAGCGCCTGAGCGCTGCCTGGATGATCGGAGGTCGGTCGATGATATTGCCGGGAGCGATTTCTGCGCCGCGTCGTTCGTATCCGCATGCAGCTTTGCCGCGATATAAACCTGGATCGGTCGAGCTTCCGCGATAGCGGCCACACGTCGTTCAGCCGTGAGACCGACATGGCATGAAACTCTCGCGCGCCTCGGAAGACCCGGCGAAAGTGGACTCCTCGATAGCCGCGCACCGGATTGCCCTTCTCTACGCCTTGCGTCATCGACGCCTGCCCGACTTGCTCAATCCGACGCGCTTCACCGAGCTCGTCCAGCTCCGCAAATTGAATGATCGGTCACCGTTGCAAACGACGCTGCTGGATAAACTTGAGGCAAAACGCTTGGCCTCGGAGCAACTCGGTGCAAACTGGATCGTACCGACGCTCTGGCAGGGCCAGATGCTGCCGCGCTTCGTTCCGTTCGCCCTCCCATCAATCGTCAAAGCGCGTCATGGGTGTAACCAGTATCAAATCCTGGAGACGTTTCCGGATTGCGAACGCTGGAAGCAGGTCCAGCGAGCCGCGCGCCGGTGGCAGCGCCGGGAATACGGCCGCTGGCTCGACGAATGGGCTTATCGCAATGTCCCGCGTGGCGTTTTCGCCGAGCCGTTGCTCGGCGGCGCACGTCCTCTCCCAATCGACTACAAGATCTACGTCTTTGGCGGTGTCGCGACGCACGTCCAGGTACATTTGGGGCGCGGTGTCCGTCACCGCTGGATATTGCATGACCGCAACTGGCGGCAGCTCGTGCCTGCCGCCGATCGACCTTCCAGACCCTCCTCCCTCGGGGCGATGCTGCAAGCTGCAGAGACGCTTGCCGGGAACCTAGCCTTCGTTCGGGTCGATTTTTACGAAATCGACTGCCAACCGCTTTTTGGCGAGTTTTCCCTTTATCCCGGCTCTGGCCTCGATCCTTTTGCCGCCGACTGGATCGACGTCGAGCTGGGAAGGCTTTGGAAAGATGCGTTGGAGAGATCCGGTTCCCCAGCGGCAAGTTCGCCGGACGCAAAGCACGCGCGGCCCACTGGGTATGATCCTTTCCAGATTTGATTCTCCATGAGAATTCGGCAGCGCCGGCGACGTCAGCCGCCCATTGGAGAGATCGGGTCACATTCGTCGATGCATTGACGTCGCAGCGCGACATATTGCGCCCAGATCGGGAACTTGCCCCCACTCCATGCGTCGGTTCGGCGGGACGGGGGGTTGCCTCCCTTCCCGGCAACCTGCCCGCCACCCTCAACAAATGGAGATGGATCATGGACAGGTTCGACGACCGCACCCCGCTCTGGGATTATAGCGACAACAGCAGCCCCGACACCGGGGCATCGCCGGGTCGCTACAACCGCGGCCGCGCAGAGGATGCCTCGCGCGCTTTTGTGGCGATCGAGGAAGACGAGCGCGAGCAGCGCCGCCCGCGCCGCGCCTATCGCGAGCAGGAATATCGCCGCGATAATTGGGAGGCTGAGCGCGCGGGCGACTATCGCCGGCCGGTCCGCCGCGCCGAGCGCTCCGATTGGCCCCGTTACGACCGCACGCCCCGCCGCGACGCCTATTACGATGCTGCCGGCGAAGCCCGAGGCGAGGATCGTTCGCGTGGCGGCAACTACTGGCCGAGCGAGTTCGGCTATCTCCCGGTCGAGGGCTATTCGCCTTACGGCAATTATCCGCGGACGCGCAGCCCCGATTATGACCCGGACGAACGCGGCTTCCTCGACCGCGCCGGCGACGAAGTGCTTTCCTGGTTCGGCGATCGCGACGCGCGCCGTCGCCGTGAACTCGATCATCGCGGCCGCGGTCCCAAAAGCTATATCCGCTCCGACGAGCGCATCCGCGAGGACGTGAACGACCGTCTCACCGAGGATGTCTGGATCGACGCCTCCGAGATCGAGGTCAGCGTCGCAGATGGCGAAGTCACGCTCTCCGGCACGGTCGAGGATCGCCGGTCGAAGCGCCGCGCCGAAGATGTCGCCGACGACGTCACGGGCGTCAAACATGTGCAGAACAATCTGCGCTACAGCTCGGGTGTCGTCAGTCCCAAGCTCGACTGACCCGGCAAGCCGACAGGAAGGGGCCGCTTTGGCGGCCCCTTCTTGCTGCCCGCGCTCGGCGGCACCGATATTTTCAACATGAATTCCCTGTCGGAACCCGCCCGAGGCGCGTCGAGAGCGGACGCTCATCGTCATTCCGAGTACGCCGCCAGTATAACATCGGAACCAACCGCGACCGGCGCGCGCTTCACCCCGGCGGGGTAAAGGAGACGATATGGCCCCGATTACCGCTACCGCGATCAATTGCTCGCTGTCGGCGCGTGGCCGCAAGAGTTCAACCGATGCCATGCTCGCGGTGCTTACCGAACATTTCGCGGCGGAAGGCGTCCGTATCGGCAAGCCCATCCGTATCGCCGCGCACAGCATCAAATGGGGTGTCACCTCGAACGAGGGTGCTGGCGACGAATGGCCGAAAATTCGCGAGGCGATCCTCGCCTCCGATATTCTCATCTTCGGCACACCGATCTGGATGGGTCAAGCATCGAGCGTCGCCAAGCTTGTGATGGAACGAATGGATGCCTTCCTGTCGGAGACCGACGACAAGTGGCGGATGCCAAGCTTTTCGAAAGTGGCCGTTGCCGCGATCGTCGGCAACGAAGACGGCGCGCATAATGCTTCGTCGCAAATCTTTCAGGCGCTGAACGATGTGGGATGGACGATTCCCGCTGTGGCCGCCTGCTACTGGGTCGGTGAGGCGATGGGTTCAGTCGATTTCAAAGATCTTCAGCATCGCCCCAGCAAAGTGACGGAGACCGCCAAAATGGTCGCCGCTAATGCCACGCATCTTGCCCGACTATTGAGGGAATCGCCTTATCCCGGCTGAGCAGTTCGATCGCGCGAGCCGTCCGACCTCGTTATCCTGCTGCCTTGGCCCGCACATGCGACAAGACAATCAGCAAGCGCTCTTTAGCGCGTTGCCCGCTTGTGGCCGATTGGGGTCAGACGGCTTTCAACTCCGATTCCAGATAAGCGGACATTCTGTAGCGGTATGACAATGCCGTGGCCCCTCGTTTCCTGGCGCGGCCTGATCGGTACACTGCGCTAGATCAATCTCGGACCTTTCTTCCAATCCCTTTCGCCAACATCCGGTCGAACCGGCATTTTTATTTGCTCGGGATGTCACAGCGGCGGGCTCCCGCTCGTCAGTCATGGTGACGCCGATATCGGCTCAGGAAGAAAGGAAGATCAGATGAATCAGTTGAATTGGTCCGAAGTCGCTCCCGCCGGAGCGAAGGCGCTGTACGGTGTGCACCATTACGTCACTAACAACACCGCGCTCCCGGAAGAGCTGGTCCACCTCGTCTTCCTGCGAGTATCCCAGATCAACGGATGCGCGCACTGCATCGATCTGCATACCCGGGACCTGCTCAAGACCATGCCGATCGACAAGGTCGCGCTCCTTCCGGTGTGGCATGAAGTGCCGCATCTCTTCCCCGACCAATATCGCGCAGCACTGGCTTGGGCGGAGGAAGTCACACGCGTCAGCGAAACGCATGCTTCCGACGAGGCCTATGCAGCAGCGGCCGAGGCCTTCGAGCCGAAAGACCTCGTGGACCTGACGATCGCGATTGCGGCGATGAACGCCTTCAACAGGCTCGGCGCACCATTCCGTCTTCCGGTTGCCGCCAAGCCCTGAGGTGGGAGCGCTGCTCTTTTGTCGTCGCGGTACAATATCAAATCAACCGGCGCAGCTAACCGCGCCGGGCGACCCAAGAGAGCTCTTTCCTTTCAGGAAACACGCTCTTCATCTTACGCCCGTCCGATTTCGATCGGACGGGCGTTCTTTTGCGCAGATCGTCGTCAGTTGGCCGCTAGCGGCCTGTCCGCATTGATACCGGTAAATGGCTAAAGCTGACGATTGCGACCGATGCTGTCCTTGACGTGATTGGCCAGAAGGTCAGTTCGCTCTGCCGGTCATTCCTCGACTCTGTGCCCACCCGTAGAGATCGGCAATCATGCCGCGCTCGACTTCCGGCTGAAGGAAAACGACGACAGCGGTCTCGGCGTCATGGTCGATGAACCGCATCGTCGCGTAACGCCTTCCCTCCCGTTCCGTGTCTCCGCCCTCAATTTCGTCAGGCCAGATTTCAATCGTTCGCACGGATCCTCTCCTCTCCAATATGCCGATGCCAGCGATCGATTGGAAAATGCGAAAAAAGTCAATTGGTTGCGCAGGGAAAATAGCGGCAAATGGCCGAAATGCGGCAGGCCGGTTTAGGGGCGGACGGGGAAAAGCGGACTAACGAGCGAAGGCCTCCGCCACGAAATCGCGGCCGAGGCGAAGTCCCACGGGATCAACGGTGTGCGCCACGCCGTAGGAGACGTGCGTCGTAACCTCGACGCCGAGGCGTCTGAGTTCACTCTCCGACATGTGTAGCGCGGCGATAGGGACAACCGGATCGGCCGTGCCGTGCACCAATAGCACGGGCGGCTTCGAGAACTCTCCGTGGTTCAGCCCCAGCGTCCCTGCTAACATACCGGAATATCCAACGACGGCAGCCACCGCGCGCGGCCGCCGCAGCGCGACATGCAGTGCCATCATCGTCCCCTGGCTGAAGCCGACGATGGCTAGGTCAGCCTCGCTCAGACCATATTGTGCAAGCTTGCGGTCAATGAAGGCGTCGATCGCCAGCGCGGCAGAGGCGGCGCCGGCGGCGAGCGCGGACGGCGCAAAGCCGGAAAGTCCCCACCACTGATAGCCCGCCCCCATCATGCCGCAGCGCTGCGGCGCGTGCGGGGCGAGAAACAATGTGTCCGGAAGCGCCTCCTGCCAAGCGGGCGCGAGCGAGATCATGTCCGTTCCGCTCGACCCAAAGCCGTGCAGTAGCAGGGCAATCTTCTTGGGCGGCTCTCCGGAGCGCGGCTTGAGGCTGGCTCCGTTTACGATCTTGGACAAGGTCATGCACCACATATGGTTATCGCTGGCCATTTGTCAGCCTAGCGTCTGTCCAGTTCAGCTGGCGGCCGCTGTCCAGAGCGGATGCCGGATCATCGCGCGTCCAAACAAATCCGACGAGATCAGTCCCTCAAGCCAGCGCCTGAGCGTCTGCGGCGCCTCCGCTTCGAACCACGCCGGATCGACGCCCGCAAACTGGCGCACGAAGGGAAAGATTGCGATGTCGCTGAACCCTCGCGCACTCCCGCCGAGATAATCCCGATCGCCGAGCTTTGCGTCGAGCTGACAGAGCATGGCGAGACCCGCGGCGCGATGCATCAGTGGATTCTCACCATGGCGCGCTGCATATTTGTAGTAATCGAGATGACGCTTGAAATCGCCGTCATAGTCCGCGACCAGGCCGGGATCCGCAGCTGCCATCCACCTTTCGGGATCGTTCTGGTCCAATGACCAGCGCATGATATCGATGCTCTCGTCGATCACTTGGCCGTTCGCGAGGACGAGCACCGGGACGGTGCCCTTGGGGGAGGCAGCCAGCATCGCAGCCGGCTTGTCGCGCAGCAAAATTTCCCGATGCTCATAGGCAACGCCGCTCGCGATAAGCGCCATGCGCCCGCGCATCGCATAAGGACAGCGGCGGAAGCTGTAGAGGATCGGCGGCTCATGCATTTGCCAGCGGCATAGCGGAACGGCCGCGCGAACGTACAGCCCCGTCCTAAGAGAGCTCAGATCCAAACTGGCCGGAAGCGGAACGGCGGCTTTTGGATCTGAGAAAGCAAATGCGGTCATTCGGTCGATTTCCGCTTTGGAGGGAAGCCGACAGCTCGCCCGCCTTCGGGGGCGGCAGGCGGGGCGAGCGACGGTGCGGCAATATGCCCGCGCCACGACCGTGCGCCCCGCATAATTGCATCAGAATTCGAACCGCGTTCTTATACCGATGGTTCGCGGGCGCGCCCACGAAACCTGGTCACCTGGCTGGAAGGTCGGGTAATTGTTCGGCGAGCGCAGCAGTATCTCCGAACCATTCGTCAGATTCTGGCCAAAAATGCCGACCTCCATATTGTTGGTTTTATATGTGGCCGAGAGCGTCAGATAATCGCTGGCTGGGATGTGCCGGTTCAGCGGCAGCGTGCGATTGAACTGCGTGTTGACGCCAGCCCGGAAAGCCCAGCTTCCATCGAGCAGCAACTCTCCCTTGCCGATAGGATGCCGGTATTGCGCCGTCGCCGTCGCGATGTAACGCGGAAAATAGGGCGCCGGGTCGCCATCGAGCGCATTCAAATTTTCAATCGCGCCGTCGGCCTCTGCGTCGGTATAGGACGCGCTGAGGCCGAGGGTGAAAGACGACGTCACATCGAATGACGTTTCGAGTTCCAGACCACGGCTCATCACCTTGCCCTTATTCTGGATGAAGTAATAGGCGCAGCTCGGAAGCTGCTTCTTGGTTTGCACATCATCCCATTTGATGAGAAAGGCAGTGGCGTTGAGTTTGAGTCGGTTGTCGATGAAACGGCCCTTTTCCCCAATCGAATAGCTCCACAGACTATCGGCCCCAAAGGTCACTGGACCTTCGCTTAGACCGATCGAATTAAGTTCAGGACCGCATAGCGACAATGGCAAAGGCTGGTTTACGCCGCCATAGCGGAACCCTTTCGACGCTTCTGCAAACAGCATCACCTTGTCAGTCACGCGATAGGATATGACTGCACGCGGATTCACGCCCTTTTCGCGCGCACGGTCCTGAGTCGTCAGCGGAGCACCGCTCGCATCGACCCCAAACAGCCCGCCGAAATAGAGTGAAAAATCCTGCTTCCAGTTAAAGTAGCGCAGACCGCCGGTCACATCGAGCCTCGGTGTAATCGACCAAGTCAGCTCGCCGAAGGCAGAAAACTGGCGCTCACGCAGATTCTGCAGGCCCGAAAAGTCGGTATCAGGCGTAAACGCGCCCAGATCGACGGAATTGAAGCCGCCCGGCGGCAGGCCCAACAGCGCGCCATAACGTGCGTCGAAATCGTCGCTGGGGTCATTCTGATAAACGTCGCGCTTCTGATTCTGATAGAAGAGGCCTGCTACGAGACGCAGCGGACCCGACCCTTTCGTTGAGAATCGAGCCTCATAATCCCATTCACTGACATCGTTCTTCAAAAAGATGTTGGCTCGGATCGGTTCGCCAAAAAAAAACTCGGCCAGCAGATATTGGTTGCCGCCGATAGCAGTGTAATTCTTGCGCTTTACATGGCTCACGCTCGCGACGATGTCTCCGACGCCGACATCAAAATTTCCTGTCAGATTATAGACATACAATTTGTCGCGATAGAATTCCGGGCCGATAATCGAAGTCTTGAACTTGCCCAGACCCAGATAACCGGTGGGTAGCGCCTTTGCATCGAGATCCATGTAAAGGGCGCTCGCATCGATCGCGACGCTATCGCCAGGCGTAAGCCGAAAGGCGACGCGGCCCTGCGTATTAGTGTTCGAGTTCGCGTCATTCTTACCGGTCGCGAGATTGTCGACGAAACCGGATTCGCGACCTTGATAACCGGTAACGCGCATCGCCAGGATGTCAGTGGCGATCGGCAGGTTTAACATGGCGCGCAGATTATAATTGGCGCCGCCACCACGCTCCGTTACCGATAGCCCCGCCTCACCGCTGCCAAAAAATTCGTTCGCATCGGGCTTTTGGGTTATCATGCGAACCGTTCCCGACATGGAGCCGGCGCCGAATAGCGTGCCTTGCGGCCCGCGCAGCACCTCCACCCTCTCCAAGTCGAGCACTTTCAATTCCGGGTTGCTGGACGCCAGCGAGATCGGAACCTCGTCGATATAAACGGCGACCATCGGACGATCCTGCGCGTCAGTAAAATCGAACGAGCCGGACGTGACACCGCGAATGTCGATCTTATTACGACCGGGTCCCGAGGACTGGAGCGACACCGAAGGAATGCCCCTGGTATAATCGTCCAGTCCGCCTTGGCCGCCACGTAGCAGATCGTCGGGAGAGATGGCGGTGATCGCCATCGGCACGCGCTGGATCGACTGATTGCCCCGACGCGTTGCCGTGACAATAATGTCGCCGTCGAAGGAATCGGTTTCGGAAGTGAGTGCGGCCTGCTCCGCCTGCCCGGCATCCTGCGCCCAGACCGCCGGGGCCGCGAGCATCGCGACCAATGCCGTCATACCGCCCCAATGTTGTGCCGCGGAAATCTTCATCTATCGTCCTCCCATTTGGCGCGCTCGCATATGCGAGCGCGCGAGCGTTAGCGCCCTTTTTTTTGGATCATCGATAGGTCGGGGGGATTTAGCGAGTGACTAAATCGGATGGCGGCATATGAAAAACTAATTCGGCCTCGTCGCGATGACACCGCTCACGCTACGGGAGGCATCCTGCGCCTTGGAAAAGCTCGCGATGAACCGGCTGCGAAGCAGTGATATCGCCGGATCATCGAGGTCCTCCGCGCGCAATGAAAGATAATAGCTGAAGCCGTCGTCGATGGCCACGTCATAGGGCATCGACAATTGGCCCGAGGTGATCTCGTCCGCGAACATGTCGATATCGGCAAGCGCGACACCGCCGAACTTGATTGCGTAGGACACCGCAAGCGAGACGGTGTCAAAGCTCAAATCGCGGTCAGCCTGAATGGCGACCCCGGTCTGGCGCGCGAACATCTTCCACAGAAAGCCGCGCGGCTGATCCTCGATACTGACATGCAGCAACGGATTGTCCGCTAGAAAATCCTCCATTGCCTTTCCTGCGTGCGCCGCTGCCGTTTCAGGAGAACACACCGGCGCGACGCGAGATTTCCACAGCAGGTCGGTGACGCGGTCGTCGACGCTAGGCCGATCAAAAACGATCGCCATATCAATGCTGTCTTCGGGCAACCCCGTCACACGCGAGCTGTGAATATCGATGTCGAGATCAGGAAAATCGGCGCGAAAGTCGCGCAGAATGGGCAAGACGACCTGCTGCAGCATCGACGGCGGGATATGTAGGCGAATGGGGCGTTTGACCAGATTATGTTGGCAGATCGCGTTCATCGTCTGCTCCAGCCTGTCAAAGGACAGGATAACTTGTGGTAGCAGCGCTTCGCCCGCCGGAGTCATTACCAGCGTCGCACTCGATCGGTCGAACAGTTTGTGGCCCAGCAAATCCTCAAGCGCGATGATATGGCGGCTCATCGCACTTTGAGATACATTCAGCGATTGCGCGCCCGCGGTAAAGCTGAGCTTGCGCCCCACCGCCTCAAACGCACGCAACGCATTGAGGGGCAACCAGCGCCGATTGACCAAATGCCTTGCGATAAATCCTCTCCCGAACCCCTCGTTGCGGATCCGCCTAGCATCGTCCGCCCTACAATGCCATGCCGCGCCCGTTATGTGCTGGTCGCAGGCAGCGCCGATCGATCTTCGAACCCGCGCGCCGCCGCCCAATAGTGATAGGCCGCCCAGAATCCGGTTAGCGACAATATGACGAGCGCCCCGCGCAGCGATTGCGCGGACGCGCCCCCTACCCCCCCGAAAAAATCACTCAGCACGCCGACGAGCAACGGAGCAAACACCAGGTTGGTGATATTACCCATCAGTACGGTTATCGCCGTCGCTTGCGCGCGCATCGCCACCGGAACCGCATTTTGTAAAAGCCCGATGGAAGGACCGATGTAGAAATAGATAGCCGGCAGGAACGCCCAGAGCATCGCGAGTGCTTGGCCGCGCGAAGTCGCCAAGGGCATCAGGATCGAGGGAATGGTACTGAGCGCGACGAAACCTGCCATCGCCCACAGGATCGTACGCGGGCGGCGCATCCGGTGCCAGCTCATCACCCAACTCGCCAGTAACGTCACGCCCACGCCCGCTATCAGGTGCGCGGCACCCAGCGCGACGCCAATCTCCCCTGTCGACATGCCAAAAGCGCGGACGAAATAGGTCGGCGCCCACCACAACAAGCCCCAGCCCCAAAGGGCGGTAATTGCGCCGGCCATCATCAGGTGGAGCGCCGCGCGGTTGCCGCGAAGGTACGTCAGCGTTTCGCGCAATGTGACGGGCTCGACCGCAGCGCCGTCACCATCCAGCGCGGCGCGCCGCGGTTCGCCGACAGTCAGCAACAGGATGATCGCCAACAGGATGCCCGGCACGCCCAGCACCACAAAGGCTGCCCGCCATCCATGCGCGTCGGCCACACGGCCGGCGAGATCGGAACCGAGCCAAGCACCCAATGGCGCGCCAAGGGTAAAAACTGTCATTGCCATCGGCCGTTCCAACGGCCGAAAATAGTCGGCAATCAGCGCTGTCGATGCAGGCGTGGCTCCCGATTCCCCGACGCCGACACCGATCCGGGCGAGCATAAGTTGCCAAGAATTGTGCACGAACCCGCAGGCGAGTGTCATCAGCGACCAGAAGAACAGTGATGCTGCGACGATGTTGCGGCGACTTCGGCGGTCGGCCAGCATCGAGATCGGGATGCTGACCGTCACGTAGAAGATAGCCAGAGCGCTACCCGTCAGAAACGCGACGCTCGTGTCGGTCAGATCAAGATCGAGGCGGATCGATTCCAGAACGGTTGATACGACATAGCGATCAGCAATGTTGATCGCATAGACAAGCGACATCATCCCCAACACATACCAGCGCAATGCACCGCCTATGGGGGACATGCCCTTGGCTAGCGGTGGTGCGCCCAGGCCGCTGGTCATAATTTCCTCTCCTCATACGCTCTTTTTCTATTTTTTAGAGTGCTATCCAGATCGACTTTTGTCGCGTGTAGGCGGACAGCGCGTGGTGCCCCATCTCTTTGCCCCAACCGCTCTGGCGAAAACCGCCGAACGGTGCAGCGAAATCATAACAGCCATAGCGGTTTACGAAGACCTGACCGGCTTCGAGGGCGGCCGCGACCCGGTGGGCTCGCGACAGGTTTGCAGTATAAAGTCCGGCCGCGAGGCCGTATTCGCTGTCGTTGGCCAGCGCAATGCCCTGTTCCTCGGTGGCGAAGCGCTGCAATACCAGCACCGGCCCGAAAATCTCTTCGCGGGCGATGGACAGGCGGTTGTCGACATCGCCGAACACGGTGGGCGCGACGAAGAAGCCATCGGGGGCGCCCGGGGGCGACACCGCCTCGCCCCCCGCAAGCAATTCCGCGCCGTCCGCGCGACCCTGTTCGATATAGCCGAGAATCTTGCGATATTGCGCCTCGCCGCATTGCGGCCCTTGCCCCGTCGCCGGATCGAACGGATCGCCCGGCACGATCCTGCGGACGCGATCGACGACGGCTGCGGCAAAGCGATCGTAAAGGCCATCCTCGATGATCAGCCGCGTCGGCTCGGTGCATTTCTCGCCCTTTTGCGAAAAATGTACCTGAACGCAGCGATCAACTGCGGCATCGAAATCGGGCAGGTCTTCGAACAACAGCACAGGAGCCTTGCCGCCAAGTTCCAGCGTCACCGTCTTCAGGTTCGATACTGCCGACGCTTGGACAATCTTCTTGCCTGTCACAGTGCTGCCGGTGAAGGATAGCTTATCGATCCCCGGGTGCTCTGCGACCAGCGCGCCGGTATCGCCGCCACCGGTCACCAGATTGACGACGCCGGGCGGAAAGACGCCGGCGCGGTCAAACAGGTCGAAGCAGCGCAGAATCGAAAAGGGCGTCAGTTCCGACGGCTTGATCACTAGCGTATTGCCCATCGCCAGCGCCGGCGCGATCTTCCACATTGCCAGCAGCAGCGGAAAATTCCACGGGACGATCAGTCCGCAAACCCCAACGGGCTCGAGCGTGATATAGTTCAGAAACCCCGTCTCGACCGGCGCGGTCTCGCCATAATATTTGTCGATCCAGCCAGCGTAATAATCGAACACGTCCGCCGTGTCGGGCATGTCGTCGTCGCGCGCCTCGGAAAATGTCTTGCCATTTTCCAGCGCGATGATCGCGGCCAGTTCCTCGGCATTTTCACGCAATATCTGCCCGGCTTGGCGCAACCGGGCCGCGCGCTCGCTGCGGCTCATCGCGGGCCATGCGCCGCATCGGAACGCGGCGCGCGCGGCATCCACCGCTGCATTCACCGTCCCGGCTTTGGCGGATCCGACGTGGCCCAGCGCGTTGCGGCTGGTCGGGTCGATGCAACTCAGCAGCGCTTCCGGCGCGCGCCATTCACCGCCAATGTAGAAGCCGTGGGATTTGCCAGCCCAGCGGCGGGCGGTGTCGCGCAGCATGTCGTCTCCATTCGAAATGACCGCTCATTTGGGGCGGCTTGCGGTGACAGCAGACCCATCGACAGCGCGCAGTTCAAATGACAAAATCAGATCGGGCCATGCGTCGGCGCGATATCGAGTTCAATCGGCTGACGAAAAACGCGCCTGATCGCTGACACCTGTCCCGCTCCAATGAAAATAGGCGAGCAATGGCTCCGCGAATGTGCGCATCGCATGATCAATCCCGCTGCGATGTACGATTGTCTGCAGCGGCGGGATGTCGCGCCACCCAAGGTCGGTGTCGAACCATCGCGCGGTACCCGACAGCGGAACATAATATTCGAGCGCCGGATGCCGGTGCGCCGGATAATGGCAGTTCGGACCAAGCAGCAGCAGGCCGGCGGAGATGCCCGGCTCCTGCAAAATCCCCTTGGAGCCGACCAGTTCGGTCCAGCCATAACGGCTGAGAAATTGGCGATCCGCTTGCTGGGTTCCATAGGTTTGCCGCCAAGCAAGCGAAGGCGCGAGAACAGCGAACCGCTCGACCAGTTCCCGAATTTTCGAAGGCGCCCCTCCGGCCAGCGCGGGCAGAT
>VFQM010000512.1_pt1 | contig 42417 bp, 33 predicted proteins | sample 3512391 | NCBI WGS metagenome assembly VFQM01 (sample SAMN10412369, study PRJNA504923) | tailings metagenome | isolation source: Replicate 1 from Balatoc abandoned mine | place: Philippines
ACGGCGCCATCCGGATCAACCGCCTGGTGCTGCTCGAACGGGCCGAGTCGAAGCTAAACCTGTTCGATACCATTCCTCCCGGCTGGGTCAAGGACAGGAAGCTGGTCGATCGAGGGCACAGGCTCTGGGAATCCATGTCGAGGCCGTTCCAGCACCTCTACAACGCGATGCTCTGGGATGCCGGGCGCTGCCACAGGTTCATGACCGGCCCCTCGTCCATCAACGGTCATCACAACGAGTGGAACGGAAATCTCAGGCACACGATCGAGACGGCAGAGCAGGCACTGGGGCTGTCAGGCGAGAACGCCCAGGTATGTCGGCCGGTGCTGCTGGCCGCTGCCCTGCTCCACGACATCGGCAAGGCGGACGAGTACCGCTATGACCGTTCACGCCAGACGTTCACCCTCTCCGACCGGGGCGCCCTGGTGGGGCACCGCCATACGGTGCTCGAATGGATCGCCGCGGCCAGGGAGAGCAACCGAATCCTCCTGCCCGAGGCCCACTACCTTGCGCTCCTGCATGCGCTGACCTCGGCCAAGGGCGCGGAGTGGCTCGGCATCCGTGAGCCGGTTTCGCTTGAGGCCTCGATCCTGTCCATGGCCGACCGGCACTCGGGGCACATGGATCTGGTGAGCCGCATGGCGCCGCGCAAGGCCGGGTTTGGGCGCTATCACAGGCACCTGAAAAATCGTCCTTACGTGGTACTTGATTCGGAGTTTTCGGATGGTAGCGTGGGTTGAGGAGGTCAGAAATCCATGTTCAAGGAAGAACTCAAAACCGAGTGGCAGCACCTGAATCCGGTCTACACCCGGCCCAATGACGGCTTTTTCAAAGCCATGTGGAACGCAGGCAGGGAAACCCTGCCGGGCTACTTCGCGCCTGCCCGGCTGGCATGGTGGCTGATCAAGCGTGTCTGGCGGTATGCCGTGACGCAATCAAATCAAACATAAGGAAAAGAAAACATGAGTGAAGTCGAAATCGCAAGCCTCGCCGGCATGTTCACTACCTTCATCAGTGTGATCATCTTTTTGATCTATCTGATAACAAACGACTACAGACCGATCGAGCGGCGGGCAATACGCATGGCCATCCTGGCAGGAGTTACGTCAGTGGCAGCAGTCATTAGCGCTGTCTTGGCGATCTATTTCTTCGTCAACAAAGTGATCGGCGCATTCCTGTGGTTCCCGTCGATCGGCCTGGCTATCATCGCGGTTTGGCATGCGAGCAAACACACTTACCGATTAATGGGGGGCGGCAAGGAACCAAAGGACGACCAGGAATGCAGGAACGGCTCGCCTGGCGGTGCCTAAGCCTGACGCCCTGCAAGCCAACCTATAATCATCCCGATCCCCTCTAAGGATCGGGTATAGGGTTTCCATGATCAAATATCTTCCATCCAACGAAAGCGGCCAGGACTTTGTGTGTGGCGACCTGCACGGGCACAGGGAGCTTCTGATGCAGAAGCTGGGTGAACTGGGCTTCGACTTCGCCAGGGATCGGCTTTTCTGTACCGGTGACCTGATAGATCGCGGCCCAGATTCGTTTGAAACGCTCATGCTGATGCATGAACCCTGGTTCTACTTCGTTAAAGGCAATCACGAAGACGACTTGCCGAAATTCCTGGAACTCGAATTCCACACCAGGCCGGCCTACAGCGACCAGCAGTGGGTTTTCAACCTCTCTTCTGAACAACTCGAATACCTGAAAACCGTCCTTGTTCCCAAGCTGGCAAGCGCCCCGATGGCGATCCGTGTTGACCAGAAATTCTGGGTGATCCATGCTGACCGATGCGAGGTGGGCGGATATCAGAATCCAGCCGTACTGTTGGATGATGAGAAACTTCCATCAGCCAAAAGTGTAGCGCAGCAGGAGTCCTTCCTTTGGAGCAGGCGGCTGTATAAACAGATTCCACGACATCTTGAGAACAGGGGCGGGATTCTCGTCGCCCCCGGGCAGGAGATGGAGCTGAATGTTGGAATGACCTTTGTTGGTCACAATGTCATTGAGGCGCCCACCCTATATCGGAGCCACTGCTTCATCGATACGGGGATCTACATGCCTGGAGGGAAATTGACTGTTTTGCGCGTCCAGGATGTGCTTGAAAGGCAAGGCCAATAATTTTCGCTCCAATGCCAGCACGGTGATGGGCTAATAGGCTGAAGGGTCTTAATAAAGCCCACTTGGGTCAGAAATATCCTTCGTCGAGCTGGCCCAAAAGCTCCTCTACTATCCGTGCGCCTTCTTCACTGTCCAGCATGTCGATCGGAGTCTTTCCATTCAGAGTTTTCAATGGTTTGTGCAACCATTTTTTACTTTTCTCGTGGTTGGCAAATACCTGATCGCTTTGCTGGACAATCCTGGCTATTCGTTCAGTGTGTTGAATCTTGGTGTTCATAATTTTTCTCTCCTAGAAACACCGTCTGTTCAGCTTATTTCACTTTTACCAAAAATCATTATCGATCTGAAGCGGGCATTCAGCCTGGCAAAAGCTGAAGTCCGCTTCTCGGCCTGAACGGTCATTGGCCCTAGGCGACTCACGCGGCAGGTATGGATCATCTACCGGTCATTGGCCCAGAACGCAGTCCGAGCGTCAGAATGACATACAAAACAAGGGTATTAATTATTCGATTAATATTTTTTATATGTCTAATAACTGAAATTTTCTTTTTTATTCAATTAAAATAATTACAGTATTTTTCATGAACATAATAAATGAAAGCCGTCGTTATTACATCCTGCACTCTCAGGAAGCGAACCGGTTTGCCTGTTCCTATAAAAGTCCCGACTTGCTTCGTAGGCACACACCAGGAACTTGCACATCAGTGGCGGACCAAGTCTTTAGCTATTGGGACGCGAATTCCAGCTGAAGAGTTATATGTTGGTCGTAGTGTTTTTGAAGCAAAGTCCGCAGCTAAGCATTTAAATGCCAACCTGTATTTCTCGTCCACAGGGTTCGGGTTAGTTGCGGATCGCGAATATCTTCCTAATTATGATCTAACGATCTCGAATGGTCGTGGCAACATTCGAACAGCCATCATCAATGAGACATTTTCTCCAACCTTATGGTGGGCAGTCATAAATCAGGCAAAAAGCCAACCTACCCCGATACTTCGCATCGCCAAGAACAGTGACACGATTCTTTTCATCTCCTTGTCACGCAACTACTTGGAGATGATTCATGATGAGCTGTTATCTATTTCCCGAAAATATGGAATAGACCGCTTAAGAATATTTACCTCACGTGACGGCGCACAATCTCTAGCCGATGTTTTAAAGCCAGCGTGGATTCCCTACGATGAAAGGTTTGATGGTATTGGTAGCCCGAATCCTGGCACCCGATCAGACTTCCCACAGAGAGTCATGCGGCATTTCGTTACGGAAATTTATCGTCCAAGATTCCCAAATCTGACGCGTGAAAAAAAGAAAGTGGTTGATCTTATGAATCAACTCACCGCGCGCGTTATTCCGGCCCGAATTCGCAAATCTGATGATGAGCTATTGGCTTTGATGGATAGACACTGGGATCGCGCAAAAGGGCAAGCATCAACGATGCTCCGGGTATTACGTGATGATCTATTAGTCGCTTGCGAGCAGAAGCGATTCGCCGGACTCTTTAAGCAGCTTAAACAACAGAGGACGATATCCCAATGAAAGGCAAGCGCATGGCCACCAAGAAGACGGACGAAGTAATAATTCGGGCACTTCACACGCTCCAAGGGGGCGGCTTGGATGTCTATGCCTTCTTCATGCATGGCGCAGACATCACGCGAGTTGCTGACATTAGTCGCATCGAGCGCGATGAGTCAGATGTATTAAAGGGGTTCCAACGCCCCGAGATCCGAAATCACGTTAAGAGCATAGTCGAATATCTTAACCAAAAGAATATCCTGTTCCCAAATGCAATTATTCTGGCCATATCGCCAGAGGTTCGATTTGCAGCATCCCGTGGACCAAAACCTGATGGAATCTCGGATGTTGCCCAGTCTGGAACGCTGACCATTCCGGTGCGAGATGAAGGTCAGCGTGTTGCGTGGATTGTTGACGGGCAACAGAGGTCACTCGCTCTCGCCCAAGCAAAGAACAGAGAAATCCCCGTCCCAGTTATTGCCTTTGTCTCTGACGATCTTGAAATCCAGCGCGAACAATTCATCCTAGTTAATAAAGCGAAGCCCCTACCTACACGCTTGATTAACGAGCTACTGCCTGAAACTCGCGGGATTCTTCTTCCGCGTGAACTCAGTAGTCGGAGAATTCCAAGCGAATTATGCAAAATACTGAATCGCGATCCACAATCCCCTTTCTACAAACTGATTAAAAGACTGTCAGAAAAGGGATCAACAGGGGCCATCATTACCGACACAGCTGTAATCACAATGATTCGCAACAGTATCAACAACCCCCTTGGTGCTCTTGCGTCTTACAAGGCTTCAGGTGCAGAAACAGCGGACATAGAAGGAATGTACAACGTACTGACTACCTTTTGGAGTGCGGTCCGGTCAGTGTTTCCCGAGGCCTGGGGGAAAGATACTCGCCATAGCCGTCTCATGCACTCAGCAGGGATCGAAGCGATGGGTGTGGTAATGGACAGAATGTGGGTTCGTCATTCCGGTAGTCCGACTATCGGTGGGACAATCAAGTCAGAACTCGAAAGGATGGCTCCATACTGTTGTTGGACCCAAGGCACTTGGGCCCCTCTTGGGCTCGCGTGGAACGAAATCCAGAGCACCCATCAACACATCAAGAAACTGCAGGATGCGCTTGTCAAAATTTATACAACCAAAGCGGCACTATGAAATTTTTGTTTGCCGACAGCCTCGATCTTGTTGATCCTAACTATGACTTTATCAACGACCGTCACGCCAAAGGCCGACAACCCTATTGGGATGACCAGTATCCCCACCAGATCCTTGGCTACGCACCATACGACGGAATTCTCGTTTCACGTGGTGTCGTAGGGGATTCTATGTTCAAAGGGCATTACACTTCATCGCAGTCGATGCGATTTCGACGTGAGGGTGCTCGAAAATTCTTAAGATTCGACGCGCCTCAGTTCATGAACAAGATGATGATGGGCGACTGCGGTGCATTCTCATATGCACAAATGGAGAATCCGCCATACACCACCTCCGACATGGTGGAGTTCTATGACGATGCTCAATTTACGCATGGCATTTCAATCGATCACATCATTTTTGACTTTCGTTCCGACAACCCGCCTGAAGATGAGATGAACGATGAAGTTCGGCGACGTTATGACATAACACTAGACAATGCTGACAATTTTCTCAAAGAGGTCAGAAAACTAAAGAACTTTACTCCCATGGGGGCGGTGCAAGGGTGGTCCCCTGATAGTATGTCTTTCGCCGCGCAGCAACTAGAAAAAATGGGGTATGGCTATATAGCGATTGGCGGCTTAGTTCCCTTAAATGCCGCACAAATTCATGAAGTCTTACGGGCAATCCGCAAGCGTGTTTCCCCTTCATTGAAAATCCATTTGCTTGGTTTTGCCAAGGCCGAGCAGATTCATGAGTTTGTGAATTATGGCATCACGAGCTTTGACTCTACGTCTCCGCTCATACGAGCGTTTAAGGACGCTAATCGCAACTACTATGTTCCACTGCCTGACGGCGGGCTCGACTACTATTCAGCAATACGAATTCCCCAGGCGACAGAAAATCCTCGTCTGATGCAGGCTGTAAAGCGCGGCAACTACAAGCAAGAGGATTTGGTCGCTTTGGAGCAACGCGCACTAACCACACTCCGCGCGTATGACAAAGGCAAAGGATCCGCTGACGAGGCCATCGATGCGGTCACCAACTACAGTAAGCCAATGCTTTGGGATTTTAAGAAGCCAACCGAGAATAACGAGGCCGAGGTTGAAAAATACCGGGTTAGGATGAGTAGGACTATTCGTGACACCCCATGGAAGAACTGCTCATGCGCAATATGCCGAACTGCCTCAGTTGAAGTTGTCATTTTTCGCGCAAGCAATCGCAACAAGCGGCGCGGATTTCATAACCTAGCCGTCTACTACAACCATCTCAAGGCCACATTAGGCTAATCATTATGACGACCCTTACCTTCAAAGCAATCCAGGCTAAACAGTCCCCTACCCACCAAATTCTCTCATTCGCTGCACGCCCCTCTGACATACTCAAGTTCGCTGCGATCGAGCGTGTTAGCCGTAGTTCTGATGGGGGACTCACGGGTTTCCAGCGACATCAAATAGCGCCACACATTAAGGATATTCGCGACTACTTGAGCCACGACAACGCGATTCTTCCAAATCCAATTGTGATCGCTTTTATAGATGGCGCATCGGTGAAATCAATCGAGCCTGGCTTAGCTGAGCTTACAATCGACCTGAGGGAGGATAAACCCGGATTTGTTGTCGATGGACAGCAACGGCTAACGGCCTTATCTGGTCTGCTGGATAAAGACTTCGAGGTACTCGTTTCTGCACTTGTTTGCAAAGACTACGACGAGATGCGACAGCAATTTGTGCTACTTAACAATACTCGTCCACTTCCTAAAGGTCTGATATATGAATTGCTGCCATCAACTCCCGATCTCCCGCAAAGATTTACTGCAAGGGCGTTCGCCGCAAAACTCGTTGAAATGCTTAACTATGATGAAATCTCGTCACTACATGGACAGATTAAGCAGCACACGAATCCAACAGGTGTGATTAGCGACACGGCGATACAAAAAATTGTTATGAACTCGGTTGCGGATGGTGCAATGCGTCAATTCTCCGCACGGGATGATCACATCGAAAAATCATTTTCATTACTCAGCGACTATTTCGCTGCCATCCAAGAAGTATTTCCCGAGGCATGGAAAGGACACAAGCCTAAGACTTCTCGGTTAGTTCATGGCGCTGGAATCGTTGCAATGGGTTATCTAATGGAGTTTCTGCATTCGCGGTTTAGCGCCCAGACAAAAGCTGGTTTTCAAGAACAATTAACCTTGCTTGCACCGCAATGCTATTGGACTGGCGGAATCTGGCCCTTTTCTGTGAATGACCAGCGCGACTGGAACAAGATTCAAAATGTTCCACAAGACATCATGACACTTGCAAGTTATTTAGTGTCTATTGCTAAGCGTCTACCGACAAAATAGTAGACAAAATGCATTTGCCGCTTTTGCGACGAGGGCCAGTTTTCGCCTTATTGCAAAACGTCCGGAATCTTCTCTAGCACTCCGCTTACGATGCTTGCTGCCCCCTTACCGAGGGGCAAAACTATATCTCTACCTTGTCTCGCATCCTTAACACAGTAATAGGCTTGGTGTTTGCTGCTCTTCCAGGCAAAGACAAATATATCTGCATTTTTTGCCAACGCGGTCAGTCTGTCCGTTGATTCGTGATCGTTGTTAAGCTCTATGCGAGCCTTCTGAAACTTTTTCTGAAGGATGTCCCTTGCTCTCTGGCCAGATCCTTCTGTAAGGGTATATATTCCAATAAGCCCGTCGTAATTTACCGCCACCAGAGAGGGCGTTTCTTCCGCTGATTCCCCCACCGGGAAATTTTCCAAAAGAGACGGACAACCATAGTCCAGCGATAGACTTTGTAGGATTTCTCTTTGGGTCGCTGTCATTCGATGTGACATTGCCTGAAGAGTGCTCACCACGTCCATAAACACGCGAAGACGAGCGTCCCCTCCATCCGGAGCCGGGTAGAAGGCTAACATTTCCGTCACGTTTAAACTCCAGTCAATGTGTGCAGGGGCTGCATTCGCTCCCAATATCTCCCGCATATCGTCGAGCGAATCCTTGTATTCGTCTTTATCAGGCCCGATCGAAAGGAAGGATCGCATAAGCTGGAATCCTATCTCCAATTCATCTGAAGATAATTGGCCACTCCACCCGAGCACCTTAAGCAACGTTGCATAAAGGCTTTTGAATGCGCGATCAGCATTGCGCAATTCGTCTGTGAAGAAGTCCACAAGGATGGGAAAGGCATCCCGGAATACGCCTTCCGCGTCTTTACCTGCACTGCCGATTAAATTGGCCAACTCATCACAGCGTTTTGTATCCGTAGCGTAGTCTTCGACACACCATTTTGCAGACATGTCCTGCAATTCCGTCAGCGATGGCGCTGCATTCGCAGAGTTCGAAACAAGTTGGGCCCAATTGATCCATCCCTTTATTACCACTCTCGTCTCTTGCGAAGCTTTTAACCTTTCGAGTCTCGATTGATCCTTGCTGGATAGGTAACTTCTAATTTCCACCGAGGCGTCCTCAAAGAGATCGAGAACTTTTTGCCTGATAACTTCCGATTCGAGTTCGATCGCACATCTGAGAAGAGCGCTATAAGCCCATGGGTTTGGAATCAAGCCAAGAGCAAGCGTATACGCCGTGTCGTAGTCCTCATCACCAATAGCTTGCTTGGCTTGAGAAAGCGTTAGCTCTTCAGAAACAACAGGGGCTGAGGGCTTTTTCGGCCCAGCAACTTTAGCCCACGCTGCTGCAATCTCAACCCCCTCTCCCGCCTCAGGATAAGCCGCCAAGATCGATTGCACTCTCGTGGCACTCGGCTCATTTTGCGCGAGTTCGGATAAGAGAAATGCCCTGAGGACGCTCGGCTTTCGAATGCCCTTACGCTCTCTGAACAACGACGCATATGGCACCAAGATGCGTCGCTTGAATACTTCGACTACTTCCTTTAGCTGTGTTTCCTTTTCGATTGGGAGGATAAAAGTTTCATACAGGGCTGCCGTGAGATCGACCAATGTCTGCACCGGCAACGACAGATCACTTACCGATGAAATCAAGGCCTGATTCTTGGCCAGTTCTTCGCTTCGACCCAGACCGGCCAATAGACGTATCTCAAGACATTTACGTTGCTCTGCATTGATGCGCCCGGTCGACAACAACTCTTCAAGCAATGCATTCGCTCGTACAGCGTCTCCGGCGGTTAACGCCCGGTCAAAATCACCTCTGATTCTTCCAAATGGGCGCTGCGTACGATCTATAACTTCCGGCCGACGGGAACGCACGGACACATACAACGCCAACGCATTCTCGATATCTTTCTGGTCCCCTTCACCGTTCGCCGCAAAACTGAAAACCCTCGAACCGAAGCGGGTTGCCACTGCAGACTCAGACGGATCATCGCGACTTAACGAAACAATCTCACCGCAACAATTGCTGTAACTGGGGCCAATAAAGCCAGTGAGTTCATCTATCAACTGGGAGAATGACTGGGCATCTGAGGCCATTCCATACCAGGTGATTCGACCATCGGCCTCATATAAGGGTAAGACAATAGGGCCATTCAAAGGGCCCTCGCTCAACTCCTTTAGCCATGGAATTACCTGCATCAAGGTCTTGGGTGGAGCATCCTCCTTCTCGATTTGGTCCCAATGAAGTTGATTGCGACCGGAGAAGAAGTGCTTTATCCAATTCTGCTCGGTAGGATAGATAGCTATGCTCATTAGTTCTCCAGGTACCCAGCAAATTCGAGGCGAGTTGCCGCAATATCTTCGGAATTGATGGAAAACTGGATCCACTCATCGTTCATTTCTAAACCGTAGTAGGTCAAATTCATTGACCCCATCAATGAGCTTCGCGATAACAGAATGCCCTTCGTGTGTAGATGTGGATTTAGTTGAATGGTTAGCAATTTTTCCACTGCTTGCATATCCGCAGCTTCTCGAATGGTATTTAGGAAGGGGATATTGGTCTCGATGTCGCGCGTAACAAGAACAACTTGCGTCCCACGCGCCATCAAACCAATGAGTATGTCAGCTAAACGGACCTCTCTCCTACCCCATTCTGGACTAAGGGCGTCAAAATTCCCGGCCCGATTATCTATAAGAACAATGTTACTGATCCAGGGAGAGACGATCCAAACACGTTCTCCCGAGCCCAAAAGTTCACCAACAAACATCGACTGCAATAACTCACGAATCGTCGCACTAGAAGTCTGTTTATTCTTAAATATTCGACGATATTCGGCCGTCATTGCGCTGCCTCTAATAACTCCAAATCCGCTTCCAGTTTGTCTTTCGTTTGCCTAAGTCCTTGAAGCCTCGCGTAGGCGCGCAGATATCCTGTATCAATTGGATTGGTTATAAGTGCGTGAATGGCAGATCCTAGCAGCGCACGCTTCTCCGAACCACACACCAAGGTGACCATTTTCGCTTCCGACATGAGTTGCTGCACAGTTCCAAGCCAGTCGTCGTTCTCTACCGAAATCCTTTCACGATCATCGCCAATAGTGTCAATTACGAGAAGTCGCTCCACCGGCGGGAGTTCAGTAAAGGAATTTCTCGTCTGTAATGGCGCAGATCGAATGAATCGCCCACGTGCCCACAAGAGGCCATATATGGCATTCATACGCCAAGCGTTACGATCGACACCGGTCAGAATAACCCCTTCGTCCATAATTGCATCGATGTCGGGGGCTTGACTCAACCAGAAGCAAATCACTCTCAAATCTATTTCAACTCCGAGACGCTCTTCATGAGAACGCCATTTGTCGATGGCCGACGCCAGATATTGATCGGTACCAGGGCCCGCACCTGGCCTCAATATGCGATTCCCCACCGACACGACGAAGCCATGGAAGGTGGAGAATCCATCTTTCTGAAGAGAATGTCGAAGCCTACGCGAAGCACTAGCAAGATCCTCGAAACGCTTCGCTCCCCTTATTTTCCCGATCCAATCTGGCGTATCGGACTGTGACTCTCCACCTATCAGCATCTGCAGCAGTTTTGCCATCTGGTGGTCAATAATTTCAAACTCCCCCATCTCCAAATTCGATCGCACCATGGCGAAAAATCTGCGGGGGTCCTCAGCGTAACTGCGCATGAATTCTTCAATAAGACCGCAACCACCAGGGGATTTCTCGGTAATCCACACTTCAGCAGATGCTGGCACGATAGGGGCCGCCTCAACGTAATCAATCGGCCCTCTATCGAGATCCAACGTTAGGTCGTCTAAGTTAATTGAAGGACACAGATCGCCAATCGTTTTGAGCAATACCGCCCCAAACGTGCTGTGATAGATTGTTCTTAGCCAGGGCTCCCAATCGCTGTCTATTGGCCGCCAAAGATATGCCGCCAACTCCTGCAGTTGTGAAACGATAGACTCCTGCGACAATAAATCATCAAGCTCCTGACGAAGGCGATCTTGTGGAAGCAATTCGGCTTCATCGGGTGCGTACTGAGCCTGCGACTGGAACAATACGTCCAGGACCTGATCAATTGCTACGCTCGCCGTTCCGCGCCTGACACGTTCAGATGCCGCCTCAAGACTGCTGTTTGTATGAATAGCGTCCGACGTCAACGCAGAAATGTAGACTTGGGCTAGCCATTCACGCAAAAATGGACTCGAGACGTTTCCCAGGAGTTCGCCTCTCCAGGCTGTATCAAAATATCGGGCCGTTCGGATTGCTCTCCACTTGTCGGACGGTGCATCGGAAACGTTAAATAAGTCGCTTGGTATTTGAATCTGGAACAGCACACCATCAGCTTGGTAGGCTGCTCCCAGAGCCACTTCCTCTATATCGTCGAGCGAGAACGTCGTGTTGAATGCGACTCTCTGCGCCGGGCCTACTCCCACTTCTGCACTGGCCCCCGTTGCAAAGCGTCGAATCTCGATGTGTGCGTGACCTGCATGAGTGAAGAATCCCAATCGCGGTATCAATTGATTCCACGTTCCCCCTAATGGGGACTCTAGCCAGGTTGGCTCACCAAAGGGTACGAATTGAGATTGCCAATTTAGCCGTGCATTCGAACTGTCGGTGATATTCGCTGGTGGTGCAGTTGGCTTGATGGTAACTGGACGAAGGACAGGCACCGTTACGGGTTTGCCGTTGCGCCAAAAACTAAACCGCCCCAGTCGCGCATAAGTGCCAAAACCATCAATCGATAAATTGCTATTTTGTTGTCCCGCCAAAGCATCGGTTGGCGGTGCGACCCAGTAGCGCTCCGTCCTATAACGGATACCAAAGCGCCGGCTTACACGCCCCGGAGCAAACTCCCTGAGCACGGAAAACACAGGCATGCCTGGCTCGAAATCCTCTTTTCTCCCTGAAGTTTGACGCGGTAGTTCAATCCGCACTTCGGCCAGATTGAGATCTGAAAATAACGTCGCGGGCACAAAATCTGGCAATGGATTATTTCGAATCTTCAGATCCGCACCGGGCTGCCCATTTGCCTTCCAGTTTGAGGCTAGACGCCTCAGCGCAGTTGGCAACGCGGTCGTCATCAATGGTCTTGGGTATTCCCACAAAAGAGCTGGCACTTCCTCTTTGGGTAACCGTAGCGCCCACGACAAATATTGTTCAAATTTCCGTGTTCCGTTTCCCGTTTCCAGAATCGTCCTTATTTCTTTTGTTATTCGACTTCTTCGCTGTTCATTTTTTGGTACCTCGGTTAGGTCCTTCCAAACGCTCCCCTGTGGCGCGTCTTGGAGTTTCTGTCCCAGATAATCGATTAACGCGAATACAGCTTGCATTCGCGTTATGTAGCGATTTGAGAGCGGCAGGGTTCGCGAGGGCAGTTCTGGGTCAAACAGCAAATCGTAGGCCTGATAAGCAATTCGATCTCGCCCATAATCAGATAAGACCACTACAGTCCACGGGCGCATCCCACGGGTACGTCCACCACGCCCCTTGCGTTGTAGAAAGCTGGCCATTCCTCGAGGTGCCTTATGCTGCACTACAACCCCAACAGTTGGATCGTCGAATCCGACCTCAATTGTCGCTGTCGCCACAACTACATCAGAGCTTGAATCAATACCTCGATCCTGAGAACTAACCCTTTGGATTGACAATCGGTCGGACGGTAAGTGGCCTAGTTCTTCACACACTCTCCAATCCTGTCCACCATGATATCTAGATGAAGAAGGCCCAGATCTCCTGAGAAACGCCAACCCCCCCTGAGGCGCATGCCGCATGTCCGGATCGCCATTGCTCTTGCGCCCCTCGGCACTCAGCAGGTCAAAATATAGTCTATTGGTTACATCCAGATCGTCTGTAAAAACAAAGGTACGCTGACCAAAAGCGCCCTGACTAACTGAATCTTCAAGGCTAGCTGTCTTTGGATCGAGACAACGTTGCAGCAGCATACAGGACTGAATGGTTGTGGACAGCAAGGCAGCACGGGAAACCGGATCTCCACGAAGCGCGAGCATATACTCCGCCCCCTCAAACTCAGTTTCATCATGGAGACGCGGCGATATTTCCTCGACGAATGTCTGAGACATCCCTGTCAGCGTTGAAAAGAAAGAGGCTGCTTCACGTAACGTTGCAGACAATCCGACAAATCTCAACGGTTGTTCAACGAGATGCCTCCATCGCCTTAACAAGTAGGCAACCTGTGCTCCATGTCGTCCTTCGTACGTATGTACCTCATCGAGCAGAACCAACTCAGGAGGTCGTTGAGCATGAGCACCTATTCCAAACAATCGGTTGAACTCATTGTCTGAAAGACGCTGATTAAGCATCTCTGTGGTTGTAAAAAGAATATCCGGTGGTGCTTCCGCCAAGGATTTACGCGTTAATGGGAATACAGTTCCATCAACGCTCCAATCACAATCACGGCAACTAAGTGCTTCTCGTCCTACACTATGGTCCACCTCCCTCCACACCATATCCCCACTGCAGCGGATACACTTTAGCGACGGGCATATAAGATCACCACCCAACTTAGGCCAATCGCAGAATTGCGCCATCAAAGGGGTGTCACCGTAAAATGCACCAATTCGAATGGGCCGTTCCCCTAGGACACCCTGCAAGCCGCCAGCTCGTTTGATCACCTCGCGCAGCTGGTCCTTGAGCAGTTCGGACCGGGGGTAAAGCGCAACCACTTTTACCCAAGGTGCAGGATCACCGGTAAGAAGATGGCGAGTGACTGAGGCCAAGGCCGGCAAGTAGAAAGCCAGTGTTTTGCCACTTCCCGTACCCGCAGTTACGATCGTTCCCAGTGGCTTATCGGTTTCGATGCTTCGCAGAATGCGTTCTGTCGCACGCAACTGGAATCCGGCCAGTTGCGTCTTACCGTCGCCATAGCCGATAAGTGCTTTGATCGCAGCTATAACCGAAGGGTCGTCGGTGACCGCGGAAATCCTGGCCAAGGCCTCGTCGCCCATGAGGTTGCGCTTTGGATACTGTCTACGCCGACGGTGGAATCTGAAATCGGCAACTAGAGTCGGTGCTTCCTGCCACCCATTGCTCTGCCTGCTATGTCTTGGGAAAAGCTGGCGCAACCGTTGTAGTAACCTTACCGTCTCCGCCATTCGCGATCTATAACCGACCGTACCATCGGTCAACTCTACCTCGACAACCCATTTGTACTCGAGAAGGCTCGTGACGACGTCAGCCGGTTCAATAAACTCGTCATACCCTGACTCCAATGCGGAGTCGACTAGCGGGTAGATTAAATCGTTTAACTCCTGATTTCGGAATGCACCATCCACAATTCCCCAGACAAGCAACCGCGACTCATGCTCTTCGATAGAGTCCAAGACGCGAGACAAAAAATTTCTGCGCTGTTCGTTCATTCGCTTGATCAGATCGCCTTTGCGCGCACAATAAAATTGGACGACAAATGATTCTCTCTAAGCCAATCAAGGACCTCAGAGGTGAGAAGATCTAGCGCTGCCCCGGTACTTGTTGCATTCAGAAATATGCGGACATCTTCAGGAACGTCATCCTGAAATGTCACATCTGTTAGTTGTTCTGATAAGTCGCGGAGACTCTTAAATTCTTCCGGATTGTTTGGAATTTGATTCCGGTACTGGATAAACTCTTTATATAGCGTCCGGTAGTTAGCAATGGCTTTCTTGTTTGCCGGAGTCGGCGCCAATGTGTTTTCTCGTTGATCGGGGGGCAACCCTTTGAAATACTTTTCTTCAAAATAAGTTTTCCAATCACCCGCCTGTATTAAACGACCATTTCTAGCTAGTGCATCTAATTTATCCTTCAGGCTTTTCCAACCGGTCCCCCGCCTGAGTGTTGTTGCTTTCGGGTTTTCTTCAAACCGGCTATGGGCCTTCTTAATCGCATCAGCGGCGGCCGCTATCTCTGAAATCTCAGACAAGGGGACCCCTTCGTTTCTAAGCCTCATCGCATTGGAGGCCAAATAACTAATTCTCTCAGACACCTCTAGGAGTTCACTCCGTAGGGAATCCAGGGCTTCCGCCTCTTCGGCCCCTTCAGACGCCGCTTTTACCGTTGATAAATGCCCTAGGGTCGTTTCCGCTTTTTCTCGCATTCCCATTGATAACTCCTACTTCAATGACCCGATATCCGCTTCAATCTTGTTGAATAGATTCAACAATTCCGCCGCCTTCTGATCAGGCGTAATCCCCCCATGCTGAACCTCTAGCACCTTAGCGTGTGCCGCCGCCACGTCAATAACCTTATTAGATACCGCGAGAAACTGATTCGTAACGAGTAGTGCCTCCAAGGGGAGTTGCGCGACTTTATTAATTGTTAACCCCACCGGCGATGGCTCATTCTCAGTCACCGAAACAGCGTCCTGGAGGATTGCTAGAGCTTCTTTTACCGCGGAATTTCTAAACACCTCACATAAGTTCTCAAACTCTTTTGGTGATTTTCCAATTACGTCAGTTTTCCACGCCCCTGCTTCCTTAAGTTTTAATGCGACATCTTTGATAAGACTTATGATTTCTGACTTATCAAACTCAGCACCCAGTTCACTTTCTACGAAGTCCTGTGTTTTTTTTGCCTCCTTGAGAACTTGATTACGCCTCGCAACCACGGGTGCCTGACGCATCGGCATGAGCTCTTGTTTCAGAGACGGAGGTATGCCAGGGATGTCCGCAAAAACATCGCCGCCACTCTCGTCTGCAAAACATTCAATCAGCCGAACGATATCGACTCCATAAGCAGTCTTCCCACTTACACCTTGAAAACATCCTGTTGTTTCTAGAACCAACTGCTTAAGTTGTTCCCTTGCCATGTAAGCCGATTTTTGTAAGGCCCTCCAGTCCCGGAACTGAACCGGGGCATCTTCGTAAAGTTCGCTAACCTCAGACACCTCGCCGAACAGGAATGAAGAAACTGCGCCTGGAGTCCGTCCTCTTTCCGTTAGCCCCAACAGGCGGCTATTAGCGGCAAGCAGAGAAATTGTTGCCTTAGTTTGTTTGATGTTCGATGAACGCAATAAAAGGAGAGCGCTAGGCAAAAGTCGATCAACAAGATTCGAAACCCGCGCAAGATCTTCATCCGCATCATCGTAGTCACTTTTTCCCTCATACTCATTGAAACGGAGCAAGGCAAGCAGTTCTCCACGCAACTGTCCAGTCGGGTCGTCGGAAGAATCGGCGACTTTAATTGTCTCGGCGGCCAAACCCGCCTCACCCCCGGCATTAGGTATAGAAAATCTATCCGCCCTTATGTCCCGCTTCTGACATCGCTCCGCGTTCCAATCGATTCGTTGATTGATCAACTTTTCAAGGGACTGCCGAATGGCGTTAGCAACCTTCTGTTCCAGCGTGCTGCCTTCCTGAACCCATCGTTCCAAGGCATCTTCATAGTCCTGTATTTTCTTGACCCTACGGTCCGTTACTTCCGCAGATGGCGTGCTGGGCAACTCCTTCTTTTTTTCAATTCGTTTGTCTACGTGCACATCAAGTGCAGGAGGTTGAAGGTGAAATGCCGCGAACACCTGTTTAGGTATTCGACCAACGTCAGATCGTCTTGAAGGATTATTTCCCCATATTGATATTAAACGTTCATATCTCTTGCTGAGTTCAGGGGAAAACCCCAGACTTGCCAACCACTGCGCCACCTCTGCCGCAAGTGGTTTACCACTAATTCCAGGAGGCGGAAATTGATCATTAGAAAATGCATCGCGGCCCGAAATGAGCACATCACGGATAACATTTTTTATTATGAACCGTGGATTAAACGTCAACTCGCTGCCGGTTGTAAGCGTTGACCGAACCAAACACTCAATCGCTTCCCCAGTGAAGGGAAAGAGTGGTATTCCGGATACGCGGCCGAAACTCTCAAGAATTTCCTCCGAATCGCCGACGTCATCTGAAAATACGGGTGGAGCAATTTCCTTACCGCTTTTCGGATCTACTAGGCCGGTCTGGCGGTAATATTCCTTGAGAGCTTCCTCTCCGTGTCGAGCAGCGTTGATGTAGGAGGCAACCAATAATCCGGCTCTACGCAATGATTCATTTTCTGATTCGAGCCGGCTTTCCACTACCCACTCACGGCCTGCGCGTGTAGCCAGCGTGTCTTTTCCTGCAAGATACCCATCCGTGACCGCGATAACTGATCTAATTGTTGCACCAGTTTTCTTGCCATCGGTCTGCCCATGTTGAATCAATATTTTTGCGAGCGTATCTTGAATTCCCACCAATGCGGCAAAGTCCTCAACGAGGATAATCAACTCCTTGTTTCCGTCTCCTGAAAGCAACAGCCGTCGGATGTCCGCAATTATTTCGCCTAGGGTTTTGCCGCCGAGGGACTGGTTGAGCTTATAGAGCTGGCTGGTTGCTGGATCGACGACATCATTAAGAACGTCCGCCGCTAGTGCCTTTCCTTCCCCCCCCATCGTACAAAGGATTTTCTGATAGAAATCTCTAACCTGGACGGCTGCGCGTCCAATATCTACGCTATCTGGCAAGTTAAAATCTGCCGCAGTAAATTGGTTTTCTGTCGCGTTGATGTCAACGGATTCGTCACTTATCCCCTCCACCGCTCGGTGGATTATTCGCGGCAGGACCTCCTTATTGAAGTACCTTTCGGTAGTGGCGTCACCAAGCAACTGTGGCAAACCGCGTGAGACATGAAGCTGGCGTTTGATTACCACATTCGTCGGGTCCTGGCGCAATCGCTGTTCAAGCGAAGCGGCATGGTCACGGAGCGCAATTTTTAATTGAGCCTGGAATAAGATAACCGCTTCTTCCAAAGGCACATCCGCAAGCGCTTTCTCGAACTCCGCCCTTACTACGTCATAACTAGGACTCTGGAGGGGATCTGCCGCCAGTATTAGCTCAACAACACCTCGAAGACTGGCGCTCTTTGGTATACGGATGACTAAATAGCGATCTGCCTCTGGGATTCTGCGTAGGCGGGCATCCAATATTCTGATTAGATGCGATTTTCCTACACCGGACGCCCCAGTGATTGGAACTACCAGGCTACCTTCTGGGGCACTTCCCAACAAATGCCGGAGCAAGTCGTCTTCCGTTGCCTCTGCCCGACTATTGGCCATGACCTTTCCATCGGGACCAACCTTGTAGTAAGCGAGCGGAAACTGCTGATGGACAGCAAGCAATACCTCGTCGGACAGTGCCTCTGCCTCCGATTTAACGCACTTGTCGACCTCCTCGTGGGTCGGCCAATAATTAAGCAAGCTCATGCGCCGCTCCCCACCCAACGCACGTATTCGAATCCGCCCCATGTCCGGTAATTCTTTCCAGTCAACCGGTAGCTGCTCCCCGCATCAGCCTTTCCCTCTAGTCGAATAACGTTATCCAAAGCAAGCCGTCTCAACGCAAGGGACAATGCCATCGATAAGTGTCCTTCGGATGGCTTCCTCCAAGTCTCATGATTGAGGCCATTAATGACCTCCATGTGATATCGACCAGAATCTAAAACCGGTAGTTTGGTGGCAATAATATGAAGGAACTCCTTTCCGGGCATCTCCGAACGCGACTCAAACACCAATGGCAGGACCGACTTGATCGCCAATGTCGGATCAATCTGAAAAGAACCACTGTCCCCTGTCGCCAATCCTAAATACCTCATCCAAGGTCTCAAGCCATTCCAGCGGGTGTCATTAGTAAATATTTTTTTCTCCGCTTTCGTTTGTGAATTTTGAATTCGTTCAACGTCGCCCCAAGCAGTTGGAAAACCGTAAATGTCCTGAGAGAAAAGCCATGCAACCCCTCGCACAAAGTCTGCCGCAACAACTTGTGCGTCTTCCCATAGTGGATGGCAATTCTTTTCTTCAAACAATAGTGCTAGGCAAATGGAGGGAAGCCTTAATGTGTAATCATCCAATGATTCCCGTCTTTCTTTTTTAAACCTTTCATTAATGGAAACGGATTTATTATCTACTTCAAATAAGCCAAGATCGCTCCACCGAGACAACACTGCACTCAGGCGTGCGGTATTAGAATGTTCGCCAGGAGTCCCTGGATAACAACTTTCCAACACCACGTTGGAGTCTGCTTTGCCAAGATGTGCAACAACACGAAATATTGTGATCAATTCCGGGTAAAGCCCATCGTTAGTAATGTTTAAGATCGTCATTGATGTATGACCGCAATAAGTTGTTCCAAACGAACTGAGTTTGTCGCAGTATCGGCCATCTTTCGCAACGGATGATTAGGATCCGTAGTCTCGAGAGGATACAAAACGAGATGCAATGGTCGTTGCAAAGACAATGCTTGGAGGATCTGATCCCCGTTTATATGCGAGTCAAAGACCGTAATCCTCGAGAGGGGAGAATACGGTTCTTCTTCGAGGTCCTTGTGACCACGGTGAATTAACACGCCACTAGGTGATTGCTTGTACAAATTCCGCCAATCTTGCGAATTGGCAAGCGTCGAACCCTCTCTTGCACTGATTTCCTTTGCCCCACATTCACTAACTAACCATTTGGCGAGTCGAATGACATCTCCATGTTGATGCTCCGGATCGTAAAACACCGGAACATACTTTGGATTTAGGTATGGGAATGTTGAACACCACCGAGTCGTATCCGCCAATTCAGGGTTATGGATCGGAATTGCATTTGGAACGTTATAGCCATCATCCCGAGTTTCGTCGAAACGGTCTGCCGTGCATCCGCCACATACGCGCGTGACGAGTATTGGCCATTTCTCGGAATTACTACGATACAACTCGGCCAGCGTCTCCGACATCTCGCGATTTTGTTCAAGCATCTTCTTAAGCATTTTGAAATTTCTAGTTCCGGCCTCGATGGTCTTCGCGCGAGATTTTGAAATCGCGTCTTCCCATGCCTCTGGTAGCAGGTGGTCATGCCTAAGTAACCGAATCTTGATTGTCGCCATAGTTGCTAAGAGAGACCCTGAGTAGCCCTCTTCGTCTTCCATTTGCAAGCGATCGCTGGGTTCAACCTCAAGGCTGAGAAATCCTGCACGCGACATTAGAAGCAGCGTTCTCATATTCCACCGGACATTCTCTTCATTGCTTCCCGGGAGTCCCACTCTGACAGCCTCCAAGTTAACGTGGAAACAACCATGTTCATCTTCATTGTCCTTGCTATCGTATAGGGCGCGCCAGCGGGCATAGCCAAGTTCATTGGAGATTAGACTCGGTGTCGCCATACGTTCTGGTAACGACCAGTCTGAGTCGTCGTAAACCACTAGGCTAATTGAGTGCTTCCCGTCTCTGCCACCGCGACCAACCTCCTGATAAAACCTGTCAAGCGTTTCCGGAATTGCCGCATGAATGATCGTTCGTACATCTTGCTTATCGATACCAACACCAAAAGCGGAGGTTGCAACGACACCGTCTAACTGATTGGCCGTCCACGCATCAACAACAGACTTTCGTTCATGATCCGGGGTATTTCCATCGAATCTTTTTAATCGTTTGTAACCAACTGTAGTTGTAAGCGTTGTATGCCAAAACAGTGCGTCTTTACGGGTTGTTACGTATAGGATGAACGGCCTTGGCGCATATCTCAGTGCTTCCACAATGCAGGCCGCTTTCTCCAACTTACTGGAAGCCAGATGATTCCAATATTGCGGTTCAGGCCTAAGATGGACTGCAGATACCATTTGGACACGATTGGATGGGCCAAACAAATCGGCAAGGGTTTCGATGGTCTCGGGTGTGAACGTAGCACTCATAAGAAGAGTACGAAATGGTTGCGTTTCAGATTGTCTAAGCAGGGTGTTACGAAGTCCTGCGAGCATCTGGAACGCGGGCCTAAACTCGTCACCCCATTGAGTTACTAAGTGCGCCTCATCAATCACTAGATAGCGAAGCATCCCATTCCGCGCAACTTCAAATATCGTACGCAGAAGGGATGTGGTAAGAGCCTCTGGAGACGTAAAAAGTATTCTCTGAGTCCCATTCAGCAAGCGTTGTCGCATTTCGGATCGCTCGGCTTCTGACGAACCCCCGTACCACGCCAATGGCCACAGTTTTGTCGTGGTTGGTAGTCGCTGAAAATAAGCCTGCATTTTGCTTGCCTGATCGATTGCAAGCGCTACAGTGGGCACCACGAATAATGTTAGGTGCCCTTCCTGACGATGAACCAAAGCGGGCGCCTGGCCAACGAGACTCTTACCTGAACCCGTTGGCAGGTTCACTATAAGCGTGTCACCAGGTGGAATTAAAAATGCAGCGCGAACTGCCTCACGTTGCCCTGGACTCGAGTAATTGGAATAACCCGTGACATCTTCAAGAAAGGGATCTGCCGCACACTCTCCATATTCTCGAACGATCTTGCTCGAAAACGCATCAGCAAAAACCCCTCTATCGTCACTACCCAACCAGTCCGGATACCATGGCGTTGCACTAATTAGAAAGGCCTCATCAATGCCGGCGGAAAGACTGGATATGCCATGACTGCTCCACTCTTTCTTATTTGGCCAAGGGCTTGCTGCAGGCACCCTTAGCCTCTTTACAGTTCCGGAATCGGCGGACTCACGAAGGAGAAGATGGCGCAACAATGGAATCAAGTCCATTTTTGCAAGCGTCTCCCCCCCCTCAGTGGCTGCAAGAATTTGACGTATCCTCTCGATGACTGAGTCCTCGGCAACATTTTGAGCACATGCCACTTTCGGCCACTGTGCAAGAACCTCTTGAAGTTCATTAAATCCAAACATCATCCTGGGTCTCGCACTTATGCCTAGGGAAAGGGATATGCGGCAGCAGAGATCACAAAAACACCAGCGACATCGACCTTTATCGACGGCGAGAGAATTCCTCGGTAAAGCGCTTGGTTCGTTTCATTTTCTACGCGTAACTGATAGCGCTCGCCGTCCGCTTCGGAGCCTGTTAAGGTTTGAATACGTGTTTTCAGTTGCGCTTCTCGGATTTCATCCTCGATCTTTGCTTGCGCTAGCGCTCTTTTCTTCGACACTTCCAAGCCCGGGCGAGACAAAAGGATGGCCTTCGCCTTGTCCCGCATGCGTACACATCGGTTGCCCCAGTTTGCGAAGGCGTTTGGACTCGCTTCCTTTAACCTGTAAAGCCGCGCCGGTTTTAGATTGGTATCAACGTAGCGTGTTTGAGCGCCATGCTTGTCGTATGGCAGGTCTAGAACGCTTTCGACAAAATCAGAGGGGACCTCATTCCCATCTTCATCGACCCAAACTCGCTCAACAAAGGGAGAAAACAATCCATCCCCTCGACGAACAATAGCTGTCTGAGAGGTATCCGTGAGCATCTGTAGGCCCCCTAGAACCAAGAAGGCCTCGTCTAGTGAAGTTTCTATTAAAAAGTCAAAGCAGAAGTAGAACTTTGGCTCTACTTCTAAATAGTCCTGCTTTAACCTCCTCCAAATAGCGAACGATCTTCCCCTGTCATCCATATCTGAGAAAGATTTGAGAGCTTCGACGAATTCATCGCCGTAACGAATTAGACGGTAGTCCTTTCTTACTGCTGTCTGCCGCCGGGCACAATGAGCGTATGACAGGGGTTGCTTGTACGTTGAACGAGAATCCTCATAGTCGAGAGCACCGATAAACTCATCAAGGAACCCCGACAGGGGGATCAGTGTTGCTGGCCCCCCATTTCCTGGAACCCGATAGCCAAAACGAAAAGCCGGATCTGTCGTATTGTCGGTAGCCGACCCCCGTTCGCGCATCTGACTAAACAAGAGGGCATCGTTTGCCCAAGATGTGACCGCCTGCCGAATTTCCGGCCATTCGGCATCCACATCAAATACCTCACCCAGTTCGTCTTCTGCCATTGGCATAAATTCGTCCAAGGCATCTTGTTGGTCTATTAATTTAAGCTCTTGCGAAACAGTACCGTCCTCGCCACTGAACTTGTCGGTCACATTGATCAGCGCATCAATACCGTCATAAAACACCGATGCGGTGAGCAATTTCAATTCTGATTCAACCAGATACTGCAAACTTGAAATCGACCTATCAAAAACACCTAGCGCCGAATTAAGAATGACATACCATTGCTCTTGGTACTTTGAGCCATCATCAATGAGGACGAATGACTTGACCGCATCACCGGCACCGTAACGATCAACCCGGCCCATTCGCTGTTCAACCCGATTGGGTTCCATTGGCAAATCAAAATGGATGATCATTTTTCGGCCGCCTTGAAGATTGATGCCTTCCTCAGCGCTCGAATCACAAACGATCAGGCGAACTGAGTCATCCGTATTGAATCGCAACCATGTCGGAGGCGCCGCATCATCATCGTTATTAGCTACCGAATGCCTTACTGCGGCACCGTTCATTACTGACGCCAATTTTTCATAGACCGCGTCAGCCACCGTCGCTAAAGAACAGAAAATTACAACCTTGGAGCGATCTGTACCTGCCAGCACTTCCGGAACAAGAGTCGTGAGCCGCTCTAGTCTGCTCTCAATCCATCTATCTTGATCAACAGCTGTTGATAGTTCCTCCAGTACTCTACTTTCCCCGTCAAACAACTTTGACGGCGTACGATTCAATTGCGATAGGCGTTTGTCGCAGAGCGCAGGAATGTGACCGGGGTTGGTTAAGAGTGCGGCAAGGAGATCCAAATAGAACTGCGTCCGATCTGCAGCAATTTGATCGTCATCGATATTATCGCTAAACGTACTAGCACTAATTCGCCAAGACTCCACCAACGACTCTATAAGCGCGAGATTCGCGCCTTGAACGTTGACTTTTTCGCTACCACATCGATCCGGGGTGACATACTTGACGTGTTTTCGTCGATTACGAAGTATCCTGCGATTAAGTCGATAGGTCTCTGAAATGTGCGCACGCAGCATGCGAATTGCTTCAACAAGATCTGGATCATCCTCTGCCGGGATAATCGCTAACACAGCCTTTAGACGCTGGATCAGTTCTGCAAGACGTTCATCATTCGGTAGTTTTTGTTCCAACTCATCCAACACAGCATCAAGAAACAGTGCGTTCTGGGCGTCAAGCATTGCAACCGACTCGGCAAGGAGTTGTCGATGACTAATCTTCTCGCGAAAAATATCTTCGTTGCCCAACGGATACATAACTGGATCAAGAAGATGGAGCATTCTTAGAAATCCTAATTCGTTACGTAGTACTGGGGTCGCCGATAGGAGCAAGAGACGATCAATCGATTGGGTATGCGCGCGAACACAGTCATAGAGTTGTGAGAAATAGCCGCCCGTCTCTGCCGCAATGTGGTGTGCCTCATCAATAACTAGCATCGTGGCATCACGCAATAGGGAGTCTATTTCCGAAAGAGATTCTTCTTGTGAAATCACAAAGACAGAATCGTCAAGAAAATCTCTCAGTCCAAAGCGCTTGGTCAATTCTTCTTGCCACTGATATACCAAGACAGTTGGAACCAGTACGACAACCCTATGAGATTTCGGGTCATCAAGAACGGCCTGGCGAATTACTATCCCGGCTTCAATGGTCTTTCCTAGTCCAACTTCATCTGCCAGGAGATAACGTTGCGAGGGATCATTAAGGATGCGTCTCGCTATAGAAATTTGGTGGGGTTCCAACTCAATTACAGAAGAAAGCAGCGCAGAAATACCCCATGCGGCCCCTCTCTGCCTGATGTAGGACGCTAGAAAATGACTGCGCGCCTCGGCATATTGCGGTGTTTCGGTAATGATATTTGCCAGGTATTCAGTCGGGTCCTCAATAGGTCGATTACAACGCACAAATAAATGGTCATACTTAAGAATGACGTCATTCTTATTTGCGAAGCGGACCTCGACATCATTACCATTGTCCTGAATTACTCGGCCGACCGACCATAATCCGCTTATCTGGTCGTGATAATAGATCCGTGTGTTTGCACCTAAGTTCTTTCTCAGTACGAAGGACTTATGGACTCTGACAGTTTCTCGAGCACTGGTGGTGGGCCCATAGAAATACTCAACCAGCAGATGCGTGCCATCTGGGTCAATTATTTTTGCCAAGCCACGTGATTCTTCCCCCTTAATCTTGCAAAACATCTGTCTCCTCTTATTCTTGTTTGGACTTGATTTAGCAATTAAGGCAAACCGATAACCTTATGCACCTGCATAGAAAAACGCCATTGGGGATTATCAAGACAATACTCCAGCGCAGCCCTAACATTGTTCGCCCGCTCGGGCCCATCCATAGGTTGCAATAGGAAGCGATCAAAGTTTAAGTGCTCAAACTGGTGTGGCATGGCACCAGGTTGAGGGAAAACCAACTTGAGTTCGTTACCTGAAGTCTGTTTGAGGGGCGCGCCAGCTTTAGGACTGACACAAAGCCAGTCCAACCCCGGCGGCGCGGCCTGAGTTCCGTTTGTTTCTACGGCCACCTCAAACCCACACCCCTTGAGGGCATCTATAAGTGGCGTATCAAGTTGCAAGAGAGGTTCTCCGCCGGTACACACCACCAACTTTTGTCCGGTTGTATCGTCGGGCCATTGGGCCTTGACGCCGTCTGCCAGGGATTCAGGGGTAAGATACTTACCCCCTGAAGGGCCATCAGTACCTACAAATTGCGTGTCACAGAACTGACAAGTGGCGGTTGCACGATGCCTTTCCTTCCCAGACCAAAGATTGCACCCGGAAAAACGCAGAAAAACCGCGGCGCGCCCGATGTTGCCGCCCTCTCCTTGTAATGTGTAATAGATCTCTTTGACCGTATAAGTCATGGTTACGAGGGCAAAGCGGGGTGAAGTTCACCCCAGGACAACACAGCACCACATCCGGGCGTTTGATAGAAGTCGATCCGATCAAGTTGCGGCAGCGAAGCGCCTACCTGCTCGCGCGTCCAGATCGCCAAACTCGCAGGATCACAGTCGACGATTGCAGGAAGTTCATAGAGCGGATGGTGATCGAGTTTCTTGAAGATCGGACTAAAGATTTCCTTTACGTCCCCATAATCAATGGCCCAACCCATCACTTCATCAAGGGGGGCAGATAGATGCAACCGCAGGTTATACGTGTGCCCATGCAACCGCCGGCGGCTGTCGCCTTCAGTGGCTCGGTTAAGGCGAATGGCGCTATCTAAGCTGAATTCCTTCCAGATGCGATAGTGAACACCATCGTGACTACACCCCGACGAGGCAGTCTCGTACACCGTCACCCAAGACAATTCAGGTAATTGAGGCTTAAGTCTTCGCCAGATCCAGCCCGAAATCACCTCACTGGTAGGGTTTTCAAGGCCTGGAATGTCATTTAGACAGGCGTGATGAAACTCGGCATGAATCGGTGCCCAGCATTGCCATAAATAGTCAAAGTCCAACCCCATGTCCCGGCCGCCAATGTCTTGGTCAGCATGCAGGATGACCTCAAACCCATGCCCATGCATGCGGCCGCATTTATGCCCTGTTGGTACGTTAGGGAGTTGATGCGCGGCTTCGAAGCGGAAGCGGTGCCAGATGTGTAAATGACCATCCTTATCCAGATCAGCTCCTTGATCCTTAGTGCTCATCACTCCAACGCTCTCAAGGCCGGGAATATCCAGATTCTGTTTCAGCCATCTGGCTATATTCTCGTCGGTAGGAACAGCAATCTGTTCGTTGAGGAATCGATAATCTAGAGTGTCGACACAACTGGCCACACGCGATTCGAGCAACTCAGTCTCGCCACCGAGAAAAGGGGCCCAACCCGTTGGCAGCGCTGCACGCACCCGAGCAAAGAAACTATGCCCATGGAGACGGCGAGAGCGGTGGCCGTCCGGCAAAATGGCTACTTGACGGGCGGCCTCGAAGGGAACCATGGCCACATGCAGGAGTTGCTCAGACATTAGCTTGAAATTCCAAATTTAAGATAAAGGGGATCTGCTACCCCAACCTCCGCAAACCCCTTCTTACGTAGCAAACAAGAGTCGCATTGACCGCAGGGTCGCCCATCCAAACCTGGATCATAACAACTGCTAGTAAGTGTGTAATCAACTCCTAGTCCAATACCCTTATGGATAATCTGGGCCTTGGTCAAATATATAAGCGGCGTGTGAATCTTCAGTTCACCTTTCCCCTCAACCCCAGCCTTGGTAGCCAGATTGGCCATACGTTCGTACGAGTCGATGTATTCCGGGCGACAATCAGGGTAACCGCTGTAATCAAGTGCATTCACACCGATAAATATGTCACTAGCACCCAGCACTTCAGCCCAACCCAATGCAAATGACAAAAAGATAGTGTTTCGCGCTGGCACATATGTCACTGGAATACCCTCACCAATCTCATCAACAGACTGACTCTTGGGAACGGCTTGGTTGCTAGTGAGAGCAGACCCACCAATCATGCGCAGGTCGAAATCTACAATTACGTGCTCAGCAATCTCCATGGCCTGGGCGACACGTTGAGCCGACTCCAATTCAACCGCATGTCGCTGCCCGTACCGAAACGACATGGCATAGGGCGTAAATCCCTCATGTTTGGCGATAGCCAGAGCAGTAGTGGAATCGAGGCCACCACTAAGCAAAACGACGCAAGGTTTATTTGACATGTTGAGATGCAATAAGGAACGATTAATTTATTGGTAACACCTAGCCGCTTCTAGAATCTGATTCTTTACCCGCTTCTTCAAAGCCTCTGGGCCCAAAATTTCTACATCCGGCCCATATTTGAGAATATCCATCATAAGTTCCCGGTCATCTGCATAGGGAATTTCGAGCACATAGCTGCCATTATCCAACATGCTTCCCTTCTGGCGAGGGTGCCATTGCTCATGGGCCACCCAGCGTGCTCGTTCGGAGGTGAACTTGAGCTTGGCCCACTGAACTTTCTTTCCAGAAAAAATCCCATAACCAGCTCCCAGCACCTCATCCATGGTTTTCTCGGAAACATCGCGGGCTGACTTCTCCAAAATCTCGGCTTTCTGAATGGCATCTACCGAGAAATTACGCAGTCCCTTGCGCAGGTGGCACCAGGCATCCAGGTACCAGTTTTCGCGGTAGTAGACGAGGCGCTGGGGAGAGACTTCGCGCTCGGTCACTTCGTCGGTGCCGCGCGCGTGGTAGGTGATCATCAGCCGCTTGCGCCTCAAGAGTGCCGAGCCAACGGTCTCGAAATGGGACAGATGCATGCGGCGCGCTGCCACACCAATGATTCGCACCCGCTTCCTGACTTCCTCAGCAGTGTTGTCGGCTGTGCCGAGCAGGCCGTTCAGCCGTGCCATGAGCGGCTGGATGTGAGGCGAGAGCAGGCCACCCTTGTCCAGGTTGGCCATCAGGTGCTGCATGGTCAGCAAGGCATGGATTTCCGAGGCATTGAACCAGAGGCCGGGCAACTCGAACTGGCTGCCGGTGGGGGTATCGCCCTTTTCATAGCGGTAGCCGCCGGCATCCCGGTCCCAGATGATAGGGGCATTGAGCCGGTCGCGCAGGTACTGGAAGTCGCGCTTTAGCGTCGCCCGGGAGACCTCCAGTTCATCCAGGAAATCATCGAACGGCACGACCTTGCGGTCGCTAATCATCTGGTCGATCTTGTAGAAACGCTCGGTGCGGTCCATGCTCGGCTCCAAGATACGGTGGATCGATTCTAGACCAATTCCATCTGACTGGCTCATTCCGTGAGCCCGCAAGTGAACGCGGATCAAAGCACGATCCACAGCCACAGCAGGTACAGCAGCGCGAACACCACCACGCCGGCCGCAACCCCCCTGAAGAAATACTTGAAGGGGTTCATGGCCTAGCAACCCGGGTACTTTTTCAGGACGCCCCTGGCAGCATCGGTGTCCGCATCGAGCGCCCACTCCGGATAGATGAAGAGATCCTCGGCCAGTTCTGCGATCACGTCCTTCAGTTCCAGCCGATCAAGCAAATGTGCCGGGATGGCGCCGACGCCATATTTCGTGCCTAGCAAGTTGCCGGTCATGGCGCCGGTCGAGTCGGAATCGCCGCTGTGGTTGACGGCGAAGGTCACACCCTGCTCGAAGGAGGTCGCCACCAGCGCACAATAGACCGAGATGGCCAGCGCCTCTTCCGCCACCCAGCCCTCTCCCAGGTCGGCGATGGCGTCAGTGACCGGCAGCCGGGACTTGGCCAGAAGCCTTGCCTGTTCCAGTGCATGCAGAGTTTCTTCATGCCTAGGGCGTGAATTCAGGCAGGCAGTCGCCACATCCAGCGCCTCGTCCAGGCTCGCCCCAGAGGCCAGCCCCAGGACCAGCACGGCGAAAGCACCGGCTGCAAGCTGGCCGGTGGGGTGGCCGTGGGTGATGGCGGCGAGCTCGGCCGCCAGCTCGAAAGCCAGCTTGGGGGGTTCGGCCGCCTGCCGCGAATGCCAGGCAAACAGACCCACTGGCGCCACGCGCATGACGCCGCCGCAGCCCTTGCTGTTGTTCCGGGCCTTCTCGCCCAAGGTTCGGATATTGCGCAGGGTCGAGAGGCAGGTCACACCCGGTGCGCGCTGGTTGTGGAGTTCCTCTTGGGCATAGAACCAGCCTTCGGCGTCGGGGATCAGCTCGCACAACGGCTTGATGCCCTGTGTTTTTAGCCAGCGCAGGTAGGCATGCGCGACCACCCCCTCGTAGCTGGTGATGCCCTTGGTCTGCCACCGCACCCAGCCGCGCAGCAGGCCTTCCGCCGTGAACAGGGTCATCTGGGTGTCGTCAGTAATGGCGCCCACCCGGCCATAGGCGCGCAGGTAGTCCTTGATGCCCTGCCGCCCGAAGCGGCCGCGGATTTCCTCAAGGTGCATGAACTCGATGGGCGCGCCCAGGGCATCGCCCACGGCACCGCCCAGCATGCAGCCGAGAAAGCGGGAACGCGACAAATCGGTGCTTTCCTCGGGAAGCACCCAGGCAAGCTCTGGCAGGCGGGGAGTCATGGTCATCGGTGCGCCCATCACGCGGCCTTCGCGGTGAGTGGCACGACCTGGCCGTTGGCCACGCCATAGGGCACATGCCCGGTCGCCACGTGCTGGCGTGCCGACTCACAGTGGCCATGCTGGTCGTCGAAGAAGATGTCCGCCCCGAAGGCCTTGAGGAACTCGCCCTTGTTCATGCCCCCCAGGAACAGCGCCTCGTCGATACGGATGTTCCAGCCCCTGAGGGTGCGGATCACGCGCTCGTGCGCCGGGGCACTCCTCGCCGTGATAAGGGCCGTGCGGATAGGCGAGGCCTCGCTCGGGTATTCGGACTGGATCTGGTGCAAGATGGAAAGAAAACTCTTGAAAGGACCGCCTGAGAGCGGCATGCGAGCAGAGTCCTTCTCGTTCTGCTCGAACGCCCCAAGTCCATCGCGCTTGAATATCTGCTCGGACTCGTCGGAGAACACTACGGCATCGCCGTCGAAGGCGATTCGTAGCTGCCCAGAAGCGGTGTTCTGGTTCACATGAGACGGCAGGATGGTCGCCGCCGCGCAGCCGGCCTCCAGCGCCTTGCGCACATCGTCCTGGCTGGCGGACAGGAAAAGGTGCGCACCGAATGGGGCAATATAGCGCCAGGTGCTCTCGCCACGGGTGAAGGCCGCCCGGGTAATGTCCAGCCCATGGTGGCGGATGGAGTTGAACACCCTGAGGCCCGTGTCCGCGCTGTTGCGGGAGAGCAGGATCACCTCGACCCGGGCCTTGCCGGTGTCGGCATCGTTCAGGGCGAGGAGCTTCTTCACCAGCGGAAAAGCAATGCCCGGCGCCAGCACATCCTCCTCGTGCTCGATCTGGTAGCGGCAGTAGGCGTCCACGCCATCCTGTTCGAAGACCCGGTGGCTTTCGTCGAGGTCAAACAGGGCACGGGAGGAAATGGCGACGACCAGCTTGTTGTTGAGGTTTTCCGGCATGGCAGACTCCTTGGGCTTTTCCATGCCTGCCATATTATGGGGTTGGTGGCTCACAGGATGAGCCAGAAGAATTAAATGAAAAAGGGCCGGGTTTCCCCGGCCCTGCTGCCCCTACTACTCTTCTGTCTCCGGCACCCAGAAGAACCCGCTGTGGGTTTTCTTGCCAACGTGGCGGACGCCGTGGATCAGCATCACCATCTGCTTGCTTTCCTTGCGAAGCTCTGCTGGCGGAGGGATAGGCTCTCCGGTATCGTCATAACGATGGGAATGAATACGGCTGCGCACATTGGCGCCGAGCGGTTTGCGGTTCATGGCTGACTCCTATTCAAGTTGAACAAGGCCTGCAGACGCACGTTTCCCGTGCGATGCAATAGGCCAAAAAATCAACTTTTCAGGAGGTCAGCACATGATCGTTCTACGCAATTTAGACGTTATCCGTAAGTATGGGTTTAGCGAGGCGCCCGACCGATCTTCAGACAGGCACACAGTCAATATTTTAGTTGAAAGCATGCCCCATGGCAGCACTTGGGTGTACTTTTGCCTACACCACACCGCCATTCTCGATACCGGAAAGAATTGCATCACATCCTTTTCACCTTGTTCAGAATCGAGCAACGTAGCGGGCACAGACTTCGCGAGTGACAGGTTCGGTGTATCAAGTCATTCAATTGCCTTGCTTTCATCCCCAAATACCTCAATCGCCCTTTTACGAGCACGATTGAGTCTCTGCGCCCTCATTAACGAGCCCTCCCCAATCTTCGCCGTCATTCATTTCCCTCCTCTCAATCAGCATTGACCTGGACACGGTTGCAGAGAACCTTCAACCACACTATCCGCAGCCAACACCATATAGGCAATTTCACAAATTGCTTTCCATGCCGCCAAGTATCCGCCAGAAGAGGCTCAACTGGTGAGCCTTATACAAAATAGAATGGCCTCTTAAAGACATGACCAAAGGACAGGAAAGATTGAGAATCGACATCAATCGATTAACCTGCGGTCTCTCCGTTTATTTAATGTAGGCTCTCAGGGAGGCACTATGGCAGTCTTGGTTGAGGCAATTTCGGTCATTGTTCGTCGCGACGCCATTGAAAAACGATTCCGCGGCGGATGGCGTGGATTTGTCAATGCAGTACCCAATGGCACTCTCTGCGCAGACGATGTGCTCGCACGCGTCGGCTTCATGTCACCACGTGATGTTGAAGCTTTTGTCAGACACCTGGAAGAAAACGGCCTGATCTTCATAAGGAACGGGCAAGCCATGGACATCTCCGTCGTAGACCAGATGCGCGGCCCGACCATTCCGACCGTGTGGGTTGAGTTTGGTCACTTACCTCTCGATGGAACCAAAAACAAGGTCGCGGTATGCTGGTGCTTCGAGGGCCCCAGACTCGCAGCAGGCGTTCATATTCCGGCGGAAGGAATGACTATCGCCACACCCGATGGCTGGACTTACGAAGACTCACTCAGCGCAAATTTCAAGTTTGTTGGAAACGACGAAGTGAACGAGAAAATGAAGTTCTTGCGCCATGACAATGGAATCGACGTTTATCTTGACCTTTTCACCGGGAGGGAGGTTTATGTTGCTCACACCATATCCTAATGGCCGCGCCTGATGTCCCGAAAACCGTCTAGCCGCACCAAAAGGCTAGAACAGCACTCATTTTTGTCTATCGAAGTTGACGAATTTCAGGCCAGTTCGGAGGCGTCTCTGAGCATGGCCCTTGAACATGGACACACGCCCTTTACTCGCAGCGATGACTTGGCTTATGAGTTTGTCACAACGCTGTATATAACCGGCGTTTGCCAAACCCCAGTCAAACGCAAAGGCGAGAAATTCTTCATTTCGATTTCAGGAAGGGAATTGCACGCCGGCGAACATTCTCTGACCTTGAAAGATTTCCAGGCACGAGATGAACACTGGCTTCCAAAATTCAGGACGCATCGAGGTGAACAGATTCCCGTCTATGACCCCCCTCTGGGATTTGGCTTGCTGACGCGAGAGCGTGGCACTGGGATCTGGGGGGCATGGCTTTGGGTGCCGCCATACCTGGCCAGCGACATGCTTTCGCTTTTGTCCAGAGACAGACCGCTTTTTCTTAGCGTCCACGAATACAAATCTGGAAGAGATAGGTGGATAAAGAGCCTGGCTCTTCAAACGACCCCGCCGGAGGAAGCGTAAAGCCATATCATCAATTTCGACACAGCCTCGGTGGCTAGTAGCATATGGCATGTTGGCAACCGGATCCCGTGAAGATGCTGACATCTCGTTTGGGCATTAATATGAATGCTGATATTCGGTCAATGGTTCATACAAACAGAGTACATGAATACCTGATAAAAACGGGTCAACATATATCTCTTACGAAATTCAATTTGGCAGAGTTCGTGCTCAAGTATGGACTGGCCTTTAAAGCGGCGCCGCTGCCAGACATATACAGGCGTGGGCGGATACGCGCCTGCTATAGAAATTCTGCACTTATGTCGTTGCGCCATGGCCTGACGTATGTCGAAGGATATGCGTCCGTAGACACCGGGCATGAGCCAACATTGCATGCCTGGTGTGTAGATGCAACGGGAAACGTTTTTGACAGGACATGACCTTTCACTGGCGAAAATTCGTATTTCGGGGTTCCCATTAGCCAGCGATACCTGAAGCATATGCATAAGATTTCAGGTCACTATGGCGTTATCGATATGTGGAAAATGCGTTGGCCGATACTCGCTGAAGACCCATATGTTTTCCTGGCAGATCGGCTATAGAGGGCGAACGGGCCGTTCGCCCGAAAGAAATCACTACTCGACTTAATCAGTCAATCAGTTCGCTAGCCAGCGATCGTCAGCGTCATAGTGATATAAAACAAATCGCGTTAAAGACGTCATTTTTGCACGTCTTTAAATGGCATTGTCTCGCTCGGCCCGTTATAAAGTTGGAGTCACCTTTTAATCAGGAGACTCAGCATGCAACAGCAAATCCCCGGTACCGATTTCTCGCTTTATGCGTGGTTGGAAATTTTGGACGGACAACCTGTTCCCATACAAACTTCGACACAAGGACATATCCTCGGGGATTTCTACACGGAGTCCGTTGGGCTCTGCTTCAACCTCGCAAGGACAGTCATCGAGGCCGCAGAAGATGCCCTAGCTCGTGACTATTCGTCATCGACAAGAATCAGCAAGATGTTTCGCCCGATGGACGGCAAAGCCTACTTTGGCGTGGCAATCTTCTCTTCGACGCCGGCCGCAGAAGATTTCGTGTTGATTGCCAAAGAGGTCTTTTCACGAATTAACCCGAAAGATTATTATCTCTCCCCAAAAGACGACAGCCCGTGCCACAAGCATGTGGATCAGTTTCTGGCTCGGCACGGTGGCAAAACCCTCCCAGAAACGCTGATAGCGCGCATGCAAAGTGACTGGATCGAGCTCCGGGGAAAATTGCCGCATCTAGCCGAGCGACCTGAAACCATGCCTGAGCCAATCGATGTCTTCGGAAAAATCGATGGCCTCACAAAGAAACGCCGGACGCTCTTCGTCGATCTTGGCAAAAACAAATCCATGTCCTGCAAGTTCGACGAGGAAGTGTTCCTGGGACGTTTGGTCGATGCGTTGCGGGAAGGCACAGCCTATCGAATTCAAATCGTCTTCGAGAATGACGGGACCGGCAAGCCTGAGCCCGTTCTTAAGGATCTTCAGGCGCTGAATGAGGGTTGGTCGTTTTAGCAAAAAGATCGGTTGTAGGTATTTTCTTGCTCTGGCGATCAGCTGGCCGCTATCGCCAGGGCAAGAAATGCCACAAGAAGCTCAATCCTGTTCCTGATCTTCGATTCAGGCGATTCTGACAAGAACACAGCGCACCGGGCCTTGGCCCTGGATCCGTATTCATCCATCACGGGAAAGTCGACCCGAACCTCATGGCCTTTTTTGCTCTTGGCCGGCTCGGCATCGAACCCATACCTTTTTGCGCGCGCCAACATGGACTCATTATCTTCATGACCATACCGGGTTGTATCCAGCGCGCGAGCAGTGGCATATCTACCGTGGTCAACCCCCCAGAAATCCAGGGTTTTTCTGACCAAATCAAACTGATCATCTCGCGCCATCAACAACTCGCCTGAATGACCTACCATGCCGGGTAGCAACTTTGTTTTGACGCTATGCGTGGGAAGCTGCTGATATTTCTTCGTGGCTTCAAGCGCCGCCTTGTTCAATCTTGTCCAGCCGTCCTCCCGTATTCTTCTAAGATATTCGAGTCGGTCTGTTTCGGCTGCTTTGGGTGTTTCCTCTTTCTTTCCGCGCGACCCCAGATGAATTCGTTTGCCTGCAGCCTCCATCACCCCAACTGCCTGATCCACCCAGTCCTTGTCCAAATTGAGTTTCTCTACAATTTGCTCCGCCTCCTTCCCAAGCGAGAGCAACCTCATCAGGCTGAGCACCGTCGTTGGTCTCGGTTTTTCCGTCTGATAGGCTGGTGAGAGAACTTCTTTTTCGGATGGGACGTCCTGCAGTGGGAACGCGTCCAGATCGATCACAACGCTGGCCGTGCGCGCATACAGGCGCGTCTCTGGCCTGACGGGCTGAAAAACCTGCTCGGCAATATCCGGCAGACAATGCAGGTAGCTGCGCAACCCCGTCTTCAGGTTCGTGTGGCCGAGAAACCGAGCCACCGCCCACCCCGCGCGTCGTGTCGACCCCGTCCCACCTAGCAAGGTCTGGGCGATCTCCGCGCCATCCTTGCCCCCGTCAAGTCGGGACCATCCTGGCAAGACCATGTCAGTGATCGCAGACAGTATCCGGTTGGCCGCAGCGTGCCGCGCGCGGTGAAGATTCGCGCCAGGGTTCCCGGTCGCTTGCTTGAGGACCGAAATCGCAAGCCTTTTCACCCCCGCCCAGTCAGGTACGCTACCGTCCTCCCTGCAGAAGATCCGCCCCTTATGCGCACCACCGTGAATCCCTTCAGCACGCATGAGCCGCTCCTCGATCAATACCTTCTCCTGGCCCTCTAACCTGAAAACCAATGGCACGATGCGTCGCGAGCCAGGCGTCTTCAGCTTGCGAATGGGGTTGGTACGAACGATCAACACCATGTGATCGCCATTCACAACCCAGTCCGCGCGGGTCAGGCCCTTTGCCTCGTTTCCTCTGAGGCCGAACCGATAACACACGAGCAATAGCAGGGCCGCATCGCGCGCCTCAGGGGATTCTTCGGTTTTGCAAGCAAGCAGCCTTCGCAGGGCCGACTGGTAATCTTCCTCGAGCAGCACACCCGCATCCACCGCGACCCTCGAACTGCCAAACTCGAGCTGAGACCAGTCCGGGTCCTCCATGCCGTAGACGCGCCGCCCCCAGCGGTGGAACGCCACCAGCCTGTCTGCCATGTATCGCTTGTCCTTTACCTTGGCTGATTCGAGCAGCTGCTGATAGGCTTCGGTAACATCTTCCTCGTCCAGGTCGGCCAGTTCGGTGTCGTACATAAAGGATTCGAAGCCCCCAGCCAGCGCTGACAAGTAACGCTTAATGCTCCCGGTGGCCAGACGTTCTTTACCTTTCTTGCGATCGAGCAAGTAAGCCACCCACAGCGCCAGGGCCTGGGTTGCCGAACTGATTTCCCGTTCGTAATGCCTGATGACCTTGCGGATGCTGGCCTGCTGCTGCTTCCTCTCTGGCGACCCCTTTACTCGTACCCTGTGCTCTTCTTCGGTAAGTTCAAGCCCGGCGACAATCCGGCGGACTGCACTAAACACCTTGCGCGCGCCCTGCTGCAAGATTTCCTTTTCGCGCACACCATTCGGCAGGATCAGTCTGCCGACCATGCGCACATCCGTGGCTTCATCTTCGGATTGCGGGGCTTCGATCAGCCTGCGCTCTCCCCAGCGCAGCAGTACCCAGTCGAACCATTCCAGTGCGTAGCTTTCCACGCGTCCGCTCAGATAGCCCGCCAGCACCCCGGGCAATTCCAACTGGTTGGCCTGGTCCACTGCGAATGCCAGCGCCTCCAGCAGCATGTCATAAGACGCCTTCTCGCTCGGCAATCCGCCTTCGACGAGCAGTTCTGCAACCGGCGCCAACTCCATCGGCACCTGCCCCAACGCGCGCGGCCGCTTGCTCCGCCCTGACAGGCTGCGCTCGATCAACCAGACCGCATCGGCCGATATGCGATAGCGCCGGACAGGCACACCAGGATCTCGGCAATCGAAGAAACTCTCGTCGTCTTCTCCCAGAGCATAAGCCGGGCTGTACTCCAGAAAGTGCTCCCCGCCCTTCCTGGCAAGCCGAACCCCCTTGCCTCGGGAAACCGCGCGCAGAACTTCATGATCAGACACCCGACTCTCAACCAGCAGCAGCAATGTAGCCATGGCCGCGCAATTGGTATGTCCAGGCCTGCCCTCACGCATCTGCCCAACAATTGGCGCCAGCGCCCGCCTGACCGTGTCGAGCATCGCCCTGGCTCCAGGGGCTGCCTCGGTGAAGGCGGTCGTCCCGGCATCGGCAAAGACGAACGTTCTTTTTAACCGTACACGTTTCCCCGTCCTCCTCCAGACGCGCTTCGCTCGCTTGAACAGACAGGCCCACCTCAACCTCGCAAAGGGGTGTGGCATTCCCCTCGGGGTCGTGACCAGTTGCGTTGCCAGCCTGCTCAATTCATCCTCCGACAGCGCGTCCATCGTCCTGCCGGCAAGCGTCTCCTCGATCAGCCGGACGGCGTCCCGGCGCGCCTGCCTGTGTCGCTTCGCCCGCTCGAGCGCCCTGGCCTCCTGGCCGTAAGGACGTAACGCAAAACTGGAATGCGATCCAATGACCGGAAGGGGCTCAGAGGCCCTGTCCCAGCCAGGCAACACCCTGAACCCTGTCTGCTCGAAAAGCGCGTCCAATGCAGGCGTGACCGCCTGCATGTCCTTCAACCAGACACGCCAGGACAGATCGCCGTGGGTTGCGCTGCCCGCCTCTGAATGTCCGAGCAGACTGTCGATGACCTCCGGGTCCGCGCCAAGTTTTCTGAGACCCGTGGCGAGCCGGTGACGAAAGAAATTCAGGGGCATGGGCCAGTCAAAAAGCCCGAGTTCCCGAATCGACTGCTCGCTCACTGACGTCCACTGAATGCCGTCTTCTGTCTGTTCCAGAAAGAAGAAAAACGGGAGCCTTCCTTTCTTCTTTGCGTAAGCCAATTCCTCGATGGCCTCGGCCAACCCAGGCGCGGCGCAGCGCAGCATCGAAGCGACATGCCTGAGATGGCGGGGGTAATCATCCTTTACCCACTCGATCAAGCTGCGGTGGACGGGAACTGGCCGACCTTCATGCTCGTCATCGACTACTTTGTCGTTGACGAACGCGAATCCATCCTCCAAGTCGAAGTGGCGCGCCTGCTCGAAGCTGTCATTCACGGGCCGCACGCCCGTGTAGGCAAGCAGGCCGACCACGTGGTAGGCGACATAGAAGTTGCAGAACCGCAGAAAATCGTCGCCCTTTCCGGCCGCGTCTACCCTGACTGCTGCGATGCTGAAGGCTTCACGAAGCTTGTCATCCCGAATCTGAATGAGGCTGCCCATGCCATTCACATCGTCGCCTGCCGCCTCCGATTCGTTCTGGGTCGGGTTTAGCAGTCTACTGAGGGTGGCAATTGGCCAGGACGCATAAGACATCGCACCCGTCCTGCCGGTTTGAGACGAGCTGGCAACCACGCGCGCGAGGATGCCATCCTTGGACTCCCTGAACACTCTCATGGGCAGTGAGCGCGCAAACATCGAGGTGTTCAGCCGTGGAGACACTTCCTTGAGCATGTCTGCATATACGGCCCTTGGCTTGTCACCCACCACAGCGTCATACAGGTGCCCAAGTGTAGGGATGGTGGCAAACGATGCAGCAACGTCATAAAGCACACGCCCCACCTGGTCAGGGAGTCTAACCGTTTGCTCAGCCGCAAACGGCAGGATCCACTCTGATTCCCATTCTTTCGACAACGAGTTCTGCTGTGGCCGCGGTGACAACCTGACAAGCTGCGTGAAATCCTCACTCAGGTGCCATTCACTGTCTGCCCTTCCCCCAACCCTAAACTCCAATGCGCGTTCGACCGACCTGCCAGTCGCGTTGGCCACCCAAAGAATGGCTGCGCACAAACGGGTTTTCGAGTCCTGGGCAGCGAGCGACTTCTCGACCCAGTCTCGCACATCCTGTTCCTCCTGGCCTGCGCACTGCTTCCAGGACCATGGCAGGAACTGGTTTTCTTCTGCACTGCTTAAAAAGACGGTTTTGCCGGAAAGGGTCTGCCTTGCAAACGTTTCATTGGGATCAACTTCAGCGCAGATCACGGTTTCATTTGGCTCGGCCCCGGTGATCTCCACGTACCTGGCCGAGTTGTCCTCGAGGTCGGCTTCCTCGAACAAATCGTCATCTAGTTCGAATGACCGTGCCAGAATGTTCGGCATACCGCCCGTATAGAGCCGCGGTGGCAGTTGAGAGGTAACCCGAAGCTCCGCCACCTCCCGCTTGACCAGCCTTTCTAATGCCTTGAGCGCCGCAACTTCGCTAGCAGAAAGTTGGTATTCACTCTTCTTGTTCAACAATAAGCGGCTGGCTCTATGCATCAAGCTGTAGTCCATCCCCTGAAATCCCAGCGCATCGACACGCAACCTCTTGAACAGCGCCAGCCAGCTGTCGCCCGAGTCATGGGCAAGGCGCAAATCTGTGCAGAGGATTCTCAGGTTTTCATCCAGCAAGATGCTGTTGGAAGCCCGCTCGTATGCATGAACGAGAAGCCAAAGGCGAAGCTTTTCAAACCAGGACTTTTCTTCCGCGTTTGTGAGAACTGGCAACCGGGCAGCAAGCAGCCCGATTAAATAGAGTTGCTCCGACTGCCCACGGATAATGTCGATCCCTTTTATCCCGTGACTGAGCGGCGGGATGATCTTGCAAACTTCGGGATTTCGCCGGACTGCCTCGGACAACTTCAACAACTGATCAGCCGCCAAGCTTTCAAGTGCCCAATCTTTCAGGGACTCTTTGCATAGGTCCGACTTCAGCAAACCGATCGTGCTTCCGGTGGCAGCCGGCCTATCCAGCAAAAAAGCCACATCGGCCAGCAATAGAAATTCAGATTCGACCCCGTTCCTTCGCGACCAATCCCGTGTAACAATTAGCTCGTTCGGGAGGGCAGTAGTCACCCAGTCCTGGGATGTGGATATAGCCCCCTGACCAAAATTCTTGGGGTCTACTTGATTTAAATCCGTCTCTGGTGAGATGGGCTCTGACACTGGCGCTTGATATAAATCATAGATTTACATCAATTAGAGCACAAAAAAGAATATCCCATACACATTTGTCATTTATAATCGACGGGGCTCCGAAGGCGCCGGGCGCGCCATGAATTCAACGGGTTAGACAGATTCGGTCTGGCCATCTTCCTCACTGTGCCCATTTCGTGCCCAAACAGTGCCCACTTCGTGCCCTCATTTTTTGCCAAGGGAAAGTGGGAGCGAATTTTTGACTACTGCCTTCTGCGCCAAAATTTTTACTTCGGTTCAGGTTTGACCCGCTCGAAAAGCTCTCCGACCTGACACTCGAACAGCTCGCAGAGACGATCTATTGCATCAAGGTCAACACGAGTTGCTGTTTCGTTGTACAGGAGCGTGACAGTATTGCGGTGCAGGCCAGTCATCCTGGCCACATCGGCGATTTTGAGCTTCCTTTCGCCCATCATTCTTGAGAGATAGCATTTGATCATCTCACTCTCCAGATAAATATTTCATACAGAACGACATAAATGTATTGACAACGACTTTTTTGCCTCTAGAATTTCATTCAGGATGATAAAAACGATATGAACCTGTCGTTTTGTCCTTCTGTGTGAATTTAATCTATGGAGGCCATTATGTCACTGACTTACTTAACCACCGACGAGCTGTCCACCCTCATCAAGTACGACCCGAGGACAATCCGGGACAGACTCAAAGACAGCGTCCTCATCGAAGGGACCCACTACATCCGCCCTTTCGGTGGTCGCAAGATCCTCTTCATCTGGGAGCACATCGAACGGGATATGGGCCTCGCCTCGAATGAGGCCTTCTCCATCCCCATGGCCAACGGCGGGGTTTGCCATGGCTAGCATCCGGGCTCGCAAGGACAACGGCCTGCTCTTTATGGATTTCCGGTACATGGGCATCCGTTGCCGGGAGCATACCGCCCTCACTGACACCGTCGCCAACCGGAAACGGCTCGGGAAGGTACTCGACCGGATTACTGCCGAAATCGCAGCAGGCACCTTCGACTACCGGAAGACATTTCCCAATGGGCGTAATGCCAGGAAATTTGATGCCCAGAAGAAAATTTCAGTCCCAGAGGCCAACACGCTCCCGGAGAACAGCCCAACACCCCTCTTCAGGGATTTCGCGGAGGTCTGGTACCAGGAGAAGGAAGTCGAATGGCGGCGCTCCTACAAGGAGACCGTCAGGAACGTGCTCGACAAGTCCTTGATCCCTGAATTCGGGGATAAGACGGTCGGCCAGATCTCCAAAGCTGACGTGCTCGCCTTCCGCGCCAAACTCGGCAAAGTATCCGCGCGGGGAAAGCAAACTCCACTCTCATCTGCAAGGATCAACAAGATGCTGAATCTGATGAAACAATCTTCCCCTGCCGATCTGTCGGCTGCCGGCCTGACCGGCGGCAATACACTTCAGCCCGCATGTTCACCCGGCAAGAAGCGCAGCCGTCGGCTTCGCAAGAAGTTGCGCGTTGGCGAATTTCAGGAGCTTGGATTTGAGACCAAAGTGAAATTGACGGGTTCATACACACCAGAGGAACAAGAATCGCTTGTTGAGGCATTACTGTTGGGGGTCATCGAGCCTCGATCGCTGAGTTTCACTGGATGGCTCAAGGGCGGATTTGTTGCGCATCGCAGTCGTGGTTCCGCGACCGAGGACGACCGCGAGTCAGTTCGACAATGGCTATGTCCAGACCTGAAGTTGAATCCGTTGTTATTGGCCCCTTAATCGATGCCTGGTACCTTGCCGAGGCCAGTTAATCTGATGATCAAGTATCTCCCAACCAATGAAATCGGCGAAGACTATGTCTGTGGCGACCTGCACGGCCACAGACAGATCCTGATGGAGAAGCTTGACCATCTGGGTTTCGATTTCGGCAAAGACCGGCTTTTCTGCACTGGCGACCTGAACGACCGCGGCCCCGACAGCTTCGGCACCCTCGGCCTGGTCTTCGAGCCGTGGTTTCATTTCGTCAGGGGGAACCACGAGGAGGACCTGCCCGGTTTCATCAAGTATGGGTCTGTATGGGGTGATGGCACAACTGTTGAAATAACCCTGCGCCAGAAATGCACGTTGGAACTGTTTGGTGAATTTGCAACAGTACATGACGCAGATAGACTCGAAGCAGGAAATCAGCCTAGCAAAGGTTGAGGTCCGCTTCTCGGCGAGGCTGTGTGTAAACACACGGACAACTGCTGTTGAGGAGGGTAAACGCCGGACGAATTGTCACCTTGTTCTTTAGAGCAATGAGTTTTGTGAATTGATTTTTGGGTTAATAAGGCCCATCAGGCCCTGATTGCCGCCATCAGGGTTCCCATCC
>VFQM010000513.1_pt1 | contig 42398 bp, 36 predicted proteins | sample 3512391 | NCBI WGS metagenome assembly VFQM01 (sample SAMN10412369, study PRJNA504923) | tailings metagenome | isolation source: Replicate 1 from Balatoc abandoned mine | place: Philippines
GCGGTGCCGCCGATGCCGATGCCGAGCATGCCCGGCGGGCACCAGCCGGCGCCCATTTCCGGCACGGTCTTGAGTACCCAGTCGACGATCGAGTCGGACGGGTTGAGCATGGCCATCTTCGACTTGTTCTCGGAGCCGCCGCCCTTGGCAGCGACGTCCACTTCCACCTTGTCACCGGGGACGATGGAGTAGTGGATCACCGCCGGGGTGTTGTCCTTGGTGTTTTTGCGCGCGCCGGCCGGGTCGGCCAGGATCGAGGCACGCAGGACGTTCTCCGGCAGGTTGTAGGCGCGACGCACGCCTTCGTTGATCATGTCGTCGACGCTCATGGTGGCGCCGTCCCAGCGCACGTCCATGCCGACCTTGATAAACACGGTGACGATGCCGGTGTCCTGGCAGATCGGCCGGTGGCCGGTGGCACACATGCGCGAGTTGATGAGGATCTGCGCCATGGCATCCTTGGCCGCCGGCGACTCTTCACGCAGGTAGGCTTCGTGCATGGCCTGGATGAAGTCGACGGGGTGGTAGTAGGAGATGAACTGCAGGGCGTCGGCGACGCTCTGGATCAGGTCGTCTTGCTTGATCACGGTCATGCTGGGCGCGCTCCTCTATGAACGGGAACATCTGTAGGAAACGCCGGACCACGACCCGGCGCAGTGCTGAATGCGAAGGGCCGGCAGTATAACCGCTGTCAGGGTGCTATGGCCTTATACGTTGCGTTAATTGCCCGGATAGGACAAAGCCTGTCCCTCTGGTCAGGCCAGGTGGCAAAGAGTACAGTCGGCCGAATTACCAGACCGGGATGGAACCCATGTCCAGCCGTACTGCAGAGCACGCCAGACAGCCTTCGCAGCGCCTGTTGCTCAAGCGTTTTACCATGGCGCTGGGCAGTTATGCGCTGGCGATCCTGCTGGTGCTGTTGGCCTATGCGCTGGGGCTCTACCAGGCCGATGGCCCGGCCTTGGCGCTCAATTTGCTGCTGTTGCTGTTGAGCCAGCTGGTCTTCCTGTGTCTTTACCTGTCAGGTATCAACCAGCGACTGTGTGATCCCAGTCTTACCGAGGCCCAGGTGCTGGTGGCGCTGGCCTGGTTGAGTCTGTTCCTCTGGCATGTGCCGACCGCCCGGGGCGCCTTGCTGGGTATTTACCCGCTGGTCATGTTGTTTGGCGCTTTTCAGCTACGGCCCTGGGTATTTGCTCGCTGTGCGGCGCTGGCCTGGCTGCTGTTTGCCGGCATGAATGGCTGGGATGCCTACCACCTGCAATTGGACAGCGCGCCTCAGGCGCTGTTGCAAACCGCTGTGCTGGGCGTGTTGCTGCTCTGGCTGAGCTTGTTCGCCGTGTATGTGCAGGACCTGCGGCGGCGCATGATGCGTCGCCGCTCGGCACTGCTGGCGCACCGCGACACGCTGCGCGGCATGATGCAGCAGCTGGAGGAACTGGCCGCTACCGACGAGCTGACCGGGCTGTACAACCGCCGGCATTTCCTGCAGCTGGCCGAGCGCGCGCTGCGGAACTTGCAGCCTGGCCAGCGCCTGGGCCTGGCGCTGATCGATCTGGATCATTTCAAGCGCATCAATGACCAGCATGGGCATGCTGCGGGGGATCGTGCCCTGCAGACGTTCGCCGCCGTGGCGCGCGTTTGCCTGCGTGATCACGACATCCTGGCCCGTTACGGTGGTGAAGAATTCGTTCTGTTGTTGCCTGAGTGCGATGCCGAGCGCCTGACCGCCTGTTGCGAGCGTTTGCGCCTGGCCTTCAGTCAGGCCGAACCGCTGGAGCAGCCGGTGCAGGGGCTGAGCCTGTCGGCGGGCATGGCCCTGCTGGGGCCGGGCGATGACCTGGATCGCGCGTTGCATGCCGCGGACCAGGCGCTGTACCGCGCCAAGCACGAGGGGCGCAACCGCTGCCTGGCTGCGTGGACCGCCGGCCATGTCGATTGAGCTGTTCCTCGACCAGCAGCGATTCAGCGCCGAACCAGGGGAGAACCTGCTGGATGCGCTGAATCGACAGGGCGCGGCGATTCCCTCCAGTTGCCGCGCCGGCCAGTGTTATGCCTGTCTGGTGCAGTGTGTACAGGGGCGGCCGGACTGTCCGCCGCCACCGGGGCTGGCCGAAGGCTGGTATCCGGCCTGCCAGTGTCGGGTGCGCGAGCCCTTGCAGTTGCGCCGAGGCGAGCTGGCCGGGCAGTCGCTGGGCGTGCAGGTACAGGCGCTGGACTGGTTGCCTGGCGAGTTGTTGCGGCTACGCCTGCAGACGGAACGGCCGTTGCGCTACCGCGCCGGGCAGCATCTGCTGCTGTGGGCTGACGAGCACCTGGCTCGGCCCTATTCGCTGGCCAGTCTGGCGGGGGAAGATGACTTTCTGGAACTGCATATTGCCGGCCATCGTCCCGGTGCCTTCGCCGACCGGCTGCGCCAATGGCAGGTCGGTGACCGCCTGCGCATCAGCCAGTTGCGCAGCGGCGCGCTGCACTATGACCGGCAATGGCAGCAGCAGCCACTCTACCTGCTGGCCAGTGGCAGCGGTCTGGCGCCGCTCTGGGCTGTGCTGCGTGAGGCGCTGCGTGCCGGACATAGCGGGCCTGTGGTGCTCTACCACCTGGCGCGTGATCGACACAGCCATTACCTGGCCGAGCCGTTGGCCGAGCTGGCGCAGCGTGCCGGCAATCTTGAGGTGCATTTGCCCTGCACGGCCGAGTTGCCTTCTGTCCTGGCGCAATTGCGCCTTGTTCCCCGTCAGGCGCAGGTCTTAGTCTGCGGGGCTGCCGAGTCCCTGGAGCCGCTGTGCCGCACGCTGTTCATGGCCGGCCTGCCGCGCCAGCAACTGCTGGTGGAAACCTTTACCCGGCGCGAGCATCGCTGAGCTGTTGCATGGCTCGGCGCTTGCCCGTGCGCCCTCGGAGAGCCGACACGATGGCCGTAGAACAGCATCTGGAGCAGGGGGTACTGACCCTGCAGTTGCATCGCCCGGACAAGAAGAATGCGCTGACCCGCGCCATGTACAGCACCCTGGCGAGCGCGCTGGATGCCGCCCAGGATAATCCTGAGGTGCGTGTGATCTTGCTAACCGGCGGTAGCCAGTGCTTTACCAGCGGCAATGACCTGCAGGACTTTTTGCAGGGTGGCGCACTGGCTGAGGACAGCCCGGTCTTTCATTTCATGCGTGCGCTGTTCGACTCTGGCAAGCCGGTCGTGGCTGCCGTGGCAGGGCCGGCGGTGGGCATTGGTACGACGCTATTGCTGCATTGCGATCTGGTCTATGTCAGTGCCGATGCCTACTTGCAGATGCCCTTTGTCACCCTTGGGCTATGTCCAGAGTATGGTTCCAGCCTGATTTTGCCGCGCCTGCTCGGCATGCAACGGGCCAATGCCTTGTTGTTGCTCGGTGAGGCATTCAGTGGTGAGCAGGCGGCCGTCTGGGGGCTGGCCAATGCGGCGCTGGCCGATGGCCCGCAAACCCTGGCGCATGCCCGCCAGCAGGCGCTGCGCCTGGCCGAGCAGCCCGCTCAGGCGCTTGCGCTGAGCCGCCAGCTATTGCGTGCGGAGCAGCGTGAAGCCTTGCGTGCACGCATTCATGAAGAAGGACGGTTGTTCGCCGAGCGCCTGCAGTCTGCCGAGGCGCGCGCGGCATTGCTTGCCTTCCTGCAGCGCCGCAAGCAGGCCGTCAGCTGCTGAGCCGAGCCGTCAGCCCGTTGAGCGCGGCTGACAGTTCATGCAGGTGACTGCTGGCCTGTTCGGTACGCTGCACCGTCTGTTGGTTGCGCGTGGCGATGTCGGTGATGTCGGTGAGGTTGCGCGAAATGTCTTCCGCCACGGAGGTCTGCTCCTCCGCCGCCGTGGCAATCTGCCGGTTCATGTCGCGGATGGCTTCTACCGCCTGGGTAATCTGCTCCAGCATGCCGCCGGCGGCATTGACCTGCTCCACACCGGCCTGGCTGCGTTGCTGGCCGCTCTCGATGGCACGTACCGCGTTCAGCGCACCCTGTTGCACGGTGTCGATGATCTGATTGATCTCCGCCGTGGACTCGGCCGTACGCTGCGCCAGGGTGCGGACTTCGTCGGCGACCACGGCAAAACCACGGCCCTGCTCGCCGGCACGGGCGGCTTCGATGGCGGCGTTGAGTGCCAGCAGATTGGTTTGTTCGGCAATGGCGCGGATGACATCCAGCACCTTGCCGATACGGCTGCTGTCTTCCTGCAGGCGGCGGATGACCTCGGCGGTGGCGGTGATTTCCTCGCTGACACTGCTGATGGTGGCAATGGTCGCGCGCATGACCTGCTGGCCCTGTTGCGCCGAGCTGTCCGCCTGGTCGGCTGCCTGTGCCGCGTCACCGGCGTGGCGTGCCACCTCCTGTGCCGTGGCAGACATTTCATGCATGGCCGTGGCCACCTGGTCGGTGCGCTCGAATTGTTCGTGGCTGCCCTGGCTCATGATTCCGGCGATGGCGCGCAACTCGTTGCTGGACAGGTCCAGTTCGCTGCTGCTGTGGCGTAACTGGCTGCTGGTGTCGGCGAGGAAATCGCGCAGGCGGTTGGCGGCGTCTGCCAGGCGCCCCAGCTCGTCTTCACGATGCAGGTCGATGCGTTGCCCGAAGTGTCCCTGGCTGAGGGTGTCGATATGCCTGATTACCCGGGCAATTGGCGCGATGATATTGCGATTGACCAGCCATAGGCAGGCCAGGCCGATGAGCAGGCTGGCCAGCAGCAGCACCGCCAGGCCGATGCTGTGCGTGCGGTCGGCGGCTGCGCTGATTTCCCCCGCTTCGTGCAGGGCCTGCTGGTTGAGCTGCTCGCTAAGTTGGGCCATCTGCTCGCTGGTAGCGCGGTCGATGCCGCGCACCGCCTGGTCGCCGGCCAGGTGATCGGCGTTGGCGGCGAGAAAGTCCTGGTTACCCTGGCGGTAGGCCTGGCCCATGCGCTGGTGCTCGCTGCGCAGCTGTTCAATCTGCTGGCGTAACGCCTGGCTGGCGTGGCGTGCGGCCAGTTGCTCGGCTTCGCCAAGCAGGCGCTGCACCTTGGCTTCCTGTGCCTGGAAACTGCTCCAGTGCTTGCTGTGGCTGTCGCTGTTGGCGCCGCGCAGCAACACGTTCTTCCATTCCTGTACCTGGGTCTTGAACTCCAGGTTGGCGGCATTCACGCGATTGGCGATCTGTTGGGTGCCGTCGAGCAGTTGCCGGTAGCTGTCGATGCCGGTCGACAGCGCGCGAAAACTGCCCAGGGAGATCAGCAGGGTCAACAGGAGGCCGGCGCTGATCAGCGTCAGCAGTTGGGCGCGCAGGGAGCGTTGCAGGAACATGGTGAGAGACTCGTGATAGCGGGACTAGCTAAACGGTAGTAGTCCGCAAAAAAGAGGGTGTTACGTTTTTGTGACAGTGCGCGGGGGCGCGCTGCGACGGTTGTTTGACGGGGTAATTTTGACGCGTTGTGCGGTCGTGCTCAAGCGCTTCGCCAATGGTTGTCCCACAGGCCCGCGGGCAAGCTCAGTGGCGTGACGCGCGGGGTAGGCGTACGGCAGTCCAGCAGGCGGCAACGCCCCTGTCCCGTGCTGACCAGGAAGCCTTCGGTGCAGGCAGTGATACCGGCACAGTCGGCCAGCGGCAGGCTCAGGTGCAGCGTTTCCCGGTCCAGGTCCCAGAGCAGGCAATGCCCGCCGCGCGGGGCGGTGACGGCAAGCAGGCGCAGCTCATCGTGGATGGCCAGGCTGGCCGTGTACTGGTTCATCAACTGGCGTTGTGCTTCGCCCAGGGAGAAGGCACGCAATGCCTGGCCGGGGCGTTTGATTGCGAGCAAGGGCACGGCCTGCTCTGCGGCGCCCATGAACTGTTGGCCGCAGACGATGGTGCCGTCGCTGGCCACGGCGAGGTGGCGAATGCTGTTTTGCTGATCGGCCAGGCGCTCATGGGAGAGCAGTTGGCCGTCACGCTGCAGCAACACCAGGCTGGCATCCATGGCGTCGAGGTTCATTGCCTGGCGACTGTCGGCTTCGGTGCGGATACCGCCGTTGGCGATCACCAGGGTTTCGCCGTCGTTTTGCCAGAGCAACTGATGTGGCCCCACGCCATGGCTGCTGTGCTCGCCAACACGTTGCAGGCGACCCTCGGCGAGCCGGTAGCAGCCGATCACCCCGCGACCGGGTTGGGCGGTGTCATTCTCGCAGCTGTACAGCCACTCACCCGCGCCATGGAACACCGCATGGCCCTGGAAGTGTCGCTCGGCGGCGCTGTGCAGGGTTTGCAGCAGACGGCCGTCGCGCGTGTCGATCAGGTAGCTGGCGCGACTGGGCCGGCGACCGACGAACAGCGCCAGGGGCAAGTGCGGGTGCACGGCGATGTCATGACAGCGTTCGGCAACCGGCGTGGCGAATTGGCAGCGCCCGTCCTGGCGATAGCCAACGGCGTAATGGTGACCTTGGCTGTCGTCGCGGGCTGACAACAGCAGCGGTGCCTGACCTCCTAGCCATTGCCAGCTGGCCAGGCCGCCCAGACCCAGGGCCATGCCGCCAGCGGCCAGTCCGAGGAGTGTACGGCGTTGCACGTTTCAGTCTCCATCGTGGGCGTTAAAGCCCAGCTGGATGCCCAGTGCGCCGGCGAGGTCGCGTTCCTGCAGGCGGTGCAGGCGATCCAGGCTGACATACAGCGCATCCAGTTGGGCACGCCCGGCGTCGTTGCTCAGCAGCTTGTCGAGCGGTTGCTGGAGCGCGGCCAGTTGCTGGCGGGTATCGGCATAGGCCTGGTCAATGCGCTGACGCAGCGGTTGCTGGGTGTCGTCGAGCAGGCTGGCGATACCCTGATCCGCCTGGCCTTGCCAGAGTTGTTCGGCGCTGTGTACGGCCGCTGCCAGGCTGTCGAGGCTGGCCTGGCTGCGCCAGAACTCGGCTTGCAGAGGTTGCGGGATACCCTTGCTGAGCTTGCCGATGGCGGTACCGAGTTTCTTCTTGAGCAGATCCAGGCCGTTGACCTGGGCGCGTAACAGTTCAGCCAGCGCTTCGTCGGCCTCGGCAAAGCGTGTGTTGGGGAACTGCTGCAGTTGCTTGAGGAAACCCTGTTCGCCTTGCAGTTCGGCGAGGATCTGCGCGCTCAGTTGTTGTTGGTGTCCGGCGATATGGCCGAGCAGGGCGCAATAGCGCTGCCGGTCAGCCGGGCGGGCGAGATCCAGTTGGCTATCGAACAGCAGGTATTCGTAGGCGCTCAGGCCCTGTACCACGACACTGGCGCGTTCCAGCTGTGCGCGGCTCAGTGCGGGGTGCTGGTCGATCAGGTTCTCCACCTGACGGCGTACCAGGTTCTTCTTGTCGGGCCAGAACTGCACCTGCCAGGCGCGGTTGCCTTCGCTGAGTGGGCCGAGTTGTAGAGGCTGCAGGGCTGCCCATGAGCGCTGCGCGGTTTGCAGGTCCTGGCGCGCCTGTGGCAGTGCATTGTCCGCTGGCTGCGGCGTAGCGCAGAGGGCCTGAGCACTGACCGGCAGCTGGGTGCTGGCGCTGGCCCAGGCCTGATAGGCCGGCAACAGCACGTCGTTGGCCAGACTGGCACTGGCCGACTGACGTGGGTCGCTGGGGCTGCAGGCGACGAGGCCCAGCGCGGAACAGAGCACGAACAGATGGAGGGGGCGCATGGTGACTCTCACAGCGAGTTGAGGAAGGCCAGCAGCGCGGCACGCTGGCTGGCATCGAAGGTCAGGACATGGTCTCGGGCGGCCTGGGCTTCGCCGCCGTGCCAGAGGATGGCCTCCAGCAGGTTGCGCGCACGACCATCGTGCAGGAAGCGCGTGTGACCGCTGACGGCGTGTGTCAGGCCAATGCCCCACAGCGGCGCGGTTCGCCACTCACGGCCGTTGGCGAGAAACTCGCTGCGCTGGTCGGCCAGGCCTTCGCCCATATCGTGCAGCAACAGGTCGCTGTAGGGATAGATGCGCTGTCCGGCCAGCTCCGGCTCGGCGGCGTCGCGAGACGTGGTGAAACTGGGGGTATGGCAGCTGGCGCAGCCAGCCTGGTGGAACAGGCGCTTGCCGGCCAGTACCTCGGCACTGCCCGGCTCACGGCGCTGCGGAACGGCCAGGTTGCGTGTGTAGAAGAGGACTTTGGCGAGGATGTTATCGCTGACTTCCGGCTCGCCGCCGTGCGGCGCCTGGCGACAGGCCTGTTGGCTCGGGCTGCAGTTGTCATGGGGAATCAGCGAGGTGGTCAGGCCCATGTCATTGGCAAAGGCATCGGCATTTTGCTGGTTGAGGGTCGGCTGTCCGGCCTTCCAGCCGAAGCGGCCCAAGGCATAGTCCTGGCGGGCGTGATCCCAGACCTGGTTGGCGCGACCGCTGATGCCGTCGCCGTTACGGTCGTCGGGGTCGGCGTTGGCAAGAATGTCGCGCGCGTCGATGGCTTCGAGCAGACCCAGGCCAATCATCGGCGGGGCGATGCGCACGGAAAACTGTGTGTCGGGATGCAGTGGGCCGTAGCCCAGGCGATCGATCTGCAGCTCGGGTCGCTGTAGTTCAACCTGCAAGCCGTCGGCGAAGCGCACCGTCTGCTGGCTGTAGCTCAGGCGTACCCGACCTTCCGGAGCGTGGCCGGGAATCGCCACATCCTGCAGCTGGCCACCGTAGTTGGGCTCGGGGAGCACGCCCAGGCGAGCAGCCAGCGCGCGTTCCTGTGCAGTGCCTGGCGGAATCGACAGGCGTACCAGCAGCGACACGGCATGCTCGGCGTTGGCGGCCGGCGGATGGCCGCGGCCGTCCTTGATGTGGCAGTTCTGGCAGGCATTGGTGTTGAACAACGGGCCGAGGCCATCGCGAGCGGTGGTGGAAGCCGGGGCAATCACCCATGGGTTGCGAAAGAAGCTGTTGCCGACACTGAAGTCCAGGCGTCGCGAAGGCGCCAGGTTGGCCGACGGCAGGGAAAAGGCGTTGTGGTCGCGCTGGCTGACCGAGGTGCTGCCGCCAGACAGGGCTTCGCCGGGTTCGGCCTGGGCAAAGGGATCGGCTTGCTCGCAGGCCGTCAGCGGGGTGAGCAGTACCAATACGAGCCAGATGGGGCGGCGCAACAGGGCAGGGCGTTTCATGGTTACCACGCTTGAGCAGAAACAAGTCACCCCGCAACCCTTACGGGTGCGGGGTGAGTGAGGGCCTATCGACGGATCAGAAACTGTGGTCGGCGGTGTCCGGGTTGAGGTCGCTGATGCCCAGGCGTGCGGCAGCCTGTTCGATGGATGCAGTCTGCTTGACCAGCGCGGCGATGGCGTTGTGGACGATCTGCTGGCCGGCGCTGTTGTCGGCGGCAATCAGTTGATCGAAGTGTTGGCCTTGCTGGGCACTGTCGACCATGGCCTGCAGGGCCTTGTCGGTCGCCTGCAGGTCGGCCTGCAGTTGCTGATCGGTGGCCGCATCGATCTTGGCGACCAGGCTGGCCAGGCTTGGGCCACTCAGCAGGCTGCCGTCGGCTTTCTGGTACTGGCCGAGGTAGACGTTCTGCACGCCCTTGGCGTTGTAGTAGTGCGAATTGTGCGTGTTGTCGCTGAAGCAGTCATGCTCGTCTTCGGTGGACTGTGCCTCCAGCGCGACTTTCATACGCTCGCCTGCCAGTTCGCCGAGCGACAGGCTGCCCATGCCGAAGAGCATCTTGCGCAGGCCATTGGCTGCCGGTTCGGCTTCCAGGCTGGCGCGGTAGTTGCCGGTCTGGTTGGCCTGCCACTGGCCGACCATTTCCGCCAGGTCGCTGACCAGCAGTTCGGTCGCGGCGCGCAGGTATTGGGCGCGGCGTTCACAGTGGCCGCCGCTGCAGGCTTCACCCTGCGCATAGTCGCTGGCCGGGCGGTTGCCGGCACCGGCTGCGCTGCCGTTGAGGTCCTGGCCCCAGAGGAGGAATTCGATGGCGTGGTATCCGGTCGCCACGTTGGCTTCCGAACCGCCCAGCTCATTCAGGCTGGCCAGCAGTTGCGGGGTCAGGGTGCTGACATCCAGGCTGTCTTCGCCGACCTGGATGCTCTGGTTGGCGATGATGTTGGCAGTGGCGCCCGGATTGCCCTGGGCGTGATCGTAGCCGGCCGCAACATAGTCGATCAGGCCTTCGTCAAGCGGCCAGGCGTTGAGCTGTCCCGCCCAGTCGTCGACCACCGGGTTGCCGAAGCGGAACACCTCGCTTTGCATGTACGGGGTGCGCGCGGCCAGCCAGGCATTGCGTGCTGCCTGCAGATTGGCTTAATTCGGTTCGGCGAGCAGGGTCTCGATGGCTTGCTGCAGGGCGAGTGCAGTGCTGTGGGCATCGCTGAACACTGCCAGGGCCAGGTCGGCGTAGTGCTTGACCACGGCTTGCGCAGCCGCTTGCTCGAAGGGCGCCGAGCTGGCGCTGTTCGCGGTCGGCGCGGCCTGGGTGCTCGGGGCCGGGCTTTCACCGCATCCGGCAAGGGTGATGGCGAGGGCCAGCAGGCTGGCGGTTGCCAGGGGAGTGCGCAGCATGGGGATATCCTTATGAGTAGGGTGGCTTTACTGTGCGCAATATAATGCGAAAGATTTGCATTTTTGAGAAGCATTTATTGTCGTTAATCAAGGCGTGCCCTGCGTGATTGCGTAAAGCGAGTGCTCCAGGTTGCGAACGGTGATTTACTCAAGGGCAGCGGGAGCCCCTAGAATGTCGGCAACCATTGTGGAGGTGTAGAAATGTCGATGACTGCCGTAATCCTGCTGGTCGGTGTGTTGCTGCTGGGGGGCTATGCCGTGCTGGTGTACAACGCGCTGGTGCGTTTGAAGCATGGCGTGAGCAAGGCCTGGGCGAATATCGACGTGTTGTTGCGCCAGCGTCATGAAGAGCTGCCTAAACTGGTGGAGGCCTGCAAGCAGTACATGCAGCATGAGCGCAGCACTCTGGAACAGGTAATTCAGGCGCGTAATGCCGTAGCCCAGGCGCGTGACCGGCATGACGTGGCTGCCCTGGGCGCGGCCGAAACCGGTTTGCGGGCGGGGCTTGGGCAGTTGTTCGCACTGGCCGAGAATTACCCGCAGCTCAAGGCCAACGAAAGCTTCCAGCATCTGCAGCAGCGCATCAGTGGTCTGGAAAGTGGCATTGCCGATCGCCGCGAGCTGTATAACGAGGCGGTCAACCTGAATAACGTGCGCATCGAACAGTTCCCCGATGTCGTGCTGGCGCGCCTGTTTGCTTTCCAGGCTGCCGAGCTGCTGCGTTTTAGCGAAGCCGAGAAGGCTGACGTGGACCTCAAGCAGTTGTTCAGCTGATATGTACGACGGTCGCTGGGTCGCCCTGGCATTCAGCCTGGTGGCGCTGGTCGGTGGGGCCTGGTGGTGCATGTGGCGTTTGTCGCAGGCGCATCAACTGCGTGATACACCGACCTCGAAGATTCGCTCGGCCGCCCAGGGCTTTGTCGAGCTGTGCGGGGTGTTGCATGAGCAGGGGATGCCGCAGCAGGCCCCGCTGACACGCCAGGCCTGCCTGTGGTGGCGTTATCGTATCGAGGAGTACCGGCGGGCAGGCAAGAACAGTCGCTGGCAGGTTGTCGAGAGCGCTACCAGCGACGCCTGGCTGTTGCTCGACGATGGCAGTGGCCAGTGTCTGATCGACCCGCTGGGGGCTGAGGTGCGCCCGGCTACCCGCCAGGTGTGGGAAGGCAGCCTGCGCCATCCACTGGGTGAGGCGCCGAGTGGCTTCAGGGCTTTGCTGAGTTTCGGCAAGCGCTATCGTTACACGGAAGAACGCCTGCATGCGGGGCAGCCACTGTATGCCATCGGTTGGCTGCAAACTCAGGGCGGCGGCCGTCAGGCCAATAACGAGCAACGCCGGCAGGCGGAACTGATCCGCCAGTGGAAGGCCGATTACCCCGACCTGTTGCGACGTTTCGACCGTAACCGCGATGGTCAGCTGGATGCTCAGGAGTGGCAGCGTGTGCAACTGGCGGCCCGCCTGGAAGCTCAGGAGGAACAGCGGCGTGCCGTACAGGCGCCGCTGCAGCAGGTGTTGAGCAAGCCCGCTGAAGGGCTGCCGTACATTCTGTCCTGTGCGGGAGAGGATGAGTTGCTGCGCAAGTTCTACTGGCAGGCGCTGGGCGGTGCGCTGCTGTGCCTGGCGGGGGCGGCGGCCAGCCACTGGCTGTGGCAGCGCCTCTGGTAGACCTCAGACTTGTGAAGCGGCCGGATGGCCGGACTGCTCGCGACTTTGTTTGAGGTAGAGGGTCAGGTCGCGGGCAGCCAGTGGTTTGCTGTACAGGTAGCCCTGCCCTTCGTTACAGCCCTCGGCAATGATGTACGACTCCTGTTCGCGGGTTTCCACGCCTTCGGCAATCACCTGCATGCCCAGGCTGCGGGCCAGTTGGATGATGGCGCGGACGATGGTGGCATCGTCGTCGTCGTCCAGCACGTCCTGTACGAAACTCTTGTCGATCTTGATTTTGTCCAGCGGCAAGCTTTTCAGGTAGCTGAGCGACGAGTAGCCGGTGCCGAAGTCATCAATGGCAATCAGTGCTCCGCAGCGGCGCAGGCTTAGCAGGTGCTGAGTCGCGGTGCCGATGTCTTCCATCAGACCGGTCTCGGTGACTTCCAGCTCCAGGCTGCGCGGCGGCAGACGGTAAGCCTGCAGCAGGTTGTTGACCATGCGTGGCAGCTCGGCATGGTGCAGCTGCACGGTCGACAGGTTGACGGCCATGCGCAGGTCGCTGAAGCCCATGTCGTGCCATTCGCGCAGCTGCCGGCAGCTCTGGTCGAGCACCCACTCGCCAATGGCAATGATGCTGCCGTTCTGCTCGGCCAGGGGAATGAACAGGTCTGGGGCGACAAAGCCATGTTGCGGATGCTGCCAGCGCAGCAGGGCTTCGACCCCTACCACGCGCATGTCGCGGTAGTCGATCTGTGGCTGGTAGACCAGGTGCAACTGGTTCTGCGCCAGGGCATCGCGCAGGTCTTTCTCCAGCTCGCGGCGCCGGCGCATTTCGCTGTCGACGCTGGCGATATAGAACTGGTAGCGATTGCGCGAGCGGCTCTTGGCCAGGGTCATGGTCTGCTCGGCTTTCTGCAGCAGTTTCTCGGTGTTCTCGCCGTCCTCGGGGAACAGGGTGATACCGATGGTGGCGCGCAGACGAACCTGCTGGTCGCCGAGGCTGAACGGTTCTTCCAGGTCATCGAGGACCAGTTGTGCCAGTTCGGCCGCTTCGTAAGGCTGTTCGATATCCGCCTGGATCAGGGCGAACTGGTCACCACCCAGGCGCGCCAGGGCGCCCAGTCGGCCACTGTGCCCGCGCAGGCGGTCAGCCAGGGCCAGCAGCAGTTGGTCGCCGGTCTGGTAGCTGAACTGTTCATTGATGCCCTTGAAGTCGTCCAGACCGACACAAAGCACGGCGACACGGCGTTGCAGGCGGCCGGCATCGGCGAGTATCTGGTCAAGCTGTTGTTGCAGTTGCTGGCGGTTGGGCAGGCCGGTGAGGAAGTCGTACTGCGCCATGCGCAGCAGGCTGCTTTCCGCCTGGTGGCGCAGGTGGGTATTGCGTTCGATGGAGGCGAGCAGCTGATTGGCGGTGTTGATCCACAGGCCCAGTTCGTTGCGTTCGTTGCCCTTGAGCATGGGCAGCTTGTGTTCGCTGGGACGATCCGGGTTGATAGTGGACAGGTGATCGATGATCCGTGACAGCGGGCGGGTCAGCAGCCAGTGGTAGACCAGATACAGCACCAGGCTCATGGCCAGTGCGCGCAGCACACCGGAGACGAAGATGATGACCGAGTTGGTGACGAACTGCGCGCCGTAGGGGGCGGTGTCCAGGGTGATGCTGAGGTCGCCGTAGTATTCGCTGTAGGGGCCTTTGCCAACCAGTTGCGTGGTGAAGGTCTGCTCCTTGCCCAGCAAGGGATCGGTCAGTACGCGGTAGGAGGCGTCCAGCAAGGGGCGCGCCCGCTCGGCGAGCATGGGTTCGTTGGGGTGGCCGATGGCGGCAAAACGCACCGATTCGTGCTGGAACAGTCCCTCGATGACTTGCATGCCCATTTCCCGGTCCAGGCTGTAGACCGCCTGTGTGGAGGGGTCGCGGAACATGCCGAGAATATGATGGGCATCATTGGCAACCGCCTGGCGGGTCTTGTACACGTCGAAGATGATCTGTGCGCAACTTAGCACTACGCCGACCAGTAGCGCGGCCAGCAGTACCACGCGCAGCAGTTTCAGCGACAGGCTGTGCTTGAGATCCAGCTTCAAAAGGCGGGTCCTTGTACGACAGGCAAGGGAGGTTGGCCTTGAGTATTGGTAAAGTGCCGGCAGGCGTCAAAGGGCCTGGGGTAAAATTTACTGGTTTTTTAGCCGTCACTGCGATGCGCAGAGGGCGATAAAAGCACAACCCGGCACGCGGCCGGGTTGTGTGGAGCGGATTCCGGGGTGCGCGGCGCGCAACCCGGTGGGCATTACGCAGCGTAGTTGGCCGCCACGAAATCCCAGTTGACCAGGTTCCAGAAGGCCTCGACGTACTTCGGACGCAGGTTGCGGTAGTCGATGTAGTAGGCGTGCTCCCACACGTCGCAGGTCAGCAGCGGGGTGTCACCGCTGGTCAGCGGGCAGCCGGCGCCGATGGTGCTGGCCAGGGCCAGGGAGCCGTCGGCCTTCTTCACCAGCCAGCCCCAGCCGGAGCCGAAGGTGCCGATGGAGACCTTGCTGAATTCTTCCTTGAACTTGTCGAAGGAGCCGAAAGCTGCGTTGATCGCGTCGGCCAGGGCGCCAGTCGGCTGGCCACCGCCGTTCGGCGACAGGCAGTTCCAGTAGAAAGTGTGGTTCCAGATCTGTGCAGCGTTGTTGAACACGCCACCGCTGGAAGTCTTGATGATTTCTTCCAGGCTCTTGCCTTCGAACTCGGTGCCCGGCACCAGGTTGTTCAGGTTTACCACGTAGGCGTTGTGGTGCTTGCCGTGGTGGAATTCCAGGGTCTCGGCGGACAGGTGCGGCTCGAGGGCGTTCTTCTCGTACGGCAGCGGCGGCAATTCGAAAGCCATGGTGTGTCTCCTATCAGGTCAAGGCGGGGGTGCGACAAGCGCTGGGGCCGTTCTATAGCGGCCGTTGGCGCGGTTACCGCATCCGGTATGGGTAATCGCGGGGAGCGATGGTAGCACCCGCTCCGTTGCATATCCACGCGCCAAGCGTAGGGGTAAAGCCTTGCCTGGTGACCTGGTGCGGTCGTTACCAGTGGATCAGCTGCCAGGCCACGCTGAACATCATGCCGGCTACCAGTATCTCGAGAATACGCCAGGTGGCGGGGCGTGCCAGCCAGGGAGCCAGCCAGGCGGCGCCCAGCGCGATACCGAAGAACCACAAGGCCGAAGCACTGGCCGCGCCAGCGGCGTATGCGCCGGGAACGGCTTGCTGCGCGCCCAGGCTGCCGATCAGCAACACGGTATCCAGGTAGACGTGTGGGTTGAGCAGCGTCACGGCGAGGGCGGCGAGCAGCACTGCGCGGCGCGAACGGGGGGCGGCGCTGGAAGGGGCCAGGCCTTGCGGGCGTAGCGCGCGTTGCAGGGCCAGGATGCCGTAGACCAGCAGGAACAGCACGCCTCCCCAGCGAGTGATCGAGAGCAGCCAGGGGCTCTGGCTGATCAGGCTGGCCAGGCCGAACACGCCGGCAGACATCAGCAGGGCATCGAACAGTACGCACAGTGCGGCCACCGGCAGGTGGTGCTCGCGACGCAGGCTCTGGGCGAGTACGAAGGCGTTTTGTGCGCCGATCGCCATGATCAGGCCGAAGGCCACCAGCAGGCCGTTGCTATAGCTTTGCCACATGTCTTGAAAGTTCCAGGGGGCGAGAAGGTGCTGGTCAGTCTGGGGGTGCTGCTTGTATAAGGAAAACAAATCATGCTGATGATTCATTAGGAAAAATGATGTGTTTGACTACAAGTTGCTGCTAGCCCTGGCTGCAGTGGTGGAGCAGGGCGGGTTCGAACGTGCCGCTCAGGTCCTGGGGTTGTCGCAGTCGGCGGTATCGCAGCGCATCAAGCTGCTAGAGGCGCGGGTTGGCCAGCCGGTGTTGCAACGCAGCACGCCGCCGCAGGCTACCCCGTTGGGCAGGCGTCTGCTTAACCATGTCCAGCAGGTGCGCTGGCTGGAGCGCGACCTGCGTCGGGTGGTGCCGGCGCTGGCAGACAGTCAGCAGCCCGAGCGTTTGCGCATCGCCTTGAATGCCGACAGCCTAGCCACCTGGTGGGCGCCGGCGGTGGCCGACTTCTGTGCGCAGCAACAGGTACTGTTGGAGTTGGTGGTCGAAGACCAGCAGGTAGGACTCAAGCGTATGCGCGCCGGCGAGGTGGCGGCCTGCCTGTGCGCAGCAGAGCGTCCCGTGGCGGGCGCGCGCAGCCTGGCCTTGGGAAGCATGCGTTACCTGGCGCTGGCCAGTCCGGCGTTCATGGCCCGGTATTTTGCCGATGGTGTGCAGCGCACCCGGCTGGCGCAGGTGCCGGCCATTGTATTCGGCCCGGATGACCAGCTACAGCACCGCTATCTGGCCGCGCTCGGTGTGCATGGGCATTTCAACCACCACCTGTGTCCCTCTTCGGAGGGTTTTGTGCAGCTGGCCCTGGCCGGGCTGGGTTGGGGGCTGGTGCCTGAGCTACAGGTGCGTGAGTTGCTGGCAGGTGGCGAACTGGTCGAGTTGCTGCCCGGGCAGTTCATTGATGTGCCGCTGTACTGGCATTACTGGCGGCAGGGCGGCGCTTTGCTGGATGGTTTGACGGCTGCCCTGCGCGACTATGGCCAGACACACCTGCATGCCTGGTAAATGGGCTGTGGCTCAGGGGGTCTTGCGCTGCAGCGGCAGGCTGCTGAAGCTGACGCCGGCCAGGCCGGTATCCATCAGGGCGCGGATATTGCTGTGATCCTTGCCCTCCGGGTGACCCAGCACCTGGCGGTAATGCTCACCAAAGGCCTGCAGGGTTTCTTCCAGGCTCAACCCTTCGAGCAGGGCCAGGCCGAGCAGCTTGCAGGAGCCTTCATTCTGCCCGGCTGGATTGTCCAGTGTGCCGTTGCGGAAGGCGGCAGGCTGGTAGCCATAGTGTTCGGCAATGAACGCCAGGGTTTGGCTGAACAGATGCTGGCCACTGTGTAATTGGGCACGAAAGTGCTCGAGTGCGGTCATGCGCAGGGCTCCCGGAAAAGGCGACAGGGTAGGCGCGATAGTATAGGTCGCGCCGGCCGGCGAGCATGCCAGCCGGCCGGCGCGGGAGCAAATGGACTCAATATTATTGAGCTTGTATGTTGCTTGGCTCAGGGACCTTCACTATTGGCTACGCGGGCCTTAAGGCGGACCAGGGATGGTGGGAAGCCATAGTGACGTTTGAAGGCAGCACTGAAACTGCTGATGTGCTCATAGTTGGCAAGGCTTGTTGCCTCCTCCACCGATAGCCCTTTCTGGGACATGGCTTGATAGGCACGTGCCAGACGCTGGCGACGCAGGTAGGCGGCGATGGTAATGCCGTTGCGGCTGCGGAAGGCGTTCTGCAGGTCGACCGGGTTGGTACCGAGCTGGCGGGCCATATCGGCAATGCTCAGGGCGTCTGCCTCGCCGCTGTTGAGCCACTCTTTGAGGCGCGCCAGGCAACGTTCCAGGTGGCTGCCGAGACGTTTATTTGGCGGCGTGTCGATGCTGCGCAAAATATCGCTGGCCAGGTCCAGGGCGAAACTCTCGCGCTGCAGGCGCTGCAGCAAAGGCGGTAATCCAGCATCACGTTCAAGCAACTGATGGGCGCGCTGGAGGGTATCTACCGACGGTTGCCAGGGCAGGTTCTGCCAGTGGTTATTACTGAAACGCAACAGGTTGTCACTGCGCAGCTGACTGCTAAGGGCAACCTGCTGAAGCCAGTCGGGGGTAATACTCAAGCACACCTTGGTTTCTTCGCGGCCGCTGCGCCAGTGGCGCTGGAACTGATCGGCGTCGGTCAGGTTGACCAGCATGGCGCGCTGGCCACCAAGGCGGGCGTCGAAGTGCAGGCGCTGGCGCGGCAGGCTGACTTCGGCCTCGCCCTGCAGCAGAAAGGCGGCGGTGATGCCTGGTGCCAGGCGATTGGCGCTGCTGGCGTCGACCAGATCGCGGCTATGGCTGAAGTACAGCACCAGGCCTTCGCTCAGCACTTGCACTTGTTGTTCGCCGTCGAGCACTGGCTGTTCGCCCGGTAGCTCGCGCTGGAAATGCAGGTTGCCGCCCAGGGTGTGGGCGACATCGCTGAGCTGACCGCAGGTGAAGACCGTCATGCTGGCTTGACCGATGGAAGTTTCGTTGCGGCTAATTTTTCCTTCTTTTCGCCTAAGCACGCAATATTGTTCAGAATTATTCTCATGTGCAATGAGGTCGCAATCGTTTTGACTGCGTCACGCGCTTTTATGGGAATCACACAGCAATGGGTTTGCTCCTTACGCAGACAGCGGTGGTCGAGGCGGTCTTCCACGACCAGGTCGACGCGGCGCAGATACGTCATTGGCTGGCCGGTATCGAGCAGCTGATCGAACGCCGCCAGCCGTTCTTCTTCATCTCCACCACCCGCGAGAGCAGTACCTTCGCCGAGGATTACCGGGCCATCCAGGGAGTCTGGTACAGGCAGCACAAGGCGGCGTTCCGCGAGATCTGCGTGGGGCTGGTGCGCATCGCCAGCGATGCCGACGAACTGGCCCGGCTCGACACGCCGGCGCTGCATGCCGCCTGGGGCGTGCCGTACTTCGTCACCCTCGACAGGACGCACGGCTATCGCTGGATTGCCGAGCGCATGGTGAATCATGCAACGTCCGTCTGAGCAGGTGCCGGTGACCCGGCTGGCGCTGGGGGTAATCGTGGTGTTGTACCTGGCCCACGCGCTGCCGCTGTACTTCTTCAACGTGGCGATGCCGGCCATCCTGCGCAGCCAGGGCGTCGACCTGCGCTGGATCGGCATGCTCTCGCTGCTGTACATCCCCTGGGCGCTCAAGTTCCTTTGGGCGCCGCTAATCGACCGCCATTACCTGCATAGCCTCGGCCGTCGCCGCACCTGGCTGTGGCTGACCCAGACGGCGCTGGTAGCCGGCATTCTGCTGCTGGCGTTGACCGGGCTGGAGCACGGCCTGTTGCTGTTCGTGTTGGTGAGCTTGTGGATATCCGCCTTCGCCGCCACTCAGGACATTGCCATCGACGGCTACACCGTGGAGTCGCTGGCCAGCGAGGATCATCGCCTGGGCAGCATGGCGCAGAGCATCGGCGTGGCCCTGGGCAGCCTGTTCGGCGGTGCCGGCGTGCTGTGGTTGTACCAGGTGCTCGGTTGGCAGAGCGCACTACTGACCCTGGCCGGCCTCAGTGCCTTGACCATGCTGGCGGTGGTGCCGGTCGATGATCGCCTGTCGGCTCAGATCGAGGCGGCCAGGCCAGGCTTCGTTGCCACCTTCAAACGCTCGGAAATCCGCTGGGCACTGCTGCTGATCCTGGTCTATCGCCTGGTCGAGGCGCCGGCCATGGCCATGCTCACGCCGCTGCTGGTGGATCGCCACTGGTCGCTGACGCAGATCGGCCTGCTGATGTCGGTGGCCGGTGCCAGCGTCGGGTTGCTCGCCGCCGTGGCGGCTGCGCGCCTGTTGTTGCGCCAGTGCGCGGCGACCCTGCTGCTGCGTGCTGGCTGGTTGCGCAGCCTGGCCTACCTGGCGGTCGCCGGGCTGCTGTTCAGCGGCCTGGCCGACGGCTCGCCGCTGTGGCTAGGCGCCATGGTGCTGGTGCTCCTGGCCATCCGTTACCTGGCGATGACCAGCCTCTACGCCCTGTTCATGCAGTTGTGCTCGCGACAACAGGCCGGAACCGACTTCACCGTGCTGGTGTGCTTCGAGCTGCTGGTGTTCTTCGTCGGTGGCTCGCTGTCGGGCTTTCTCGCCAAAGGCCTGGGCTACGCAACCTATTACCTGCTGCTGGGCGCGCTTTCAGTGCTCAGCGTCCTGCTCTGCAAACCTATCGTCCGGTCGATCCAGGCTGGCTCCGACAATCATTGACGCGCTTTCTTTGGGGGAAACCATGAGGCATCTTTCGGCATCCATGCAGGTCGCCTTGCTCAGCCTGGCGGTGAGCGGCGCGCTCCACGCGCAGGCCGACGACACCACGGCCAGCCAGGTCAAGGAGCTCAGTCCAATGGTGGTCACCGCCACGCGCTCGGCCAAGAGCATCGCCGAGATCGCCGGTACGGTATACAGCATCGAGCGCGAGCAGGTCGTCGAGCAGGCCGCCGCCGGTCGTTCCACTGCCGATATCCTCGGCCAGCTGGTGCCTTCCTTGGCACCGAGCAGCGGCACCACCAGCAACTACGGCATGACCATGCGTGGGCGCACCGTGCAGGTGATGATCGACGGCGTGCCACTGACCGGCTCGCGCGACGGTTCGCGCCAGCTCAACAGCATCAACCCGGCGATGATCGAGCGCATCGAGGTGATCTCCGGTGCCACCAGCATCTACGGTGCCGGCGCCACTGGTGGCCTGATCAACATCATCACGCGCAACGCCAATGATGAAAGCAGTGACTTCAGCAGCCGCATCGGCCTGCGCAGCCCCGACAAGGCAGCGCGTGACGCCATGGCTTACGAGGCATCCCAGACTGCCGCCTTCCACCAGGGCGCGGTCAGCGGTTTCGCCGGCCTGAGTTACACCAAGCAGGGCGAGATCCGCGATGCACACGGTGATCGCATCGGCCCGGAGATCGCCCAGACCGACCGTCAGGACACCACCAGCTTCGACTTCAACGGCCGCCTGACCTGGCACCTGGACGATGACCAGCAACTGAGCGCCGGCGTGCGCTATTACAACGACGAGCAGGACAGCGACTACGGCCCGGACTACGGCCCTGGCCTGGCAGCGCTGTTCACCCCGGCGACTTTTCAGCCGAGCCTGCAAGGCATCAATGGCCTGCAACTCGATGATCAGCCGCGTACCCATCACTATGGTGCCAACGTCCAGTATCTGAATCGCGACCTGTTCTGGGGCCAGCAATTGACCGCCGAGGCCTATTACCGCAAGGAGAAGTCGCGCTGGTTCCCGTCCGTGGCGGCTGCCGTGCACCCGGCGCTGCCGGGAGGCTTCACCTATGTGGCGCTGCAGTCCAACACTGATATCGATGTGTGGGGTGTGCGCACCGCGCTGCAGAAGGGTTTCGAGCTGGCCGGGCGTGATCTGCAGCTAACCTACGGCCTGGATCACGAACGGGAGAAGGACAGCCAGAGCGGGCAGTCTTACGTCCTCAACACCTTCATCGCCAGCAACGGCCTGAACTACCGCGAGGCCCAGCGTTACGCCATGGGCCCGGACGTGGAGGTAAGCAAGACCGGCCTGTTCCTGCAGGGCGACTACGCGCTCAGCGAACGACTCAGCCTGCAGGCCGGCGTACGCCGCGAAACCATTGGCAACGACGTGGATGACTCCATTCCCTACGGCGAGGCGATTGCCGCCGACCGCGTGGCCGGCTATCAGCCGCAGACCATGGCAGGCGGCAACGTGCGCCACAGCGAAACCCTGTTCAACCTCGGCGCGGTGTATGCGCTGACCGACAGCCAGCAGGTGTTCGTCAATTTCTCCCAGGGCTTCAGCCTGCCTGACACCCAGCGTATGCTGCGCGACGTGCCGGCCAACTTCTCGATCGATAGCAACAGCATCGACTCGATCAAGGTCAACAACTACGAGCTGGGCTGGCGCCTGGGCGATGCCCGTGGCCTGAGTGCCGGGGTGACCGCGTTCTACAATACCTCTGATAAGGTGGTGCAGTTCAACCGCGACTACAGTGTCTCGGTGGCCGATACTGACGAGCGTGTGTGGGGCGCCGAGGGCAATCTGCAAGTGCCGGTCGCCGAGGGCTGGACACTGGGCGGCACCCTGGCCTACACCCGTGGCCAGTACAAGGACGCCGCCGGCAACTGGCGCGAGCTGAATGCCTTCCGCGTATCGCCGCTGAAGGGCACCGTCTACAGTGACTGGGATTTCCTCAATGGCTACAGCGTGCGCCTGCAGGCGCTTAGCGTAGGCGGCAGCGACAGCGCCTATGATGACGCGCAAGTAGCGGCGGTGAGCCCAACGATCCGCGCCAATCCCTCGGCGAAGATTCAGGGCTACACAGTGGTCGACCTGATCGCCCATGCACCCTGGTTCGGTGGCGAGGTCGGCTTCGGTGTCTATAACCTGACCGACCGCGACTACAAGAGCGTCTACAGCCAACAGGCCGAGGCTACCTACGGCAAGCTTTCCAGCCTGCCGGCAGCCGGTAGAACACTATCTTTCAGCTACAGCACAAGGTATTGATTCAGCTTTATACCTGTTCAGTCGCGATGCGCGGCGAGGGTGATGGATACCGATTCGGCAAAGCGCAGGGCATGCGGCTTGTCGACTTCCACTTCGGCATAGCGCACCGCCGGATGAGTCATGACCAGATCGAGGATTTCCTGGGTCAGGCGCTCCAGCAGGGCAAAGCGATTGCCTTCCACATGGGCGATCACCGCCTTGGTGATCGTGCGGTAGTTGAGTGCCTGCTCGATCACGTTATCCGCTACCGCCTGTTGCGCGGGGTAGAGGATGGTCAGGTTGATCAGCACATCCTGGCGGTTGAGGATTTCCTCTTCCTTGATGCCTATATAGGTGCGCAAGCGCAGATCCTTGACGCGGATGCGCGCCATGCCCGGTTCCAGTCTCGGCATTTACTTGCTCCGTCCGATCAGCGTGAGGAATTCGTGGCGGGTATTGCACGACTCGCGGAAGGCACCGAGCATCACCGAGGACGTCATTACCGAATTCTGCTTTTCCACACCGCGCATCATCATGCACATGTGCTGGGCCTCGACGACCACGGCGACGCCGGCGGCCTGGGTGACCTGCTGGATGGCGTCGGCGATCTGCTTGGTGAGGTTTTCCTGGATCTGCAGGCGGCGGGCGAACATATCGACGATGCGTGCCACCTTGGACAGTCCCAGCACCTTGCCGGTGGGGATATAGGCAACGTGTGCCTTGCCGATGAACGGCAGCAGGTGGTGCTCGCACAGTGAGTACAGCTCGATATCGCGAACAATCACCATCTCGTCGTTGTCCGACTCGAACAGTGCGCCGTTGACCACCTCGTCGAGACTCTTGTGATAGCCGTTGCACAGGTACTGCATGGCCTTGGCGGCACGCTTGGGGGTATCCAGCAGGCCTTCGCGCTGCGGGTTCTCGCCCAGGCCGACGAGGATGTGCTGGTAATGGGTGGACAGTTCTTGGCTCATGGAAAAATCCTCGCAGGCCGCCTCATTTGAGGTGGCGGCCGCCGTTGACGGTGAGTGTGGTGCCGGTGAGGTACGGGTTGTCCAGCAGGTAACGCAGGCTTTGGTAGATCACCTCGGCACCCGGTTCGATGCCCAGGGCCGACTTGGCCAGGGTGCGGGCGCGATAGTCGGCATCATCGCCCTCGTTGAACTGAATCAGCGCCGGGGCAATGCCATTGACCTTGACCTGCGGCGCCAAGCGCGCGGCAAACGACAGGGTCAGGCTGTCCAGCCCGGCTTTGCTGGCGCAGTAGGCAATGCGCTGGGCACTGCCCTTGCGTGCTACGTCGTCGCTGATGTGCACGATGTCGGCGGGGCCGCCGTGCTGCAGCAGGTCGCTGCAGTGCAGGTTGATCAGGTAGGGCGCCAGCATGTGTACGTTGAACAGCCGGGTGAAGGCGGCGGCTTGCTCGCTGGACGGATCGGCCTGCCAGGTCGAGGCATTGTGCACGATGGCGCGCAACCCCTGGCAGACCTGGCGCAGGCGGGCAATGAAATCGACTATGCCGGTGCTGTCGCTGAAATCGGCCTGCAATACGCAGGCGCCACGTTCGGCCAGTTCATTGACTGCCGGGCGCAGGGTGCGATAGCTGATGATCAGCGGATGGCCTTCATCGAGCAGGCGGCGTGCGCAATGCAGGCCGATGCGCTGGCTGGCGCCGGTGATCAGGATGGGGAGCTGCGCTGGGCTCATGGGGGCCTCGACAAGAAAGTGGGCGTTCAGCGACCGCGCGCATAACCTGACCTGAGCTGCGTTTGGCCGTCTGAACGTACTAAGAAACTTATACCACTGCTCTTGTTTGTACAATCATGAGTATTGTGTGGGGATGGCTTGCTGCTGTTTTTCAGGGTTATGTAGTTGATTAAAAACAATTTTTACTGCTTGCTGATGTGCGTTGCGCAGATTTTTTATTGTACGAAATGGTCTTTGTGTACAGCTCTTGTCGGTGTTTTTACGTGGCCGCTGCTCTGCGTTGTGCAGGTTTCCTCCGTGCAGCGACTGGCGCCTTGCGGGTGAGGTAGGCGGCCGAGATGTGGGCGAAGTCGGCAGAACGCGGCATACAGCGGTTGTAATACCGGTTGCAGCCAGCGGCGCTGCAACAGCCAGGCGCTACGTCGTAGTCCGGCGGCCTGCCAGCTGGCGGCGGTGGCCTGCAGGCCGATATACCAGTGGCCGGCGGCATCCCGGGCATGCAGGCGTGCCTGCAGCACGGCGAGTGGCGATGTGGCGGCCTGCTGCGGGTCGAAGTCTGCCAGGCTGATATCGACCAGCACGAGGCGCTCGACACTACAGCGTCGGCGCAGTACGGCGATTTCCCGGGCGCAGAGGGGGCAGGCGCCATCGTAATAAAGGGTCAGGGGCCAGTGCATGAGTGCTCCAGGGTGATGTGAGGCGGCTTATGCTGAATCTGCGAGTTGTATAACTTAGGTACAATGTATGCCGGCTTGCCCCTGGGGTACAATGCCGGCCTTTCTCTGACCTGCCTGGCCACGCTATGAACGACATCGCCGGTACTCCCACGCTTGCCGCTGCCTTCAAGCAGGAAGAGTTGTTTCCGATTCGTGAAGTGTCGCGCCTGACCGGCGTCAATCCGGTGACCCTACGGGCCTGGGAGCGTCGTTATGGGCTGATTCAGCCGACCCGCACCGACAGCGGTCATCGTCTTTACTCGCAGGCGGATATCGAGGCGGTACGCAGCATCCTCGCGTGGATCGAGCGAGGCGTGGCGGTCAGCAAGGTGGGCAAGATTCTCGCCAAGAACGAGGCAGCCAAGGCGCCAGTCGTCGAACCTTATCAAGCCTTGGCCGAGGGCGAGTGGGGCGAGTGGCAGGCACAGATCCGCCTGGCCTTGTCGCGTTTTGATGAGCTGCAGCTGGAGCGCCTGTACGGCCAGGTGTTCGCCACCTATCCGTTGGCCGTGGTGTTTGCCGATATCTTCCTGCCGATCTGGCAGGACCTGTTGCTGCGCCGCGAGCAGTTCGGCCAGACCAGCGAGTGGCTGTTCCTCGACAGTTTTCTGCGCGCGCGGGTACTGCAGCGCCTGCAACTGGCGCGTAATCCGGCGCAGGAGCGGGTATTGCTGGTGGCGATTCCCGGGCATTGCCATGAGCTGGAGTTGTGGGTGGCCGGGCTCCTGCTGGGCAGCAACGAATGGGCGGTGAGTGTGCTGGCGCTCGGGCAGCCACTGGATGAGCTGGCGCTGGTCTGCGAGAAATTGCAGCCGCAGGCGTTGGTGCTGTTTTCCAATCATGCGCCGAGTGCCGAACTGCCCCGCCAGTTGCAGCGTCTGGCGCTGGGCCTGGGTTGTCCGCTGGCGCTGGCCGGCGAGGCCGCCGAGCTGGGTGGCGAAGCGCTCAGCGGTACGCCAGTGGCCTGTCTGGGCAATGCTCCAGGACTAATGTCGCGCCGCTTGCAGCGTTTCCTGGCGGGTCAGCTGGACACCTGACACACCCTGCGTTTTCCCTGATCTGCTGAGATGTGCCGGGCTGCTGTCAGCCAGCTCTGGCCGATTGCGGCTGTGCGGAGCCATGCCGCGCACGGCATAACCTGTACGGCTTGTACAAAAAATTCTTGCCTAAAGCCGCAAATGGCTATACAAAAGCTGTACAGATATTTTTCCTGTACAGCTTTGAGGAATGCCGCATGCCCGCTTATCGCGCCCCGCTTCGTGATATGCAGTTTGTCTTCGACGAACTGCTCGACGCCTATGCCACCCTGCAGTCGCTGCCCACGCAGCGCGAGTTCGGAAACGATCTCGGTGGCGCCATTCTGGAAGAAGCCGCCAAGCTGGCGGAAAACGTCCTGGCGCCGGTCAACGGTTCCGGTGACAAGCAGGGTTGTCACTATGACCCGGTGAGCAAGACCGTGAAGACCCCGGACGGTTTCAAGGCCGCCTACAAGCAATTCGCCGAAGGTGGCTGGACCGCACTGGCCTGTACTCCGGAGTTCGGTGGTCAGGGCCTGCCGCATGTGCTGAACATGATGGTCGAGGAGATGGTCTGCTCGTCCAACCTGTCGCTGGGTATGTACCCGGGGCTGACCCATGGTGCGATCAATGCGCTGACCCAGCACGGCACCCGCGAGCAGCAGGAACAGTACCTGCCCAAGCTGATCAGCGGTGAGTGGACCGGCACCATGTGCCTGACCGAGCCGCAGTGCGGCACCGACCTGGGTCTGATCCGCACCCGCGCCACGCCGCAGGCGGACGGCAGCTATGCGATCAGCGGCACCAAGATCTGGATCACCGGCGGCGAGCAGGACCTGGTCGACAACATCATCCACCTGGTACTGGCCAAGCTGCCCGATGCGCCGGACAGCGTTAAAGGCATCTCACTGTTCCTGGTGCCCAAGTTCCTCGAGGACGGCTCACGCAACCCGGCTTTCTGCGGCGGCCTGGAACACAAAATGGGCATCAAGGGGTCGGCCACCTGCGTGATGAACTTTGAAGGCGCCAAGGGCTGGCTGATCGGCGAGCCGAACAAGGGCCTCAAGTGCATGTTCACCATGATGAACTCGGCGCGCCTGATGGTCGGCATGCAGGGTCTGGGGATTGCCGAAAGCGCTTACCAGATCAGCCTCGGCTTCGCCAAGGAACGCCTGCAGAGCCGCTCGCTGTCCGGCCCGAAGGCCGCCGACAAGCCGGCTGACCCGATTCTGGTACACCCGGACGTGCGGCGCATGTTGCTGCGCCAGAAAGTGCTGATCGAGGGTTGCCGTGCGCTGGCCTACTTCACCGGCCTGCACCTGGATGTCGCCCACGATCACGAGGACGCCGAAGTACGCCAGCAGGCCGATGATCTGGTGCAGTTGCTCACCCCGGTGGTCAAGGCTTTCCTCACCGACGAGGGCTTCGCCTGCGCCAACGAGGGCCTGCAGGTGCTCGGCGGCTCCGGCTTCACCGAGGACTGGGGCATCGAGCAGTTGGTGCGTGACTGCCGCATCACCCGCATCTACGAAGGCACCAACGGCATCCAGGCGCTGGACCTGGTCGGTCGCAAGCTGGGCCTGGGCGGTGGGCGTGCCGTACGCGGCTTCTTCGCCCTGGTCGAAGGCTGGCTGAAAGCCAATCCCGAAGCGCCGCACGCGGCCGCAGTGGGCAAGGCGCTCAAGCAGCTGCAGCAGGCCACCTTGTGGATTGCCAGCGAAGGCATGAAGGACCCCGAGCAGGCCGGTGCTGCGTCGGTGCCGTACCTGCGCCTGTTTGCCCTGACTACCCTGGCCTGGCTGTGGTCGCGTATGGCGCTGGTGGCCCAGCAGAAGCTGGCTGCCGGTAGCAGCGAGACGGCGTTCTACGGTGCCAAGCTCAAATCGGCGGACTTCTACATGGCGCGCGTGCTGACCGAAACCGACAGCCTGCTGGCCGAAGTTCTGGCGGGCAAGGCCACGCTGATGGCCTTTAGTGAGGAAGAGTTCGCCGTGTAACGACTGCGCAATCCGGCAGCTGCCACATCCCCTTTTGGCTGTCGGATCTTTTTATGCCAGTGGGAAGGGGCTGATCCCCCTTCATCTTTCACCCGCTGCGTTGCCCGACGCAGCGGGTGTTTTTTTGTTCAGCCCTTGCAGCGGGCCAGTTCCGCCTGCAGTTCGGCCACCTGGGCTTCCAGTTGGCGCACGCGCTCCAGTGCCTCGACTTCGTCGGTGACGTCTTTCTGGATGCCGATGTAGTAGGTCAGCTGGTCGGCTTCGTTGACCACCGGGGTGATCGACAATTCATTCCAGAACGGTGTGCCGTCCTTGCGGTAGTTGCGGATGATCTGCCGGCACGGGCGATGTTCACGAACCGCTTCGCGAATGGCTTGCAGGGCAGGTTGCTGGCGGTCGCCAGCCTGCAGGAAACGGCAATCCTGGTAGAGGATGTCGTCGACGCTGTAGCCGGTCAGGCGCTCGAACGCCGGGTTGGCGTAGATCAGGATGTTGTCTTCGCCCTCTTGCTCGGCGACCACGATGCCATCGTTGGAGGCGTTGATTACCAGTTGCAGCAGCTTGGCGTTGATCATCGAAGGGACTTCCCGGTTCAGGTTGGCGGCATTCTAAGATAACGCCGCACTTTGCGGCATAATCCTGCGCATTTCCAAGTATGACGGAGTCTTCATGAAAGTAGCGATTGTCTCGGGAACGGTCTACGGCACGGCCGAGGAAGTGGCTCGCCACGCACAGGCGCGCCTGCAGGCGGCAGGCTTCGAGGCCTGGCACCAGCCGCGTGTGCAGCGCGCCGAGCTGGAGGCCTTTGCCCCGCAGGCCTTGCTGGTAGTGACCGCTACCACGGGCATGGGCGAGCTGCCGGACAATCTGCAGGCGCTGTATGCCAGCCTGCGCGATCAGCCACCGGCCTGGTACGGCCTGCCGGCGGCGGTACTGGCGCTGGGGGATTCCAGTTATGGCGACAGCTTCTGTGCCGCCGGCGAGCAGGTGCGTGAGTTGTATGCCGACATTGGCCTGCGCGAGGTATTGCCGATGCTGCGTCTGGATGCCAGCGAAACGGTGACCCCGGAGCTGGACGCCGAGCCCTGGCTGGATCAGTTGGCGGGCGCCTTGCGCGGCTGAGGCACGGGCTGTCATCCTCGCCGAAAACAACAACAAGAGGCGGCGCATCATGTCTGCATCCCTGCAGTTTCCCAGCTTGAAGAATCAGGTCAGCCGCGAGGAGTGGCAGGCGCGTATCGACCTGGCGGCCTGTTACCGGCTGATTGCCCTGTACGGCTGGGACGACCTGATCTTCACCCACATCTCGGCCAAGGTGCCTGGTACCGAGGACTTCCTGATCAACCCCTACGGGCTGATGTTCCACGAAATCACTGCCTCCAGCCTGGTCAAGGTCGACCTGGCCGGCAACAAGCTGATGGACAGCCCGTTCGACATCAATCCGGCCGGCTACACCATCCACAGCGCGGTGCATGAAGCGCGTAGCGACGTCGGTTGCGTGCTGCACATCCACACGCCGGCCGGTATCGCCGTGTCGGTGCAGAAGCAGGGCTTGCTGCCGCTGTCGCAGCAGTCACTGTTCGTGCTGGCCAGCCTGGCCTACCACGGTTATGAAGGCGTGGCGCTGCACCACGAGGAGAAGGCCCGCCTGCAGGCTGACCTGGGCGACAAGCATTTCATGATCCTGGCCAACCACGGTCTGCTCACCGCCTTCGCCAGCATCGCCGATGCCTTCCTTGGCATGTTTACCTTGCAGCGCGCCTGTGAGATCCAGGTGATGGCGCAAAGTGGTGGTGGCGAGCTGATCCATATCCCGCAGGCGATACTCGATGGCGCCGCGGGGATGATCGCCGGGGTGATGAAAAGCCCGCAGGGCATGGGCGGTGCGCTGCCCTGGCCGGCGCTGTTGCGCAAGCTCGACGCACAGATGCCGGGCTACGACCAGTGAGCGGCCTGCCGGGCATCGCCCTGGCCGACTGGCAGGCGCAGGGGCACGATTTTCTCTGGCACGGCCAGCGCATCCGCTACTGGACGGCGGGCGAGGGCGAGCCGCTGTTGCTGATCCATGGCTTTCCCACGGCCAGCTGGGACTGGCACCGGCTGTGGCAGCCGCTGGCACAGCGTTACCGAGTGATTGCCTGCGACATGCTCGGCTTCGGCTACTCGGCCAAGCCGCGTGGCCATGCCTACAGCCTGCTGGAGCAGGCCGATGTACAGCAGGCGTTGCTGGCGCAGCTGGCGATCGATCAGCCCGTGCATGTGCTGGCCCACGACTACGGTGACAGCGTGGCCCAGGAGCTATTGGCGCGGCATCAGCAAGGAACGGCCCGCCTGGCCAGTTGCGTGTTCCTGAATGGCGGTCTGTTTCCGGAAACCCATCGCCCGCTGCTCATGCAGAAACTCTTGCTCGGTCCGCTGGGGCCGCTGCTCGGCCGGCTGTTTTCGCCTGCCGCGCTGGCGCAGAACCTCACCCGCATATTCGGGCCGCACACGCCGCCCAGTCCAGCCGAGCTGGAGGCGTTCTGGACGCTGATCGCGCATAACGACGGCACTCGGGTGATGCACCGGCTGATTGGTTACATGCCCGAGCGACGGCTGCACCGCCAGCGCTGGGTGACGGCCATGCAGCAGGCCGGTGTGCCGCTGCGGGTCATCGATGGCGCGGCCGATCCGATCTCCGGGGCGCACATGGTGCGGCGTTACCGCGAACTGCTGGCCGAGCCCGACTGCGTACTGCTGGACGGGATCGGCCATTACCCGCAGCTCGAGGCTGCGCCGCGGGTGCTGGAACATTACCTGGCATTTCGTCAGGCACTGGCCGGGGCGGGCCAGGCCACCACTCAAGAGGACTGATCATGCAACGTCGACACCTGCTTGGCCTGCTCGGCGTGGCCGGCCTCGGCGCCGCCGCTACCGGTTACTGGCGTCTGCCCCTGGCGGCGGCGCCGGCTGCCCTGACCCTACCGGCAGCCATGCAACTGCTCGAGCGCCTGGTGCAGGCCAGTCTGCACAGCGTGGCGGGTTGGCCGCCGGCCATGGTGTTCAACCATTGCGCACAGAGCGTGGACTATTCGATCGATGGTTATCCCCAGCTCAAGCCCGCCTGGTTCCGCCACACGGCTGGGCCGCTGGCCTTCAGTGTGTTTGCCGCGCGTGGTGCGATGCGCCATCCACTTGACGAGGCGATTCCCGGTGCGCCGGAGCTGAACGAGCCTGGCGAAGTGCGTGTGGCGCTGGCGCGCCTGCAACTGGCCTTTGCGCGTTTTGCCGCGCATCGTGGCCGCCTGGCGGCGCACTTTGCCTATGGCGAGCTGAGTCATGACGAGTATGCCCTGGCCCACGTGCTGCACCTGTACAACCACCTGGCGCTGCTGCGCGCCAATGGGCAGCCCATAGCCTGACCTTATCGCCGTGCATTCAGCGCCGAGCGCCTTGCTTGCCGGAGCGTTGCGCGCTGCGCACACTGGCCGTCCATAGCTAAGCCGAACGGGAGGGTCTGTGATGAGTGATGCCGTGCGTTTTGACGACAAAGTGGTAATTGTCACCGGTGCCGGCGGTGGCCTGGGGCGCGCCCATGCCCTGCTGTTTGCCCAGCTGGGCGCCAAGGTAGTGGTCAACGACCTGGGTGGCAGTACCCATGGCGAGGGCGCCAATGCCTCGGCGGCCGACCGCGTGGTGGCGGAGATCCGCGAGGCCGGCGGCAGCGCGGTGGCCAACCATGACTCGGTGACCGATGGCGAGAAAATCGTCCAGCAGGCCATGGACAGCTTCGGGCGCATCGACGTGGTGGTGAACAACGCCGGCATCCTGCGTGACAAGTCCTTCCACAAGATGGAAGACACCGACTGGGAGCTGGTCTACAAGGTCCACGTCGAAGGCGCCTACAAGGTCACCCGCGCGGCCTGGGAACACCTGCGCGAGCAGCAGTATGGCCGGGTGATCTTCACCTCCTCGACCTCCGGCATCTACGGCAACTTCGGCCAGAGCAACTACGGCATGGCCAAGCTGGGCCTGTATGGCCTGACCCGCACCCTGGCCATCGAGGGCCGCAAGAGCAATATCCTGGTCAACGCCATCGCGCCTACCGGCGGCACGCGCATGACCGAGGGGCTGATCCCGCCGCAGGTGTTCGAGCAGCTCAAGCCCGAACTGGTCAGTCCGCTGGTGGTGTTCCTGGCCAGTCAGGCGTGCCAGGAAACCGGCAGCCTGTTTGAAGTCGGCGGTGGCTGGATGGGCAAGGTGCGCTGGGAACGCAGCCTGGGCGTGGGTTTCGATCCGCGCGCCGGCTTCAGTCCGCAAGACGTGGCGGACAACTTCGCGCAGATCTGTGACTTCGCCGGCGCGGCCCATCCGAAGGACAACATCGAGGCCATGAAGGAAATGCTTGCCAACCTGCAGCGCTTTGCCGGCTGATCCGGCTTTTCCCGCAGACACGACAAGGCCGGCTTTCGCCGGCCTTGTCGTGTGCGCCCCAGGCTTCAGCGTGCCTGCAGCTTGAAATTGTCGTCCGAGGGTTCCTTGGTATAGGCGCCCTGGTCCTGCACCAGCTTCTGGGTGCCGTTCATCAGGGTACCGATGCGGCTATCGCTGGTCCTGGCCGAGGCGGCCTGGTTGCTGGTGCCGCTGATCAGCGGCGGGTTGAAGCTGAACGACCACAGGTAGTGCCAGACCGCCGCGTTGTGTTTCTCGGTCAGCTGGGTGGAAGCGAAGTACCAGGGCTTGAGCTCGCTGAAGGCGGTCATGTTCATCAGCCCGCTGTTGCTGTCGCCGATGAAACCGGTGCTGCTGGCCCCGGAGGAACGGTAGGCTTCGAAGATCACACCCTTGCTCTTGAGTTCACTGACGTAGCTGCGGCAGACCTCGCCGACCCACTTATTACCCAGGTAACTCTTGGCCTGGTTGGAGTAGAAAGGGTCGAGCAGGGCTACCCGTTTGGGCAGCAGTTTACTGCTCATGCTGCCGGCGCTGACCGCATCGCTGATCTTCTTGGTGATCACGATGGCCAGCTGATTGCCCAGCGAATGACCGACCAGGCGGATATTGCTGCCGCTGTAGCCAGCCAGGTTGTCGCGATAGCTGCGAAAGAGCAGTTCACCCGCCGAGATATTCGGGCCGGCACTGTACACGCCGCTGCTGTTGCGCCAGCGCATGGCGCGCGGGCCGCTGGCGGTCCAGATCTTCGCCTCGGCGTCTTTTACCTCGCCTTCATCGGCGAACTGGTTCCAGTAGAGGATGCCGACGTTGTAGCCGGCGGCCAGCCAGGCATAGGCCAGGTCGAGATCCGGGCCGCCGGCGTCCTTGCGGTTGAAGGTCTCGCGGTTCTTCTTCTGCGTCGAACCGTTCTGCCAGCCATGCACATAGATCAGCGTGGGCTTGCTGGCGTTGTAGTAGGCATTGCTCTGGCCGGGCACGGCCTTTTGCCAGGTGTCGCCATAGCCGAACCAGTACAGCCCATGATCAAGGTTGTTGAAGGTCGAGTCGGGAAATACGCCGGTGGCGGCCTGGGCCAGACCGCACAGGCAGAGCAGGCAGGAAAGCAGCAGTTGACGCATGGTGAACCCTCTTTTGTTGTTGTTTGGGGTTGCAGCAGGCTACGTCAACAGAGGGCTGAAGCTATCGCCCATATGGGTGTGAAGGGGGGTGGTCGGCTCGTATGCAGCAATTGCGTCCGGCACTTTTGGCCTGGTAGAGCGCAGCATCGGCCAGGCTGATAAGTTCATCGGCCAAGCAGCCCAAGGTACTTTGCGCGATGCCGGCACTGAAGGTACAGGTAAAGGCTTGCTCGCCCGCACAGAACTGGAGTTGTGCAAAGTTCTCGCGAATGGCGTTGAAAACCTTTTCGGCCTGTTCGGCACTGCAGTCGGGCAGGATGGCCAGAAATTCCTCGCCGCCATAGCGACCGATGAGGTCGGCCTTGCGCAAGCGCTGGCGCAAGAGGTTGGCCAGGGCGCGAATCACGCCGTCCCCGGCCGGGTGGCCGTACTGGTCGTTGACCCGTTTGAAATGATCGATGTCCAGCATGACCACGGCAGTGGGTGGTTTGCGCCGCTGTTCGCGCAATAACTCCTGACTCAATTGCTCCTTGATGTCCGCATGCTTGAGCAGGCCAGTGAGGCTGTCACGGGCCAGCGCATTGGCTAGTTGGCGGGCGCGTTGGGCGCGTGAAAATACCGTGGTCAGCAGCGTGTTGTCGCTGATCGGCTTGCTGATGAAGTCATCACCGGCCTGGCGAAGTGCGGCCAGTTGGCGGTGTTGATCGACCTCTGCTGACAGATAGATGATCGGAATGCGCAACCAGTCATCATTAAAACGCAGTACCTGCGCGAGTTCAGTCCCTGAGCAGTTGGGCATGCCGATATCCAGCAGCACCACTTCCGGACTGAAGTCCTGCATGTGTTGCAGCACCTGTTCGGGGCGCTGGCAGATATCCACCAACATGTTTTGTTGGCGCAGGACCAGTGCATAGCGTTGCGCAAGCTCCTGGTCATCATCAATGACCAGCACGCGATAGGGTTCGTTTTGCTGACGGGCGAACAGGCGTTCCAGGGTGTTTTCCAGGGCTGTCATGTTCACCGGGCTGGGAATAAAACCCTGCGCGCCGGCCTTCACCGCAGCCAGCTGTTGGGCGAAGGAGTGATCGTCGCTGATCAGTAGCAGGCTGCTGCCGTTGCGCCGTTGTTGCTCGATCCACTGGGCCAGCTCGGGATCTTCTTGCAGCAACCGCTGCTCAATGAGCAGCACGGCGGAATTGGCATGTTGCAACAGGTTGGCGCTATTCCCATGTAGCGTGGCGCGGTAGCCGAAGCTATGCAGGGTTTGCAGGATATTCGCGGCGCGTTGTGCCTGCGAGTCCAGCACGGCGATCTGCTGGTTGAGCGGATAAGCCTGTTGGCGATTTTGCCAGTGCAGCTGCTCCTCCTGGCTGTCGTGGCGAGCCTGTTGCAGAGCAGGCAGTTGCTCGATGGCGTTAATGAACTCGTCCAGCGCCGCAGGAGTGATCTGCCGGGTTTGCAGCCATTGGTTGCTTTGCAGTTCTAGCTGGCGAGCCTGTTCGCCCAGTTGCTGGAAGCCAAAGGTGCCGCAGGATCCCGCCAGTTTGTGCAGCTGCTCGGCAAGTACCTGTAGCGCCGAGCATTGCTGGTCAGCTGCGTACAACGGCAAGTGCTGTGCCTGTGCGGCCAGTTCCGGCAACTCGCGGCTTAACCGCTCGGCGAACTCTTCGGCCAGTGCCGCCAGTTGTGCTTTCAGCAGGTTTTGCGCTTCAGCCATGAAATGCACTCCAGATACTGCGCACCTGTGTCGCCAGGGTCATCGGATCGAACGGCTTGATGATCACATCGGCAGCTCCCAGGCTGCGGTAATAGGCAATCTCGTCGGGTTGCACCTTGGCGGTCATGAAGGCCACCGGAATGTTGCGCAAGTCCAGCAGGTTGCCGAGCTGTTGCAAGGTTTGCGGGCCATCCAGACCGGGCATCATGACGTCCAGCAAGATGAACTGCGGATCGAATGCCGCGGCTTGTTGCAGCGCTTCCTGCCCGCTTTGGCAGCAGAGTACCTGCAGCCCGCCCACGTTCTCCAGCGCCAGGCGGGCAATGGCCTGGATGGAGCGGTCATCCTCGACGTGCAGCACGCGTTGTAGTGCGTTCATGTTAGCCCTCTGTGGCAAGTGGCAAGGTGAACCAGAACGTGGTGCCGAGGCCTGGTGTGCTGTCAAAACCGATGCTGCCCTGCATGCGTTCGACCAGCTCTTTACTGATCGCCAGGCCCAGCCCGGTTCCTTTGACGCGGCGCTGGTTGCCGGTATCTGCCTGGGCGAAGCGTTCGAATACCTGGCTGTGGAATGCTTCGGGAATACCACAGCCCTGATCGCTTACCCGGATCACAGCCTGCCCCTGGCTTACCTGGCAGGATAGTCGGACGGTCTGCCCGGCGCGACTGAACTTGACGGCATTGGAGAGCAGGTTGGCTAAAACCTGTTGCACGCGCAAGGGGTCGGTGAGTACCTGGCAATCCACGCACGCGGCCAACTCCAGCGTGACCGCAAAGGGCTCGGCGTAGCTACGGTTGCTGTTGATAGCTTCCTGCAGCAGGGGGCGTAGCTCATGCGCCTGCAGGTTGAACGGCATACGGCTGCTGCTGAGCTTTTCCATGTCCAGCAGATCGTTGATCAGCAGGCTCAGGCGTTCGGTATTGTGCTGGGCCAAATTGAGCAGTTCCTGCTGTGCGCTGCTCAGTGTGCCGAGCGGGCCGTGTAGCAACAGGCGCAGGGCACCGTTTATGGCGGTCAGCGGGGTGCGCAGTTCATGGCTGACCGTGGCGATAAACTCGCTTTTTAACCGCTCTAAACGGCGGCGCTCGCGTATATCGCTGCATTGCAGCACGATCAGCTCGCTGGGGCTGGGCAGCCCCGCACAGTTGAACTGTACGGCCACGGGCTGCTGTGCGTGGTCGAGTAGCTGACCCTCCCACTGCAGAGGGCCTTGTTGGCAATCAGCAAGGCGCCGCAGGACCGCGGCCTGCTCTGCGACGGGCAACCAGTAGGTCAGGGCGTGCTGGCGTAGGTCGACAAGCGTGACCCCAAGCAGCTGACAGAGTGCCGGGTTGGCCTCCTGCCACTGTCCGGCCCGGTTGAGCAGTGCGATGCCCTGTGGTGCGGTATCGAAGGCCAGGCGAAAGCGCTGCCGCGACTCCGCCAGGGCCTGCTGAACAAGATGGCGTTGCTCCAGATTGAACAGCAGCGCCAGCAGCAGGGCGGCGGCAATCAGGGCAAGCGACCAGGCCCCCAGGCGTAGCCAGTTCATCAGCCAGGCGCTCTGCGGGGCATGCATCTGCCGCGCGGCCAGCACCCACTGGCTGCCCGGTACAGGCACGTTGACAACTGCTTGTGCGCTGTCCTGCAGGCTGGGCTGGCCGGTCAGGGTGCGTAGGCTACCTTGGTCGGTACGTAACAAGCTGACTGTCAGGCCCAGTTGTTCGGCGGTGGCATGCAGCCTGTCAAACACCGGAGCCGCGTGAATAACGGTGCTGAGCAGGCCCCAGTAGCGGTTGTCCTCCAGTATCACCGGGCTGCGATAGATCAGGCCAAGGCCGCCCTGTTTGAGCTCCAGCGGGCCGTCCAGCAGGGCGCGTTGTTCGGCGATCACCCGTTGCACCGTGGGCCATTGCTCAGGGACGTCAGGGAAGTACAGGCCCAGGGCGCCTTCATTACCCTGCAGGGGGTAGACATAACTGATGCGATTGCCGGGAGCGATGGCGATATTGCGGATGTTGCCACTTTGGCGAATCAGCGCCTGCAGCCAGGGTTCCAGTTCCCGAGGGTCGATTACCCCGTGGCGCGCCTGCAGATAGGACACTACGCCGCTGGCCAGATGCAGCGAGCCATTCAGGTCATTAAGCAGCAGCGCGCGTAGCTCGCCGAGTTGATTGAGCATTTGTCGATGTTGTTCCGCCTGACGACGCTGGGTTTCCAGACGCAAGGCCAGCTCGAACAAGGCGCCTAGGCTGAGTAACAGCAAAAGTGGCGGCAGGCACCATAGCCAGCGGCGACCGAGCGGCTTCATGCTGTGTGCTCCGCGACTGGCAGCTCAACCCAGAAGCAGGCGCCCTGGCCAGGTGTGGAGCTGAAGGCAATCGTACCGCCCATGCGCTCTATGAGTTCCTTGCTGATCGCCAGGCCCAGGCCGGTTCCGCCTTTTTCGCGGGCATCGGAGGCATCGGCCTGGGAGAACTGGTGGAAAATCTGCGCATGAAACTCTGGCGCAATGCCCGGCCCCTGGTCTGTCACGCTGAGGCGTACATGATCCCCCTGAAGGGCTGCAGCCAGGCTGACCGGCGCGCCGCGTGGCGAAAATTTGATGGCATTGGACAGCAGGTTGGCCAGGACCTGTTGCAGGCGCTGGCTGTCTACATTGACCTGGCAGTTCTGGCTGTGATCTTCAAGCTGCAGCGTTACGGCAAATTGCTCGGCATAAGGGTTGAGGGTCAGGAGTGCCTGTTGCAGCAGGGGGGACAGGGAGTGTGGCTGCATATCCAGACGCATTTTGCCGACCAGTAGTTTTTCCATGTCCAGCAGGTCGTTGATCAGCAGGTTGAGTTGTTGGCTGTTCTGCTGGGCAACGCGTAGCAATTCGCTGGCCTGGGCCGGTAGCTCGCCCAGCACGCCAGCGTTGACCAGTGCCAGGGCGCCACTGATGGCGGTCAGCGGAGTGCGCAGTTCATGGCTCACGGTGGCGACGAATTCACGTTTCATGCGCTCGACCCGGCGCACTTCGCTGAGGTCACGGATGACCCCGATAAAGCGGCGCATGCCGTTATGGCGAATTTCCGAGACGGCCAGCTCCATTGGAAAGGTCTCGCCATGGCTGCGCAGTCCTTCGACTTCGCGGGGCATGCCGATAATGCGTGCCTTGCCAGTACGCAGGTAATTCTGCAGGTAACTGTCATGAGCCAACTGGTGGGGGGCTGGCATCAGGCAACTGACGTTGCGCCCTACGACCGCGCTGGCCGGATAGGCAAAGATACGTTCGGCGGCAGCGTTGAAGGTCTGGATGATGCCCTGGGCGTCGATAGTGATGATCGCGTCGATGACGTTATCCAGCACTGCGCTCAGGTATTGCTCGCGTTCCTGCTGGGCCTGCTCGGCCTGCACCCGGCTGCTGATGTCCTGGATGATCGACCAGATCAGCGGCTCGCCCTGCTCGCCGCTGATCAATGCGCCGTGCAGGAGAACCGGTATGCGCTGGCCGCTCTTGCTGATGTAGACCTTCTCGTAGGGGCCGTAGGTGCCACTCTCCTGCAGTTTGCGCAATTGCCGTTGCTCGTCACTGGCATAGCTTTCCGGGGTGATGTCCCAGTAGCTGAGTGTGCGGAATTCCTCCTTGGTGTAGCCGGTGAGGCGGAACAGTTCGGGGTTGCCATCGATGAACTGTCCGTCGTCCAGGCGGTTCAGGGCGATGGCTACCGGGGCAACCTGGTAAAAGGTGTTCAGGCGTTGCTGCAAGGCCTGACGTTGCGCTTCGGCCTGGTGCAGTTCGCTGCTGTCCCAGATGAAGCCGTCAATCCATTGCAGGTTATTCTCTGCGTCGTATTCGCCGCGGCCCTGCTCATTGACCCACACGACATGCCCCTGGGCATGCTGGATACGGTAACTCAGGTTGAAGCTGCGGCGCTGTTGCACGGCCTCTATCGTGGCGTAGGTAATGGGCAGGTCTTCGGGCAGGACGATGCTGGCAAAACTGCGCACGGCATTGTCAATGAAGTCGCTGGCCGGGTAGCCGGTGATGTGTTCGATCTCTTCGCTGATCAGCAGCATGCTCCAGCTTGCGTCGTTACGGCAGCGGTAAACGGCGCCGGGCAGGTTGTCCAGCATGCTGCGATAGCGCGCTTCGCTGTCGATCAACGCCTGGCTGGTGGCTAATTGCTCGGTGAGGTCCATGGCAATGCCGAGGAAGCCGGTGAGCTGCTGTTGGCTGTCGAGAATCGGCGACACGCTCAGGCTGACTTGATGGCGCTGACCATTGCGGTGGATGTAGGTCCATTGGCGTGTTTCGTTGCGTCCCTGGCGTGCCAGGTGCACAAAGGTTTCGAAGCCGTTGATCGGTTGTCCCGTTTGCTGGCTCAGTTCTGCGGCGCGTGCCTCGACCTCCTGCGGGTCATGGAACAATGCCGGGCTATGCTTGCCCAGCAGGTCCTGGCGCGGGTAGCCCAATAGGCGTTCCGCACCCGCGTTGAACAGGGTAATCAGCCCGGTTTTATCGGTGGCGATGATGGAGACCGGGGTGGGGGCGTCGATGACCGTTTGCAAAAAGGCCCGCGCGCTACTGATTTCATCCTGCTCGCGGCGCTGCTGACTGACATCCATGTGCGTGCCATACATGCTCAGCGGTGCCCCCTGGGCATCGCGATGAATGACCCGTCCGCGCGTTTCCACCCACAGCCAGTGGCCTGCCTTGTGGCGCATACGCAGCTGGCACTGGTAGAGCGGACGTATGCCCTGAAAGTGCTCCTGCAACTGCTGCTCGGCTTCGGGGAGGTCCTCGGGATGCACCAGCGAACGCCAGGTATCGAGGGTTACCGGCTGCAACTCTGCTAGCGCGTAGCCGAGCATGTGTGCCCAGCGCTCATTGATGGTGGTGGCGCCGCTAGGCAGTTGCAGCTCCCAGGTGCCGGCGTCGATGCTGTCGATCACGCTCAACAGGCTTTGCCGTTGCTGGTCGAACAGCAGGGTACGCCGCTTGTCTTCACTGATATCGGTAATGAAACCGCTCCACACCACCGAACCGTCTGCCTGGCGTTGCGGCATGGCCCGGTAGAGCAGCCAGCGTGGCGCCTGGGCGTCTTGCAGTAGACGCAGTTCCAGGTTGAGCAGGCTTTGCTGGCGTGCCGACTGACGCAGGCTGTCACGCAGTAATTGATGGTCTGCAGGATGCAGGGCCTGGCGCATGGCGTTCATGAAGTGCTGTGGCTCGGACGGGGGCAGCCCCAGCAATTGATAGGTGCCGGCGCTGAGGTAAGGCATGTCGCTATGCCCGTCGGGCCACGCCTGGTATTGAAAAACCCCTCCAGGAACTTGCGCAGTCAGGCGATCCAGGCGATCCAGCGCATGTTGCTGGGCATCGTAGAGCAGTGCCGTTTCCAGGCTGTGCGCCACCCAGCGCGCCAGCAGGCGAATGAATTCGCGGTCGATCTCGTCAAAGGAGGCCGAGCGCGGCTGGCTGGAGGCGAAGCAGAGTGTCGCGTAAGGCTGCTGTTTGACCTGCACGGCGACGCCCAGGTAGCTCTGCACTGGCAGGCCCGGAGGTGCGGCATGCGACGTGACGTCCGGCGTAGCAAGCTGGTCGATGCTCAGCACATCATTGATCTGCAGCGTCTGGCTGCACAGGGTGGCTTCGAAGGCCAGCGCCTGGCCTGGTGTCAATTGGAGCTCCGGCGCGGTGCTGTGGCTGGCCAGGACCTGGAAGTCGCTTGCACGCAACTGGTTGATGAGGCCCAGTGGCAGTTTGAGGAAGCGAGCACCCAGCTCCAGGGCGCGCTGTAGACGAACTGTTAACGGCTTGCCACTGGGCTGGGTGATTTCCCCCAGCACCTGCATGCTGCGTGCGCGGCGTTGCAGCGTGTTTATTTGCTGTTGCTGTTGCGCATACTCAGCAAGCCGTTGCAGGTGAACGGAAAGAGCGTCCAGAAAGGTCTGGCAGTGCGCGAGCAGGTCGCTGCTGTAGCCTGCGCAGCGCCCGCCTAACGCCAGGCTGGCGAGTGGCTGGGCGTCGTCCGCGATGGCCAGTGCCAGCAGAGGCTGAAAAGGGGCTTCGAGGCTTTGCCATAGCGTTGTCTGCTGCTCTCCGGCTGCCTGGCCGGCCCGATGTAGCGGCTCTGACGGCATGCCATGCGAGTAGCCTTTGGGCGGTTGCTCCTGCCAGTCGAAGACCACAGCCTGCGGGCTGTCGGTGAGTGTTGCCAGCGCGCCCGGCAGCCATTCGAACAGGCTGGCTCGGGAGGTGTGGCTGTGTAGTGTGCTGAGCAGGGCCAGGTGTCGTTCGGCATTGGCTTGCGCCTGGCGCTGTTCATCCTGTAGCTGTGCCTGCTGTTGGCGGGCATGCCGATCAGTGCGTTGCAGCAGGTGCAGGGCACCTAGCAAGAGCAGGCTGCTGCTCAACCAAATGACCAGCCACAGCCCGCGTTGCGCGCGTTGACTGTTCTGAAACTGTTGGTAAGCCGGGTGGATGTCCTGCCAGAGCAACACGCTGAGCAGGGGCTGCTCTGGCAGGCGCAACAGGGTCTGTATGACCTGTTGTTGTTTGCGCAGCAGCAGTTGCGTGCGGATCGGCTGGTCGTGGGCCGGCGCGGGTAGGCTGGCGCTTTTCAACCAGGACAGGGCCTGGCTGTTGCTATGTGACAGCAGCGTCCAGGGCACGGAGTGGCCCTCGGCGGCTGTGCCGAGTAGCGCGATTTGACTGTCCAAGCGCCGGGCATAGTCATGGGGGGTGTCCAGCAGTGCGCGGCGCAACTCCAGCACGCCCAGCAAGTGGTCGCGATGACGAATCGGTTGTAGAAAAACCCACTGGGCCGGTTGTGCCGCGAGCTGCTGCACGGTTTGCCCAGCCTGCAGCAGGCTGAGTGTCGTCGTGTCGAAGTCGCTGGGTATTCTGCTGCGCGTGCTGACCGGAGGCATCTCCAGTTGGAGTAGCTGACCCTGTTCCTGGACCAGGTGGATGCGTAGCCGCACTTTGCCGAGAAGGGCCTGGGCTTGTGGCGTGAGGCGTTGCTCGAGGAGTGTGGCCAACTGCTGTATCTGCACATCGCGCGGGGTGCTTTCTGCCGGAGGGCGTAACAGTTCTTGCAGGCGCGGCTCCAGGGCGAGTGAGGTCAGGCTGCGCTGTGTCATGTGTCGCTCAGTGTCCAGCAGGCGGAGCAGTTCGGCAGCCTTGTGCTGGCCTTGTTCCTGCTGCACCAGGCGCCACTGTTGCTCCCGGCGCTGCAGGTCAAGGCTGGCAGCCAGTGCCAGGGTCAAGGTGCAGAGCAGGAAGGTCAGCAGGCTGATTCGGGAAACAGTGAGCGAACGAGAAACGGCAGGCATAGAGAGGCTCGCAGGGTGTTATTGGCTCAGCCTAATGCACACCAGCGCTTTTTGCTTGTCCTCCGGTGGGCGCTTTAGGCTGTGCCTATACTCAAGCTAAACAACCCCGGGGAGAGCGAGGATGTTCAGGCAGATGCAGTCGAGCGGCGCGCAGGCGCTACATCTGGTGCAGGAC
>VFQM010000514.1_pt1 | contig 42361 bp, 50 predicted proteins | sample 3512391 | NCBI WGS metagenome assembly VFQM01 (sample SAMN10412369, study PRJNA504923) | tailings metagenome | isolation source: Replicate 1 from Balatoc abandoned mine | place: Philippines
AAGAGTGGTTGGCTTGTGAGGTGGTGTCGCCCTTGGGTAGAACGTGCTCATGCTGGTTTCCTATGTGTTTTCTGCGGCCAGTTTGGCCTGCGTTTGCTTCTTGCCTTCGGCAACTTCCTGGCACCACTCATTCCATGGGTCAATCGCTGCCCCAGCCATTGCTAGGCTTGTGTCATCCCGCACATCCTCAATCATGTGATCGCCACTTGGGTGCTCACCGCATACGCAACGCAAGTAAATCTCAAAGTTGTCTTCGCCGCACCGATCAGCCACTATGGCGAAATTACTGGTGTTGCCACATGTGGGGCAGGGGCTAACTTCAGCTTCCGGAAGGAATTGCAGTTGTCGATGGGCCATGATTTTTCCTCTCAGACGCGGTTTGGACTTGCCACGATCATGGCCGGTCTTCCATGGAGTGATCGTTGTAGGTTTTCACAATGTCAAATGCTTCTTCCACTGCATCCTGGTCAGAATCACCAAGACCCAATCCAGCCAGCGCCAGACCATCGCACAAAGCATCCAAGATGCCTTTCTTGTCGATAGTGCCAGATGCTTTGATGACTTCAATGATTTGCTGTGCGTTCATGACGGTGCTTTCCTTTTGATCACATATCAAAGAACCCTGCATGGCGGGCAAAGAACCAAGACGCACGATCAAGCCCAAGCCTCTGGGTCAAAAGTGCAAGCTTCGCGCAGACTCCCTTTGCCGTAATTCGCATGCTTCCCTCTACTTCAATTCGTTCCAGACACGCACGGCGTCAGTTTTGCTGAACATTGGATGTCCAGCCTTGTCGCACGGAGAATGGAGGGTCTGGGTGTTCTTCGAGCACAGCACACGCCAGCGGCGGGCGCCGCCATCGATCTTGGCGGGCGAGCCACATCCTGGGCAGCTCTGGGTTTCGGCGGTCTTTGTTGCCACTGCGCGGTTTCCATAGATCTAACGAAGTCCGACATAGCGGCCACCATTCGTTGTATTGAACACGTTGGCGTACCTATCAAAAAAGATGTGGCCTGGAGTATTCCTTGGGACAATCCTGCTCGCTCTCAACATTCCGGTAGCATCCTCCATCAAAACAGGACCATCCTCAATCTGCGGTATGCAGTCGATGACGGCCTGCCGCAGATCCGTGGGTGTCGGCAGGTTCATCCTCTTGGTGTCCATCCGATAGAGAGCGTCATAACTTGCTTGGGCTTCCTTGCAGATCTGGTGGTCGCGCGCCACACACTCCAATCTCAGCCCCTCAGCCCTCAGGTTCCGAAACCACTTCAAAAACCCGCGATCACCAGATCCCACGACGATTGTGTCGCTTAGATGTGGCCACAGTGTCCCCGCAACGCGCACAAGTTCATAGTCAGCTGCATTCTTCACACCATAGCTGGTCGTTACGACTTCGATACCCAAGCGTTTAGCAACATCTTCTGTATGCCCGACATGCAAGTGCGAACCGAATGCAAAACACTTCGTAGGCGGTTGGCCATGAGCGCGCTCAACAGTTCGGTATGCCTCGATCACAAACGACGTGTGCATCAAGTTTTCCAGGTCCAGCAGTAGTGCGACCATTTTTCTCAGTTTTCCTTCACTGAAAATGTATTTTGACGGCGGCAACAAGCGAATGGAGCTTGGCCACGTCGATGCCATCGGGCGGCGCTACTGCGCCAAGACCTTCATCACTGCAAACCTGCTTCGCCACCAGGTGGGCCAAATACAGTTGAGCTTGCTCTTGCGGCGCTGCGCAATCAGCGGCAAATTCTCCGCGTCGGCCCGACATGAATTGAAGTGCAGTAACGGGCGACCAATTGTTGCCAAGGCCCTGTTTGAGTTGTGCCACGGCTGACTGCATTGCGTTTTCACCATCAACAGCCGCCAAGATCACATTGGCACACAGCCGCGCTTTAGGCAGTTCGTGAGGCGCAAACGCCCTGGCCTGGGCGATCTTGGTTCTGAGGGCTGGACTCGACATGATGCTTTCCTCTCAGATACGGGTGGGCAGCAGCGACAGCTCACCGCGATTGACACGCCCCAGGGTGATGGCGGCGCAGTGATCGACCACCGCATCAATCAGGACTTGCGAGTCGCCTGAGAACAAGTGCTCGAACTGATCCCACAGTGCCTTGCGCTCGGCTTCCGATTGCACGTTGATGCCAGCCAGCGATTCAGCCTGACCAATGGAACCACCGGCCCACCCGCCCAAACGGCGGAGGGTTTCTGAGGGGCGGGTTTTCGTCTTTGCCATGGTCGTTCTTTCCTTTGTGATTCAAGCGCCGATGTTTTCAAAATCATCTGCGGTCATGGGCGCGCTACTGATAGCCCACTCACCTTCATGCCCAGATCGTGGATCGTTGTAGCGCTTTCCGGGCTCGCATCCGTTGATCCAGCCCGCATCATCGGAATCACATGAGCCACATGGAGCCAAGTCCTCTTTCAGACAGGCGCATTCACCGGGCACATAGAGTCCATCAAAGCCAGCTCGCTCCAGCTTGATCCTGATGATGCTTCTGTCTGTCATCGTGGTTTCCTTCACTCAGCGAATACTTCTTGCAGCGTTACCAGCGCCGCAGTCAACGTCTTTGCGGACACAACGCCTAGCTTTTTGGCCAGTCTCGCCTTGTCCACAGTCCGAAGCTGATCCAACACGATCAACCCCTTTGTTCCAGCGTGTGTGACCGGCACCCGAAATGGAGCAGCACGGCCCTTCGAGGTCATAGGCGCAACGATGACTGTGCGCAGGTTGTCATTCAACTCTGCAGGCGACACCACCACGCAAGGACGAGATTTTTTGATCTCGCTCCCTACGGTTGGGTCCAAGTTCACCAGCCAAATTTCTCCGCGCTTCACCAGGCCAACTCCGCATCATCTGCGTTGCCAAACTCACCCATGAGCAGGACATCACCGCCTTTGGCCGCGAGTTCTTTCGCCGCTTCAGCCCAGCCAAATCGCACCGCCTTGGCTGGCTTGCGCAGGACGATAGAGCCGTTCTCCACCGCGATGTCGGCGGTCATTTCGCCATCTAGCCCAGCTTGGGCGAGAAGCGGCTTTGGCAACACGATGCCTTTGCTGTTTCCAATAGTCCGAATTGCGATTTGCATGATCACTCCAGTTGCAACAATGTTATTCCTTGGGGTCGGGCTTGTCAAGCCTTGGTTGTCACAATGTTTCAACCTCATAGGGCGTCCATAAACATGGCTTTCAGAACCGCCTGGTCGAGGTCCACATAACGCTGGGAGCAGTCGATGCTGGTGTGCCCCAGAAGTTGCGCCACGGTGTCCATGTCGCCCGTGGTGGCCAGCACCTTGCCCGCGAACGTACGTCGCCCAGAATGGCTTGAGCCGCCTTTGATGCCCGCGCGCTGGTACAGCTTGGTCACATGGGCCTGAAGGCTGTCGCAGGCCTTGTAGTCGCGTCGCTCTCCTGTCTCCAGCATCCGCCGCTTGGTGTTCTGCGACATGCCATCCCCCCGGCTGCTGTAGATCAGCGGCTGGTGAGGCAACAAACCTCGAAATGGTCCATTGCCAAGCACCGTGCCGATGCCCCGCTCTATCCGGTACTGGATGTAGGCTTCCACTGCCTGGATCGCGTGCTTGGAAACGAGGTAAGCGCATCGCTGGCGGCACCCTTTGGTGATCGCCTCACGCATACTGATCTCGCTGCGCAATTTGCCCGAGGCGTGCATCACATCCGCCACTGTCAGCCTCGAAATCTCGGTGATGCGCATACCGCAGTGGTGGCCCAGCATGAGCACTAGAACGTCCCTCTCTGGGTAGCGCGACGTGGCCTGGGTGATCTTGATGAGGCGGTTGAATTGCCCTTGGTGCAGGGTCTTGGCGCGGGTGATCTCGGGCATGCAGCTCTCTGTAATTCGATGGGGTTGACGAAAAGCAGAGAGAGACCGGTGCAGGCTCTTTTTCGATAATATCCTGCGCCGTTCCTCAACATCAAGGAAAGTCAGAAAGAAGGCTCATGAGGCTTTTGAGCAACGGCCGGTTTACGACTTTAGGTGCCGTGGAACATCGCGCGCCCGTGGAACACGCGCCAAGCCGTGGGCCTTGTTTACGACTTTAGCGGCACGAAAATCTCGACTTCCGCGCCCCGTGGAATCGCGTTTCAATAGCTGGATGACCTTCTCCAACGACTTCATCAACGCCCGCATCTCGGATGTCATGCTCGAATCGAATCTTCTCCCGAAACCAGACTACATCCGAAACGAGGCTGATGGCCAGCGGTTCCTAGACGCGACACAGTGCCTGCTCACACAGAAGCAAATCCAACCCGAGGCGGGCAGCATGGAGCGCGGCATGCTTGAATCAATGGGGCCGATTTTGTACCGGGTCACAATGCTCGGGCTGATCAGCTAACCAACCGTGGCATCCATGGGCCCATGGGACAATGGCCACCCCTCAACAAACTAGGGACTTGCGGAGCATGGCGAAGATTTACGACGCTGAAATGCAGTATCTCCATGTAGCGATTGCCAAAGACATCGGGATCAATTCCCGTGGCGGCGTGGAGGCGTTTGACAGTGACGCCATCTCTCGCGAGACAGCCGGTCTCAAGCCCCTGCTGATCTATTCGCTCACTGCTCCTTGCTATGGCGTGAAAGCTCGCCAGTTGGTGGATGCTGCAGCACCCATTCCAATCACCCAGTTTCTTGCGCAGGCCTGGTCAGCGGCCCACCGCTTAGGCATGCCACAGAGGATCGAGATGGAAGATGGACTACTCAAGAGTGACCGAGGGTTCAAGGAATGGGCGCGAGCACAGGGCGTCTCTTGCGAGCCACCGTTATCGGTTAAGGCACTGAGAGCGTTTTCCCGCTCAGCCCAAGATCTTCGTTGGGCCATAACTTTCGCGCAGCCCGATTGGCACGCAAGGGGTGCACCGTCTATCGATGCAGCCAACGGCTCATTGCACTACTACGACACCTTCTCTATGGCGACCTACAGCGGCTCCAAAACGAGCATGGTGTACGACACCTTCGTGAGCTGGTGTACGCGAGGTCAGCCATTTTTCACAGGGAGTGGCATTCGCGACGACTGGTCCCCTGAGTTCATCGCCGAAAAGCCTAAGGCGTTGCCGAAGCCACATCTCGCAGTCGAACGGGACAGCGGCGACGAACCACTGTACGTCCACGGACTCAAAGAGCTTGTGGCGATGTGGCCAGGTGGCAGAAGAGCGTTTTTTAGAGGCCTGCAAACCACTGCAGGTGACTTTGACCATTGGGTCGCAGGCAGGGCCCACCTCCCCTCCCATGAACTGGCTGCAGTCCTAGAGAAGGCCAGCGTCATCTATGACCGGAGGGTTGGTGGCTACACACTCGCCGGAGGCAATTTGCTGATCGCGAAAACTGCGAAGGGTGTGGATCTCGTCTATACCGAAATATCCAACGGCGGTGATCTGGAATTCGCGTTCGAGATCCTCCCCCCGGCTGGCGTCGAACTCCTGATGCGCGCCCTGGTCTTCGCGGCCTGGGGCGGCGAGACAACCCTGGTCCTCTTCCCTCGCAACGTGGACAACCTGGAGGCGCCTCTGGACAAGCACTCCCTCATCAACCTTAGCAGCGCTCGGAGGGCCCCGATGGACGTATTCGAATCCCTAGACTGGATCATTGTTCAACGCGAATTGTTCGATTGCCCCCAAAAGGTGGGGGTGGTCTTCGGTGAGCAACACAGGGATTGGCTGGCGAGCTAGGATAGTACCTACCGCCCAGCAAACACCCCCCAGAGCCTTGGGGCTCGCACGCAGGCAAGGTCGCAGGCCGCCAATGCATTTATGAGCTGGTTTGGAAGGTTGATTTCAGCAGTCCAGGCCGCATGTTGCCTCGACATCGAGGAATATTGGATAACGGAGCACCAAAGAAAAAAGGCCCATCCGGTGAGGGATGGGCCTTGGGTTTGAGGCCAGTCGAAGATGGCCTTCGTTGATCAGGCGAGATGGCGCCGATCCTTGGTGTCATTCTTGCGATGTGGCGCTTGATGCCGCGCCTGCCCGTCAGGGGGGATGGCGGCAATCCGCCAGATGTTTACGAGCTACTCGGCGAGTAGCCAGCACCAGGAGCCTGCGCCGATGGCGTAGGTCTTGATGGGGAGTCTGTCGATGACAAGCGTCGCAGCACAGTACGCTTCTTCCTCCGCCTGATCGTCGGGAGCACTTACAAAGGCGTCACGCATGCTGTCGTAGCTCAAGTCGGGCATGAATGGAAGCAGGCTGCGAGCAGCTTCGATAGTGAAGTAGGGCATGACCCAACCGTTCCATCGCCGGCCATTCGAATAGGCTGGAACCTTCATGTCATCAGGGAGCCAATCAGCTCCGATTGCCACAAGCGAAAAGGCTGGTAGCGTTGCGGGCTTGAATCGAGACTCGAAGTCGGCGCGCGTGGTTTTGCGGATGAATCCGCCGCCTTGGGGCGCAAACACTACCGTCTCTGCGGTGGATGTACACATCACTTCCACCAGATGACCAGCCTCGTCAGCAAAAAACTGCTCCGGAGTCTGACCCGGATTCAGTTCACTCTGCCCTGTGCAATTCGACATATCCGTTTCCTCCAAGAAAGAGACGGACACCGGCCCGTGATGGGCAGCGGGTGCCCGTCAGGGGTAGTTCAAAATAGGCCCTGGCAACCCGCGTCAGGGCTGCCAGGGCGTGTTTAGTAAAGCGACATCAGGGTGTTGGCCCTGATGACTCTATTGTTTGAGCTGCTGCATCAGCACGCTCAATGTGAAGTCCATGCGCCGTTCTGAAAGCCATCATCGATGGCGCTGTATTGGGCATGTCCGTCTCCACAGCTTCACAGGTGCCGCGCTCCCAATACTCGGGATCGCTCGTGAACTCGCCACCGTCCACCTGGCGGTATCGGGCGTTCACCAGATCATCAAGCTCTGCCTGCGTGATGTTCGCAGGCACCTCAACGACCTCCATGTATTCGACCCGCGTGAGGGCCGACAAACGCACTTCCACCAGTTTTGTGGCTGGAGCTTGCTCAATGTAATTCGACAATTTCATGGCGGCCGGGGCTTGCTCAGTGTGTTCTGGCCCGACGATATTCAACGCGTCTTCCGGAAAGCCCGCGCGAATAAGCGCCTTGATTCCCGCTTCACGCGCAGCTTGACGGGTCTGCGGCGTACTGCGCTCGCTGTGGTCGAGCACGGAATTGCATCCGGCGCTGTACACCTCGCACGCTTCACGATAAACAATCACATCAACGATGCGAGCGTTCGGGTGACGCACTTTGAAGGCATCGACCTCTGGCCCCGTCATGAGGGTTGGAGAATGATCCAGCAAAGAAGCACTCCACTCACCACCGACAGACCACCTCACGATACCGTCTGGATCATGAGACGCGAGAGCGTACCTGTGTGCCGAGCTTCCGAGGTCATTCGTCATGCTAGATGACTCAATGTATTTCGACATTTTCCGTTTCCTTGTGAAAGAAGACGGACACCGCGCCCCCGAAGGGCAACAGGTGCCCGTCTGGGTGGTAGTGACTGGATAGCAGAGCACACGCGAATGTGCCCCATCCAATGGGTAGGCAGTTGAATGCCGTGTGGGGGTCTGACACAGGGTCAGAAAATCAGCGCAGTGGCCAATGTCTCTGCAATCTACTGCCAGCGCCAGCGCCTGTCAAAGAGATGGGGCGAAGTCCCCAATGAAAAAAGCCCAGAACACATCCTGGTCGGACATGCGCTGGGCTTTTCGTGTGGTGGTCAGGGTGGCTTTGCCAGGCGGCGTCATTGCGTGACGCAATCTGCCGTCTGTGCTTTGACCGTGGCATTGCCCGCAGACTGCTCGGAGATCACCCGCTCAAGCAGCGCGTGCGCATCGGGGAACCATTCGGCCATTTCCGCAAAGGGGATAGTGCTGGCGGCCCGAATCGACGCATCGATGGCATCTTCGGCGACAAAAATGTTGCGCCTCCGATTTGATAGACGATTCTCTTCTGCTTTGAGACGTTCATGAACCCGGATTTTTTCAGAAAATTCTTTCGATTCCAGGGCCTGCTTACGCAAGGCATTGATTTTTCGTTTGGTCTTGGTGATTTGCTCTCGCAGACACGCGATCACATTTTCCCTGCAAACGATGAGCGAATGGCTTTTGCACCAGATCAGAGCCTCATTCATGGCTGCGGCATGCTCAGCTTCTGACAGCGCTTGTGGATTGTCAAAATCACTACCGGCAGGCGCAAAGTGCACCAGGTCGCCACCTTTGACGGCGCTTACGCGATGCGCTTCAGTGGTCGCAATGGCCCAGCCATTCACACGCTGCGATGCGGCTTGCGTGAATGTCTGACGCGCCTTCGCGTTTGACTCCAGTGCGCAGGGCCGTAGGAACGGCACGATAGGCCGGAATTTTTTCACTTCTGACACGTTTCGGTCTCCGTAAATATGAGACGGGCACCGATCCAATAGGGCATCAGTGCCCGCAAGGGCGGGTAGTTCTTGGAAGCTGTCAAGGTGACAGCAAGTGGGCGTTAAGCCAATGCGACCGTAGGCGTCGCTTCTGCACGGTAAGCATCGTCAAATGCTTTGCGAGCTACCAGGCGATAGTCGGGCGACTCAAGCGCAATAGCGCGCTTGGCCCAGTCCGAGTGGAAGGCGGCGCAACCTGTGTCCCGGCGTTTAGAGGCCTGGCCAGCCATCGTGCCTGCATGAGCATAAGTCTCGATGCTGTTGAGTTGCACTGCAGGTGGCGTGGGCATGTCTGACTTTGCCCAGGTCGAGGTGATGGCTGTACGGGCCAGCTCAAACCGCTTGCTTGTGGCGCCTTCCGGCACATCAACAGGCTGCGGCTCATCGAACTCGACTGCAACAATGCAGAGCCCATCACGATCTTCAACACCAACAATGGTGCCGACCGCATTGCTTCGGCACATCGTGGCAGCGTGGCCGACCGTGAAGCCATCAACGGTGTAACCGATGGGTTGGTTGAAATTCATTTTTTCGTGTCCTTCTGGAAAAGACGGACACCGGCCCCTTTGGGCCGTGGCCCGTCAGGGGGGATGATTGCATCCCATGAACTGGAATGCGGTAAAAAACTCTCAGCGCTGCTGCGTGCCAGTGGCGCGTGCTAACTCAATGAGATCCTGCGATGCGCAGCTCAGCGATTCGCGCGGCCTCATCTGGAAATTCAGCTTTGGACAACAAAACTCCATCCGCCTTACGAACTTCATAGCACACGGGCTTGCCGGGCGTATGAATCTCGATGATCGCGGCAAGTGACGTATCGATATCGCCATCAAGAAAGGCAAAGGGTTCGCCCGGCATCGCACCACGATCAAAAGTCCAGCGATCGCATCCGACCCAATTCACTGGGTCACTGATCGATCCAGGGTAATTTGGCATGGCCTCTCCAAAAAAGAGACGGCGCCGCACCCGTAGGGCATGGCGCCCGTCTGGGTGGTAATGATTGGATGGCAGAGCACACGCGAATGTGCCCCATCCAATGGGTAGGCAGTTGAATGCCGTGTGGGGGTCTGACACAGGGCCAGACAATCAGCGCAGTAGCCAATATCCCTTCGATTTACTGTCAGCACCTATCAAAGAGTTAGGGCGATGCAATTGGGCTGGCTACAGGTAGCGCTGGAATTCGACGCCTTCTTCCGGAGGCTCAAGATCGTCAGCGTAAATACTGGCCGTATGAACCGGGGCCAATTCTTCGTGCCCGAAGACATCAAGTACGAGACCTTCCTTGGTGTAGTTCACCACAGTGTGGCCCCAGCCAGTACGACCGACGAGAACACGGTCGTCATCTTCTTCGTGACGAACCTCGATGTCGATGTTCTCGGAGATTTTGATGCTCATCGGATCGACACAGACCTTGCGCAAAAGCGCAATGTCGGCTTCGATGCGTGCGACAAGGACTGCGACATCAGATTCAACGACACCTTCCGCAGGCGATGCCTGATCCACGCGCATAAATTCACGAACCATGGCGTGGTCGGCAGCGTCAAGGAGTGCAGCGCCCAACTCTCGCAGAGTAGCCACAATCTCCTCAACACAGGGGTGTTCATCCTGGTGCAGTGCAAGCTCCAACGCAAGTTGCTCTACGACTGCCTCCGTCGGATCACTCGACGTAATCACACGCATGCCAATATTCATTTGAATGACTTCAAGATCGTCGCTCATTTCACGATAGAACAAGACCACGGTGCGGTCCTCGGTCTGCCCTACCTCAAACAATCCTGATGCACCATCGTCGTAGGAGCGTTGCAACGCGTTGACCAAGGATTCCACCTGGTTAGCGTCCAGCGATGCCTTCAGGGGCACACGAATTGTGTATTGCCCGTTGCGGATAATTTGTTGTTCTACTGACATTTTCCGTTTCCTTCTTCAAAGAATACGGACACCGGCCCAGCGGGCAACAGGTGCCCATTTGGGTGGTAGTGACTGGATAGCAGAGCACACGCGAATGTGCCCCATCCAATGGGTAGGCAGTTGAATGCCGTGTGGGGGGTCTGACACAGGGTCAGAAAATCAGCGCAGTGGCCAATTTCCCTCCAATCTACTGCCAGCGCCAGCGCCTGTCAAAGAGATGGGGCGAAACCCCAATGGAAAAAGCCCAGAACACATCCTGTGGGACATGTTCCGGGCTTTCCTGTGATGGGTCTGTGTGAGTGCTGAATGCACCCGCGCGGACCTGTTGACTTTACCGAGATTGGCCTGGCACGAGCCGCGGCACCGATCAGTTAAGCCCGAAGACCTTGCTGGCCAATGCCAATTTCGATTCGAAGTCCATGGCATCCCAGCCCATGGCCTGCTCAGGACACGCTTGCCGCACATGCTCGAAAACACGCTTGGCAGCATCCTCCCAGCCCGTGGCCGCGTCGGAGACCTGTTGCATGTGCTTCTCGCCACTTGCAGCGTATTGGAGTACGAGTACCCCATCCACCTTGCTGATCGTCATACCCAGTGCACAGCAGAGACTGACATTGGGGTCATAGACCAATTTTTCGGCGGGCCTGGCCGCAGCAAAGAATGCGTCGCGGATCGCCTGCGGTGACAACTGCGAATCGCCAGCACAGAGAGCCCCGGCAACATTCGCCCAAAATGAATCGCTCATCAGATCGATCACGTTGAGTTCGGGATTGCGAAACACCTTGCGGTAGTCATCCCAGCGCTTGACCGCGCGGACCAGCGCCAGCTGACCCTCCTGGATAACCCCGAGTTTGCAATCGAGTTCGTGGATGGCCGAGCCAGTGATCTGCGCCATCGACAGCCCCTTGAGGGAGTCCATCGCCTCGCGCCAACGGCGGCTGGCCTCGTCATGCCACGACTCCACATAAGAATCGAATTCATCAACGAAGTCGCTGAAGACAGTCGATGGTTCCGCCCGGCAGGATGGGACAAAGTAGCAGAGCGTATCTGTATCACCGGGCGCATCGAAATTGTCTTCCAAATCGGACAGATCCGCCGGCACCACAATGAATTCGGACTCCTCGCGGTAGATGAGGCTGAAATCTGCATCCGTCGAAGACTTGATTTCAATTTCAACAGCGTCCACCAGGACCGCTTCGCACATGTCACCGGCATCAATGCGGCCCTGTTCGTTGACCGGCGTGACCCGCTCAATGAACATGTCTGCACAACGCGGCGTGATTTCACGCAACCAGTGACCCACGGGGACGTTTGCCACGCGAATGTCCAGGGCTTCCATTACGCGAAGGAAGGCCGCCGCCTCAGCCTCCTCACCAGAAGTTGACGGAGCATCGTGCCAAATCTTGACTTGGCCAGTGGCCACCTGCTCGCGGGTGATGACATCCTTGTCGCCGTAGCAGCGACTGAAGTTGTCTTCACGGCATTGTGACTGCCCCTGAATGCCATGAACGATGCGCCCAGGAATGAATGGCGTACCGTTGAGCAAATGAGGGACGGCCAGTTTCACGCAGTCGTCCCAGTGACGAAGAACGAACTCATCGCCTGGCAGAGACGCCTGTTGACGGACCAGGTAGGCCCGCATGGTTTGGATCATTACGCCAATGATTCGCTCACACTGCTCTTGCTTGTTGAACAGGACAGACCGGTCCGGCATGACCGCCGTGAAGGATTTGCTATCGAGGTGAATGACGTTGGTGGTGGCGTATCGGTCGACACCGCCATCAATGGGCAAACCCTGCAGATAGAGCCGCGCATTGTGGTGGGTCAACTCCTTGCCATCACCACGCACACCAGACAGACTGAGAAAGCCGATTTCGGTGTTCTCGCCCTGGAGGTTTTCTTGAGCGTCAGGCCGGGGCAGCAGTTCACCATTGAACTGGACTGGCACCGGGAATCCTTTGGCACGGTCCACGCATTGCTGGCGAAGCATGTCTCGGCCCAAGAGTTTTTCGTTCAGGCCCAGCAACTCGATGGCCGTACCGGTGGTGACGGGCTCACTGTCAGGCAGGACTTTCAAACTGCGGCTTTCGACCACATCGTCCAGAGTGACAACGAGTACCAGACCTCGCGAGCGTACACGTACGGTACTGCAAGCAAAGAACAGGCTGTAGAGGCCCATGCCAAACGGTTTGTCGTTCAGCACAACATCCTCACCCCATTTCGACTCGCAGAACTGGATCAGCACCGCGAAGTCTTCGATGCCCGAGCCGTTGTCGGTCAGCACCAGAGATTTCTTGTTTTCATCGAAGTTGAAGTCGATGAGGGATGCGCCGGCGCGGCGGGCGTTTTGCATCAGCTCGCCCAGAAAGGAATAGCTGGTAGCAAACAAATGCCCCATCGTCTGGAAAAAACGCTTTTCGTTGACGCTGGACTTGATTTCCGCCCGGGTTTCGATGATTTCAGTCATGGTTCTTCCTTGAAAACAATGAAGACCAGACTCCCCCAACCGGGAAGAGCCCGGTCAGGGTTGATGCAATGGCGGCCAGTGTGTTCAGGCCCATTACGATTGATTCGGCCTCCGGGAGGAAGCCATGTGGGGATGGCATGCGCCATCACGTCAGCGAGGCTGAAGTGATGGCAATCTAACCAGATGCACAGAAGGTGTCAAACGGATGAGGCGAACTTTGGACGGTGCGAAGGAACTGCCCAAACAAAAAGGCCTGGCCCCTGCGCGATGCAGAGTCCAGGCCTTCGATGAAACCCACCCGAATAGCGCGAGGGGCTCCATCCATTTGGGTTGGCCGCTTGCGGCCCGGAGGCAGAGCCGCCCCAACTGGCTGGAGGGGTAAGCGCCGCCAGCCAGCGGCTGGCTTCAGTCGTCCGGCCTGTCCTGCTGCTGGATGTATTGCTTGATGATTTCTAGCGGAGCACCGCCGCACGAGAGCACGCAATAGCTGCGCGACCAGAGCACAGGCCTGGAATACACGCCCGCAAGTTCTTGAGCAAACATCGTGCGCAAGCGCCTGCTGGTGCCCGTCTTGAGCGCATTCACAAACTCGGCCAGCGCTGCCGTGGGTGGTAGCTCAATGAGCAGATGCACATGGTCAGGCTCGCCGTTGGCTTCGATGAGTCTGCCGCCCCAGGCTGCGCAGCGCTCCTTGGCCTGCACTTCGAACTCAGCCAGCATAGGGGCAGTCAGGCACTTTCGGCGGAACTTTGTCACAAGAACCAAATGGTAGTTAAGTGCGTAAACGCAATGATGTAGCTTGCTTATTTGCATGATGCAGGTATAGTAACCAATCATGATTGAGGCCCGCAATCTGCGCAAAACAACGTACCGGCTGTACCCAACGCCGAAGCAGGCGGTTGCGCTCGATGCGCTCTTGCGCTCGCACCAACAGCTTTACAACGCAGCTTTGGAAGAGCGCATCAGCGCTTGGAGCAAGGCGGGCAAGTCGATCAGCTACGCCGACCAGTGCAAGAGCCTTACCGTGCTGCGCCGTGATCTGCCCGAGTGGGCCGACGCGGCCAACTGCTCCAGCCAGCAAATGACGCTGCGCCGCCTGGACAAGGCCTTTGCCGCTTTCTTCAGGCGCATCAAGGCAGGCCAAACACCGGGCTTTCCGCGCTTCAAGTCGCTGGGCCGGTTCCCAGGATTCAGCTTCAAGAGCCATGGCGACGGCTGGCGCTTCACGCCCGAGGATGGCTGGAAACACGGCAGCTTGCGCCTGTCGGGCGTGGGTCAGATTCGTGCCCGTGGCCAGGCTCGGCAGGGCGGCGAGATTCGGGCGTCGGACATCCTGCACCGCGATGGTCGCTGGTATTTGTCGCTGACCGTGGCTGTGGCCGGCCCCGAACGCACCAGGCAGGCCGATGGCGCCATGGCCTATGACTGGGGCGTGGAGCGTTTCCTGTCGGGTGTCACGCACACCGGCGAGCTGGAGAACATCGACAACCCGCGCTGGTGGCAACAGGAGAAAGAGCGGACCATCCGGTTGCAGCAAGCCGTTTCACGCAAACCTAACCGCCGCTCCAATCGCAGAAAGAAGGCTGTGCGCAGGCTGGCCGCTGCCCGTGCCAAAGTAGCCCGCAAGCGTCTGGACTGGGCGCATCAGCAAACGGCAGCGCTGGCAGGCAAATATGCCTTGGTGGCAACGGAAGAACTCACGCTCAAGAACATGACCTGCAGTGCCGCTGGCACTGTGGAGGAACCGGGCAAACAGGTAGCGCAAAAGGCGGGCCTGAACCGGGAAATTCTGGACACCGCCCCTGGGCTGTTCACTTCGCTATTTCGCTACAAAGTGCTGGAAACTGGTGGCGAATGGGTGGACGCCCCAACCCGCAAACTCAAACCCAGCCAGCGCTGCCCCCAGTGCTGGCATGTGGCTAAAAAACAGTTGTCGCAACGAATGCACTGCTGCGAGCAATGTGGGCATGAGGAAAACAGGGATACGGCTTCAGCGCGTGTGGTGTTGCGCTGGGCCTTGGAATCAATATCCGGCCAGGAACTGGCCGAGACGGGGATTCACCCTCCCCGTGAAACTCCATCCTTTGCAACGCATAGGGTGGAGTAGTTCATCAGGGATATCCCCGGCAGGGTTGAATGACAAGCCCGAAGGCCGTAGTGGTAGCAACATCACCATGGGGCACAGCCAGAGCCCATAGAGGAGCATCACGGGGACGTGCTTTTGATGATCTGCATCTGAACACCAGAACAAACAGAAAAACTCAGTTTGACTCGGTAGCTCAAGATTCTGGGAAAGGCGCTCATCGAGGGCCATCGCTGTCACCCAAGCCATCGCCGATGAGAGGCTCATCAAAAATGGCGTTCAGGATTTCAGTTGTTTCTTTCAATGCATCCATTTGTGCCCTGAATGCAGGATCGGCATTGAATGGTGGCAGGCTGTTTTCCGAGGAAAGCAGATCCAGCAGATGATTGAAATCATCACCCGTTGGCGGGATTTCCTTCCAGTCGAGCGTGCCCGCATAGTCGTTGATCTCTTCTTGCAAGCGCGCCAGTCGCGTTTTCGCGGAGGTAAAAACGGGCCGACTCTCCTGCGGACATTGCGTCAGCGCAAGCGTCAGTGCGTCAAGCACTTCATCGAATGTGTTTTTCATTTCCAAGCTCGGTTACGTTGAACGAGCGGGAAGCCCTGGACGGGCATTCCCGTTCAGGAGGGGTGCAGTTACCTGCTGAGGCTCGCCTGGCAAGACGAGCTGATGGGTGCTACATAAAGCAGCAGTCGAATGCAACAAGGCATTGATGCTCCCAATCTACATAGCGAATGCGGTGATGTCCAGAAAGTGCGGCGAAGATCGCTGACAGACCGCTCCCAAAAAGAAAAAGCCACCTGATCGCAAAGATCAAGGTGGCTTTCGTGGGGTGCCGCAATGCGCGACTATGCAGCAGATTGTGTGGCGTTACTTCACCAAATCCTCTGCATAAATGGGATATCCCGCAAAGTAAGAAAGCGATTCGGCCTCCTCCTCCAGCTGCTCGTACTCTGCACGACTGAGCTTTTTGATCTTGCCGTTCTTGTGAACGAACACTGGTGTTTTGGGCCCAGCGTCCCTCATCCCGTTGGCAATCTGCCTCATCTTCCGGTCCTGATTCTGGACCTTGGTTGATTTTCTTCTTCGCACCATGCGTCCTTGAATGTGAGTGCGGCCTTCAATTGCTTGGCAGCAAAAGAAGGCCGCGATGGGAGTGATTACAGGAAAAGCGATTCCTGCTGCTCTGTGGAGACAACCGCCTCTTCAACAGGTGAACTCATCGTGAGCGCGGGGAGCTTGGCAGTTCCCTGGAGCGACGGTCCGCAATGCAGTCCATGTTGCGCATGAACCGCTTCAATGGCCTTCTCCAAGTGGTCAAGCTCGGGAGATCCTTCCTCGCATCCGCCAACTTCCTTGAGCAGGAGATAGGCCGGGTTAGAACGTCCAATAGTGAAACTTTGTTTGTTCCGCTGTTGCAGATATTCCTTGGTGAAGGCTTCGCCCTTGTCGTATTGCTTGCGGAAGTCCTCATTGGCTTCATCCATGTCGCCAGGGAGCCAATTTCTGACGCCACCGACAAAACGGTTCAGCTTTTCAACAACAGAATCGGACTTCGGGTAGAAATGAATCGTGCCCGTTCCAATGTAGTAGCGGAAATCAAAAAAGCGCGTGCTGATTCGCTCGGCCGTTTTGATTTCATTCTTCCTGGCACCATCGACAAGACCGTCATAGTCTTCTTTGATGCCATGCAGATAGCCAAACACCTTGTCGATATCAGCAAGGAATTGAAGTGACTCGTAATCGAGCCCACTGCGATAACCCACATGAAACCGTGGAATGATGAACCGGGTTTTCCGAATCCGCATCCCGATCCGATGCTTTTGATTGGACTTGTAGGCCTTGTAGAAGACCACATTGTCAGACGAACGGTTAATGATCGTATCAAAGAGATCCACAATCATTTGCTGATAGATATCGCCCATCGACTGGACAATGCCCAACAGGAAGCCATGCACATTCGACGCACTGAACTCAAGGTCGTAAATATCGGCGGCAGATGACTCGATTTTCCGACGAGCCTGGTTGGACAGCTTATCGGTCAAGACCGATGATCGAAGAACCTGTGCCCATGCCCGCTGCTTCAAGTCGTCGTAGGACTTCTTGAATTCTTCGTTGGCACTGGCGCGAATTGAGAACGTGGTTTCACGAGCATCAGAACCGACGCCTTTCGCCTGCATCTGTTCGAGCGTAAGACCCAGCCCGTTCTTCAGGTGCTCGGCCACGGCTGTGGCTTCACTCGCCTTTCGTGCAGCTTGAACGGACAGATCAAAGCGATAGACCGTATCGACGATGAAATTGGATGGCAGCGCCAGCGCGTTACACGTTTCAGGCTCAATCTCATCGAACTTGTTGTCGCCCGTCTTGAGCCCCTGCAGCAAGGCACCCATGTCGAGGTACTTCCCGGGCACCTTGTCCAAGTAGATGAGCGCCACTTCGACATTTGTTGTTCGTTCCACATCGTCAGTGAATTGGTCCGTCAGAAATTCGACGCTTCCGTGACGATCAATGAGATCAACCAGACGTTGGCGATCAGCAGAAAATGGATTCTTGATTGTCTCCGCGTTGATAATCGCCACGACTTCTGCATCGTAGGCAACGTCCCATGCGTGCAACACATGCTTGGCGCCATCTGAAAACGGCGGATTCATGATGATGTGAGACGCTGTGGCCAGCGAGCGCACATCGAAAAAATCATAACCCAGGATTTTCAGACCGAGTTCCTTGAGGGATGCGTGGTGGCGCACATCGATTTCGACAGCACACGCTTCACGCAAGTCTGCAAATTTCATGCGTGCATATTCACGGATACGGCCCGCATAACGACCATGCCCAAAGGATTCGTCCGGAACTTCTTTCAGCCAGGGAATCTGGTCCTCGGACAGCCCCTCGAACCCTTCCTTGGCGTGCCGGATCAAGTGTCCCCGCCCGGCACTGGGGTCGCAGACTTGCCGAATGGGGCGCTGGAACTTCGACCACATCAGGGCAGCTGTGTGCGCACCCGTTGGATAGTATTGGTATGACATTGGTGACTTTCAGATCAACCAGGGCGTACCAATACCCACAGGGCAAAGGCGCCCCAGTGGGTTGAGAATGTTGACCGCAAAATCCGGTTGAATGGACTTCGCAAATCGAGTTGAGCAGAAGCCGGGCTTCTGGGATGCTGCTGTTTCAGCAGATCGCTGGTGGTGTGCACATGGAGCGCACTTTCACACGGTGGTGAACTCAATCCATCCTACAGTCAAACGATCCCCATGGCAAAAAGGTGCATCGATATTCGGCTGTGCTCAGACAGAAAAGACCTTGATGGCATCCAGGAGCCTGCGCGACTGATCGCTCATACTGGCGGCTGCGGCACAACTTTGCTCCACCATGGCCGCATTTTGCTGTGTCATTTCGTCGAGTTGGGCGACGGCCTGGCCGACCTGCGAGATGCCAATGCTCTGCTCCTTGGATGCCGCGGTGATTTCTGCAATCAGATCATTGACGCGGTGCACCTGGTTCACGACCTCGGTCATGGTTTTCCCCGCGTTGGCCACAAGCAGCGAGCCGCTTTCCACCTTCTCCGCCGAGTCGTCGATCAGCGCCTTGATTTCCTTTGCTGCGGCAGCTGAGCGGCCGGCAAGACTGCGAACTTCGCTGGCCACCACGGCAAATCCACGGCCCTGTTCTCCGGCGCGCGCCGCTTCGACGGCGGCATTGAGTGCCAGGATATTGGTCTGGAAGGCGATGCTGTCGATCACACCGGTGATTTCGGCGATTTTGCGACTTGAATCGGCGATCACCGCCATGGTGGACACCACGTTGGAAACCTCTTCTCCGCCCTTTGCAGCGACAACGGTGGCATTCCGTGCCAGTTGGCTTGCCTGCTGTGCTGAATCCGAATTTTGTCGAACAGTGGCCGTTTGCTGCTCCATGGCCGCAGCCGTTTGTTGCAGGTTGGAGGCCGTCTGCTCGGTGCGACTGGACAGGTCATTGTTGGCCGCGGCAATCTCATGGCTTGCTACCTGCACACCGGCAACCTGCTCATGCACATCGGCCACCAGCGCCTGCAGGTTCAGACCCGACTGGTAGATGGCACGGGCAAGCATGCCGATTTCATCGGCCCGGTTGAAACGCAGTTCCTCGCCGGCTTCCCCGCTGGCCACTTGCTGTGCAGCCCTGAGGATGTCTTTCAAAGGTGCTGTGACTTGGGCCTCGATGAACAGACCACACAGCACGAGGCTGACGATCAACGGCATCGCCATACCAACCACCGCCACGGTGCCGAGTCCCGAGAGAGCCAATCCCGCCCCGAGCACGGCGCCCAGAGCCAACAGGGGCAGGCGAATGCGCCAGACGGTGGGTAGCAATTGCAGGGCACTGGCCCAGCGCATCAGGCCTGTGCGCACGATCAGGCCCCGGTGAAAAGCCAGGTGGCCTGCGCGGCCCTGAAGCGGCGGTAAAGCACCTCGGTGGCTTCGGGCTGTGGTGTGCCAAAGCTGGACGGGGCGACCGTCTTCGACAACGTCGTTTACTTGGCCAAGGCATTGGCCCAACGAAGCTGGAAGTGCATCACGGCCAAAAGAGACGCCCCGGCCAGGGCCGTTGAAAGGACTGGCATCTCCATGAATGGGTCGGGCCAATATCGACGGTAAAGCACCCCGAGCACCATGAGGCCTATCGTCAACAACGTGCGCAATAGACACATGGCGTAGAACAGGTATTGCCTTGCCTCGGCATCGCGCTCAAGGTTGCGCTCCAGCGCCTTGACCAATGGGGAAGACATGCTCCAAACCGATATCAATGCGCTGACAAAAGACAGGCCGACAACAAGGGCGCCGAGTTGAAACTTGAACTTGAAAACATTGACGCCGAGAGCAGCTGCCAGACCAATACCCATCCCGAAAAGCGCCAACCCCATGACGGTGTGTACAAATTCCAGTTTGATCGCCCACAGCCATGTCGCGCCATGTGCAGAAAGGTTGGGCGATTGAATGGTGGTCGTGGCTGCGTTTGTCATGATGCAACCTTACGATCCAGCGCTCCTTTGAATTCGACTTATCAACCCCTGCTCAGGCGTTTATTGAGGTTTTTCCCCGGTTCCAAACCCCCGACCAGCGCAGCCCATGGGCAAAGCCGCCGACATTGCGCTCGCTTTCCAAAACACCCGCAAGATGCTTTGGAAAGCCCTTGCGCCAAGGCGCAAGGACATTCATGAGTTCACGGCTATGGCGTGAAATTGGCCATCAGGTATCCCCTGTGACGCGCAGAAGATCTGCGCCTGTGTATCGCCGCTGTTGAGCGGCCTCCTGTGCAACCCGTTCGAAGATTTTGGGCAGCACATCGCCCAGCTTGTCTGACGCATTGCGCGGCAGCAAACGGATGTTCGACGAGGTGCCGATCACGCCCGATTCCTGATCGGTGAACGTGTCTGCGCGCTTGAGCAGTCTGCGGACTTTTGCGATGTATTCCTCGGGGTCAATGTGACCCGATGAACCGAAGCTCCCAAAGACAACCATCCCGCCGACGAACCCACCTGCACAGTAGATCGCGTCTGCAATGATGACCTCTTCGGGGCCTGATGCTGTTATCTGCCAGGACCGAGCCCTGCGCCCGGAGTGTTCATAGCAGTTGTTGGAGCCAACCAGTTCGATCAGCAGAAACTGATCTGCAGGTTGCTGGGCAATTGTGGCCGGGACTCGCACAGCCACAGCCTTGTAAATGCATGTCGTGGACATTGGCGGCTCCTTCAGAACAGATCAGCCGTTTCACGGCCAAGAGGAACAGGGACAGCGGCATGCCAGCTGCTGGTGTCCACCTGGGTCAGGTCGAGATTCATGACCCGATCTTTTCCGCTCCACGGGCCAAAGAACGCGAGAAGAAGGTTGTTCTGATTCACCACCGGAATGGTGACTCTGATGAAGCCATCTTCGACCACGGTTTTGAGTTCTGGATCGAACGTCCACCCAAACCAATCGTCATGCCTGAGCTTGGGCTCATCTTCGACCCGCACCCACATGTCGATCGTCAGGCGGACGCCCTTCAGGGCCGTGAGGTCTGTTGTCGGCACAGACCGCATGAAGCGGATGTAGCTTTCCGCATTGAGCACCCGGCCATTGACCAGGCGCTGACCCCGTTCTGCCTCGTAGACAGGTCCAGCCATGTAGGCATAGACACGCGGACGCTCGAAGGAGCATGGCAGGTCATCGTCGAGGAGGGTCCAAGACTGCTGGCCATTTTTTTCTTCCAGTACGAACAACGCAGTGCGCCGTTGTACCTCCTGGATCGAGTATGCGAAATTCCTTTCGCTCTTGTTGACCGGACCTTCGTCCAGTTGTGCGAATCCGATGCGCAGGTGCGCGATTTCGTTGACTTTCATTGAATTTCCTTGGAAATGGACAGCCACACACCCAAGGGCATGTGACTGCCCCATGGGCGCCTGGCGTCATCGCAAGGCACTGAAGGTCCGTGAGCACACGCAGAACCCATGGTTCGGTGTGCACAGGATTGACTACTGCGCAGCCTTCATCGGCTCGACGGCTTTCAGGCGAAGGGCCTCAGCCTCGCCAAACGTCAGGATGAGCTTGCGCAACATCTTGGCGTCGACCGCCACCGTCTTGCCTTCGAGCGACTCATCGGTGATGTCCTTGTTCGCAAGAACTTCACTTACTGCCGGATCGTTGACCAGGGCGTTACAGAGCGGCTCGATGGTCGAATAGATGGTGGTGACCATCTTGCGCGGAGGCACCCAGGCTTTCAGCGATGAGGGCTTGACCTTGGTCTTTCCCTTCGCCTTGGCTTCCGAGAACTTCTGCGCGAGCAGTTCGCCGGCCTTCTCGCCGTGCTTGCGCACGACATCGATGGCTGTTGTTGCGGACACAGCGCCCTTGTCGACCAAGGCCTGCACGTCTGCATTTGCTTCAGCGAGCACCAGCATCGCCTCGACGTGCGGGACTTGCTGCTGAACACCTTTGGCGATGTCGGCCGCCGTTTGGCCCATGTTGATCAGGCGCAGATAACTGCGCGCAATGGCAACCGGCTTGAGCTTGAGGCCATTGGAGCTGTTGACCATGCAGTACACACGATCGACATTGTTCCCACGGAAGGGGACGCACACCAGGTGAACGATCTGGGCTCCGCGAGAAATTGCCAGCTTCGCTCCGCGCGTACGCTGGTGGCCATCGACCAGATAGAAGTGGCCGGACTGTGGGTCAATACGCACCGTGATCGGTGGAACGTGCTGACCGTTTGCGTATGCCTGCGCGAACATTTCGATCTGTGCCTGCACATCAGGATCGTCGTAGTCGCGCTCGTTAAAACCGGGCTCCTCCAGCAGTTTGTCAACAGGAACCTTGAAGACATCATCCTTTTTGACGCCGGTTTCTGCTGAATTTGCAGCTTGCGCCTTGAAAGAACCGAATACTTTTTCCGTCATGTTGTTTCTCTTCGAAAAGACATGAGCGAAACGCCAAAGGCGAAACGCCCATGGCGGGTTGTTGGTGGTTTGAATGGGCCATTTTTTGCTCCCGGCCAGGAGTCACAGAACACGCATTTGCGTGCTTTGATGTTCATCGAAACACCCGATGGGGCGCTTGGACAAACCCTGTGCAATCTGCGTATGGAACCGACGCCGCTGCGCGACGTTGCTGAGTCAAGTCAAAAACTGACTTGCGATATGCCGACACTGGTTCGGCTGATTGGGGCTGGCAGGAGATGCCAACTGAGCAGTGGATAAGACCACTGCCGGATCATTCTATTGCGCTCCGAACCAAAAAGAACCCCCCCCCTTTTCTACCGTGTGAGCGGAAGAAAAAGGGGGGGATCTTCAATACATGATGGTGTCGTCAAAATCCTCTGGAGGCTGCGGCCGTTGCATTTCTGCTGGTGGCCGCTTATCCGCAGGCTCTGCGTACCCGTACCGTGGTTGCTGAGCACTATGCGTTGGGGGACGTTCGCGCTCTACTGGTGGCTGCTTATCCAAAGGCCTTGCATACCGTGGTTGCTGAGCACTATGCGTTGGGGGACGTTCGCGCTCTGCTGGTGGTTGGCCATGGTAATCGGATGATGCCGCGTGGGCATTCGACTGCTCTGCCCTGCGATCAGATCGTGGCCCGCCAAACTCAAAATCGGTCAAGCGGTAAACAACCCGCCTTTTGGGGCCGGTTGCGTCAGTCCACCGATTCGTCTCTTGCCGACCAGTAGCCGTGATTTCACGGCCAGCAGTCAAATGCTCGGACAGTGTGCGCGCCTGATCGTTCCACGCAACGAATGTCGCAGATTCGACGACTGTGATCCAGGCGCCTTTGTCTTTGGTGTTTCGCTTCGAGAGAACTTCAAACTCGCACTTGACTGTGGATTCGGACAAAACCCGCAACTCTGGTTGTCGCGGGCAATACCCGGAGGCAATGATTGTGATCACTTCGCACCCTTCTGAAGAATTTCAACTTTGTAGAGATTCTTCCACTTTGTTGACCCTTCGATGGGCTGGCGTTGCATGAGCACGATTTTCACCGTGTCGCCTGGCACTGCCTTGCGCTCGATGATCTCACGCTCAAGTTCGACGCCATAGAGCGGCATATGCACTCCATTGGATTCCAGCTTCACGCAGAATGCCTGGTAAGGCCCATTCGCCCCTTGACGAGTCGTTGGCCCCATCTCCGAGATGACCCCGGTGTAGGAGCGACCAGCAACAGGGCGCGAGACTGATTTCACCGGCGCTTCCGGTGTTTCAGCCGCTTGCACCAGTTTGACTGGCACAACGGTAGCGTCCTGCGCTGCTGGTTGAGCAACCGGTGCAGGTTCAGGTGCGGCAGGCTGTGCAACAGCCGCTGGTGGGGCCTTTACCGTGACGGGGGCTTCAGGTGCAATCTTCATTTGCCCCTGGAACTCGCAACGGGTCCGGCCTCCCGGCCTTTTCGACATCCGCTCATTGTGCGTTAACACAATGAGCCGCTCCACATCACTGGCGGACTGATGTCGAATGCGGCTGAGTTCCGCATCGCCACCTTCGACTTTCCATGGAACGTCGGGCATGTAGTAGCGGCTCTTCGTGCCCAGGATGGCGCGAATCTGCTCGTCTTCAATCCGGAACACACGGCGAACCTTGCGCTCACTGCGGTAGAGATACAGCCAGATGCGTCCGACAGGTACTCCTTTGGCCCCCTCGATCGTCACGGTGATGACCCGAGACGAGGGGAGCGTGAAAACCTCCGTAGGCTGAAAGTAGACCGCCTGGTCCGGTTGCAGCTTGATGGAAGCGAATTCGGCGCAAGTCACCTCACGTGCCTTTACCACTGCTTTCTCAGGTTGCTCGACCGGCTTCTTGGGTTTCAGGAAGCCAAACATCTTGCCAAGAACGCGCATCGTTCCGTTGGCTGCCACATTCGAAAACGAGCCTTGGGTCGCACGTTGTGCGGATTCAGTTTGGATGTATTTCATATGAAGCCTCATTAGAGGAAATTGGATGCTTCGGTCGAACCGACTTCGACACTGGCAAACATGAGTTTTTGGGCAACGCTGAATCCCAGCGCTGACAAAGCAGCAAAAACTTGCTGCTGGGCAAAACTCGTTGAAAGAAACCCAACCCACTCCATCCGTGCAGACGATGGTGGTTGATTGGGCGGATTGGGATTGGCCGTAAAAAGAGGCCACCCATGGTTGATCGCTGTCTCCGCAAGGAGTAACGCGTACATCGGATGTGTCACTGGCGCGATCATGAACTCGGAGTTTTGCTCCTGCTCTGACAGCCATTGACGCACCGCTGATTGATCGATGCTTGAACCCGTAAACGCTTGCAACGCGACAGGCTCAATATCAATCACCGCCTGCGCAATGTCAGGTGGCTTGCAGAAAAGCACGTAGCTCTGAATACCCCGGAAGTCAGGATGCTCGGTGCCGAATGTCGCAGCATCTTCATCAAAGAAGTAGCCGTTTCCAACGCCGCGGAACCCCTTGCGGAGCCATTGGGCGATGGAACTTCCAAGATTGCTCAGCGTGATGCTTCGCCGTTCAAGGACAGAACCACCCATCGTGCGATAGGCCAGACGGCTATCGCCCGTGCTTTGGACGCCCCAACACTCTTGCCCTTGGGCAGTTTGTCGGGCATAGACGTCGTAGAGATCCATGTCAGACCCCCGCTCCAGATACGGAGTGGTAGATATCCATGGTGGCTTGCGCCATCTCCTTCGTCGGACACGCAAAGGCTCGCGGGAGGCTGTAGGCCATCGGGGAAATGCCTTGCTTTTGCATGTTCCGATAACCCCAAGTCAGCATGGCCCAGCGCTGCAACACACGCGTCGACATGGGTTTGTCAACGTCCGGGTCACCACTCTGGTAGCGCTCGCGAATGGTGTTCGCGGTCTTGACCATGATGGTCGAGGTCAGCTTGGCGACATCCTGATCCATGCCCAGTTTGGTCATGGTGGCTTCGACAATGCCCTGCTCGGACACCTCATCGAGGTACCCCACCTCCATGAGCATCCACCGATCATCATTGGCCACATCCTGGACGTTTCGGCCTGCCACCGAGAGGCGGCTGGTTACGGAGTTTTCCGTACCAAAGACACGAAAGCCCGGTGCCGGCGTGATGATTTCCCCCGTTTCCGGGATGGTGATCGAGTAGCCCTCCAGGAGAGCGTTGAGTGAGGTCGCGGTAGCAGGATCGAGCGTGTTGAACTCATCGAGCAGCACCGAGGTTCCGGTACGCGCCGCATGAACCACCGGGCCATCAACCCAGCGCAGCGTTCCCGTTTCTGTGGGCACCAATTGCCCGTACAGATGGAATGGCTCGGTTTGCTGCGAGCAACTCACCAGCTTGAGCGGCCAATTCAGCCGTGCATGGAACTGTTCCACCAGGGAGGTTTTCCCTGCAGCCGGGTCGCCCCGCAGTTTCAGTGCCTTGAGGCCCAATTCCCAGAAGATGAGCAAGTCTCGTAACCGGCTCACATCAAAGACATAGGGCTTGACCGGCGGTGCGCCGGCAGTACCAGGGGCATAGCCCATGACCATTGCGCGCGGGTCAACCGCGAGGCCAAACGAGTTGGCGAGACTGTGCGGCACCAGACTTGCTGGCGCATTTTGTGTTGGATTCATGACTTTCCTATTCGGGCAAGAACTGCCCAAGGCCTGCTTTTTGCAGGATGTGACGAAGCCCTTCTGTCAATCGCTGGGGATTGAGACCAATCAGTGCGCAGCACCGTTGGAATGTGAAGGGAATTTCAATAGCCCACACTGGCCGCCGAAATTCGGTGCCAGATGGGTGCTTGGTTACGTTCCAGGCGTAAATGTCTGGAGCAAATAACCACTTGAGCGTTTCCGCTTTTTCAAGCGCGTTTCCGCGTCCTGAAAGAATGGCCAGACTGTGGTGCAACAGCCCCTCATGGAGTTGCGCGACCGCAGCATCGGACCATTGATCCCGAGTCAACTCGGTTTCAGTACCGGTGGGACTGTCCACATACACATCACCCATGTCCTCTTGCAGTTCTTGCAAACTGAGAGGAAGCCGTCTGTCACCGACGCGAAGGATTGGTGCATCCAGCAAATCCAGAGGGATCTGATGGACACTGACTTCGGCGGAAATGATCCTGGGGGTGTAGGGACGTGCGCGGCGCGATTCGGCTGCCTTGGCTTTGCGATCTCGCTGGGCCTGGGCAAGCGCCAATTCTTGTGCGCTGAAAAAGTCGAAGTACGCCTGAGTCGGCGGATGGCCGCCGAGCATGGGAAGTTCCATGTCAGGCTCCTGTTGAAATGAAAAAGGGGTTCCCGAAGGAACCCCCTTATTGGCTGTGACAACGAATTACTTCGTTGCCGCCGTGACTGCCAGCTCAATCGCGCTGACGCGATCGATTTGGCGGTCTTTTGCTACCTCTGCCGAGCCAGCACCGGAGGTGTAGGCGAAGGCAGTGAAAGAGATGATTGCAAGTGTGGCCGCGATGATCTTCATTTTCGAGTCCTTACTGAAAAAATGCGGCCGCACCCTTACGGACATGGCCCGCAGGGGTGAGCGTCGGAAGACGCGGGAATGAACGAAATGTTCGGATGTCACTGTTGGGGGACTTGGCTACAGCGTGATTCTTTCCAATCAGAAACTGCGAGCCATTCGTTGCGGAAGTGACCGCAAGGGTGATGCGTCGAATGACGCTGGATGACGTGGGTATGAAAGAACTCCCATGCGGAAGCTCAGTGGGTGGACACATGGTCCTTTTCGTCGCAGAGCGATGAAAACTAAAACAGCACCTTTGCCGCTTTGGTTTTGACCGTCATGAACGAGGAAGTGAGGGAGCTACGATATTGCTCCCTCCCCCTTTTGCTGAGGGCTTTCGCCCTGGTGATATTCGCACTTTGCGCGCCTAACGCCGTCGCGTCATGGCAATGAATGGATCGGAATGTGACCTGTCCCATCTGCAGTGTCGCAACACCTTCGTACTACAACGCTTTCATTATTTCAAGACGCTGGAAGTTGTCAACCAGATGCATGGAAAATTCATCGATGGGCGGGAGCGCCCGCCCAGTCCTTCAATACTTCCCAAAGATAGGTTGCGTGTTAGCGATCAATAGCGACAGAGGGATGCACCCTATGAAGACCCAAATCGGTACGATGGACGGATCAATCGACCACGGGGCCGACAGATAAAACAAGGGCGCCATGACGAATGGAACCACAATCATCGACAGCAACGAGAAGGCCGCTGGCCGCATCGCTCCAAAGGTGTAGCGCTTGATTGCGCGCTGACCGTAGCCATCCACAACGGCAGCAATCAGAACTGGCGACAGCATACCGAACCAGACGAACACCATCATGAAGCGCAGACACACGACGTAGATCGACTGCAGGAACCCGGTAAAGATACTGTTGGCAACGCCAATCATGACCTTGGCCCCGCTTCCGAGCACTTTTTCGTGTCTTCGTCGCTCGTCGTCTGAAACACTGCCTGCACGGGCGACCTGGGCCGCATAGTGAACCGGCGTGTCCCTAAAGAGCACATCCGCCTGTCTGACAATCCATGCGCCGATGGAAGGGCCAAAAGCGGCCTGGGTTGTCCGTATCTCAGCCACAACAAACTTCTCCATCGACTCGCCGCGTCGAAGGAACGGGTTCAAAAAAAGGCTGAACAAAAACAGCGCCAGCCAGATTCTGATGTGGAACTTGGTATCCATAGCCTTGCCTATCGGTGACGAATAGCCATTCCCAGATCCTGCGGCGTGCACGATTGCGACAGGTAACGCATCTTGATCCCCTCGATGAAATCACGATTTGCGACACCACCCTGGTACACATACACACGCTCGACTTTTTCGACGGCAATCCAATCGCTGAGATTCATCGCAAGTGGATGCCATTCAATCAAGCGGCCTTTGACCAACCCCCCGGTCCTGTAGATGACCATCGAGCTTGCGATGTCGCCAAGAAAATTGAGATAGCGCCCGATAACGGCACGGTACCCTCCTCCATCTTCACCGACCACACGGAGCGCCTCATCGGTTGCTCCTTCAATCGCCTCAAGGATCAAAGGAACACCGCTCTCGCGCTCCCACTGTGAGCCGACAATCTTGAAAAGGGCCTCAGAAGCTTTACGGAGATTGGGATATCCGGCCCAGTGCATCAGAATCTGCCGGCGCATTTTGCTGCCGTTGATAAGTTCAAGCAGCCTCTTATCGCTGGTGGATTGATTGTCAGGAACGAACTCATGTACGAGTTCAAGATCGCCGCCATCAACCCCGTCCATGGCCTTGTCAGCGTTCATGTATGAATGCAATTGGATGACTTGTGTCATATCTTTTTTTACTGTGCGAGCTGCACCACTGGGATGCGGCCCTTGTACTTGAATGATCGATTGAGCAGAGCGAAATACTGCAAATCAGGCATTTGTGGAAGCAGTTCGGGAGGGATCAACTCCGTGCGCTGATCGCTCTCGCTCATTCCATGATTTGCAGAAAACTCCATGCCGGTGTCTTCGGTTTTGCTCCCAACCCCCTTGGACTCTCCAAACATGGAGATGGCTGTCATGCCGAACTTTTGGCTGACCATCTCGATGGTGTCAGGGTCCTGGACAGCCCCAACAATCAGGTTGTTCATGTTGCCCATGAAGCGCTTGGCCGAACTCACGTCACCGCCAAAAGCCACCACCAAGTCGGCAAACGTCTGGCCCAATGCCCAGATGAACACCCCTGCCCCACGCCCCTTGTTGGCTTGCTGCACCAGAGGCTCGCACATGGCGTCGCCCCATTCATCCACAATCAGGTGGATTCGGCGCGGCTCGTCACCCTTGTCGCTTTCGAGGCCATGGTTGTAAATCTCTGCCGCCACTGACGCGAGATCGGCCAAAGCCATTGCCGTCATGGCCTTGCCCACTGAAGGATCAGCCAGAGCATCCGTGCCGATGTAGAGGACATGCTTGCCTTCGACAATGCGCTTCATGTCCATGATTGGCCGCTCGTCATTGACATCCGTGTAGTCGGGCGATAACAACTCGTTCAGGTCATCCGTTGTCAGCTTGGTGAGCATCGGCGTGATGGACACAATCATTTTCCCGAACCATTCCTTGTTGGCTTCGAGAATGCTGACCAGCCCACGGACTTCCTCCGGCTTGGTTGGCAGCCCCAGTTGATACGCCTCTTCGGCCGTCTCCGGAACATCCGCCAGGAACACCAGAATCATCGCGGTCAGTTCCGGTATGCCCGTTTCGATTTCGCCCTTTTTCGGTGTGCGTTTGGCTGCAGCCAGCTTGTTCATTTCTTGCTGAATGCGCGGCTTGAGCTGGGGCGCCTGCTCCGCGAAAAACTTCTTGAGTGCTTCGTAGGCAAGATGCTCCACAGAGGAGCGTGATTCCATGGCCGTCTTGAGGGTGAACAGGTTCACTCGGCGGCCCAGATACTTGATCCCGTTGGTCAGCTTATGGACGGCGCTCCAGCAAAAATCCTTGAACGAGTCCCCCTCCTGACTTCCCAGCACCAGCGAAATGCGGGACGCAACCTGAGACACCCGATCCCAGTTCTTGAGCATATCCAGCCGAATGGATTTGCTCGCGAATGCCGGGTGCAGCATCATGAACCGATCAGGGTCACCCGTGCGCGCCGACGCCAAGCGGCAGATTTCACGCAGCTCATGGTCGCCCTTCGGGTCGATGACGATGACCACATCTCCTTTGGCCACGAGCTGGGTGATGATCAGTGCAGCAAGGCGCGTCTTGATCGCGCCAGTGGTCGCGATGATTGCACAATGCCCTTTCAAGGCATCCATGGGGATCAGTACGTCGCGCTCCTCGGCCTCCAACCCATGAATCCACTGCAGACCACGCTCTTCCGCAGGGTTGCGATGGATGCGGAGCAACTTGAGCAGCCAGTTGGGCGGGTACACATTGGTGATGTCCCGTTTCATGACCTCATAGGCCAATGCCGTATGGCTCGGCTCCCATTTCCAGCCACGCCCCAGCCAAAGATTGGGGCCGATGGAAGGCATGGCATCGAGCAGATTCTTGACCGGCATCAGTTCGACTTTGCGCCCGATCAGCGCCATTTTTCGGAGCACCAGCCGACGACCGACAACGCCCCGGAACAACGCCATGCACAGAGTGACAACCACAAGGCCGCTCATGGCAAAGGCCCCCATTTGGAACACCATGCCCACGATGGCACACCAGACGCACGCAATGCTCCAGAGAACAGCAGAGCGAGCCTCAAACACCGGCCGCAGGAGCATTCTGAATTGACTGTTGTCGCGCATTAGAGACCCACCTTGTCAGTCAGGACCGTGGAAAGAATGAAGCACGTGCACTTATTCGATGAGCCCTCGGGGATGAGCACATCGTGAATGAGCTTCCCCGGCTTGGACGGTTCAACATGCAGATACCCGACCATTGACAAGTCACGCAGAAAATCAAATGGATTGGCCGCCACTTCCTTGAGAGCATCCATCTGAACTGCCAATCCGGTGTTGAGCTGGCGTGTTGGTGCATCCGGCTTCTTGCAATGGACGACCAGCTTTCCGAGCTGCTCGGCTACGAGGGGCTTGAGTGTGCGGCGGACGTCAGACGGAAGATTTTCCGCATAACGAATTTCCTCTCCTTCTGCCGCTTTGACGCCATTGACTTGTCCGGTCGCAGCAGGCGTTTTTGCTGGAACCGTCTTGATTTCGGGCGCATCCTTCGGCGCACTCGCCGCACGCGGAACATCAGTGTTCTTGGCTGGCTGAGCAACGACCGGCGGCGCCTCGGCAGGCGCCTCGCCCTCAGCGATCACCAGTGTCTGCTGCAGCACATCCTCACCGGCCTTTGGGGGCTCAAGCTGCACCGCCTTTTCTGGCGCTGCTGCGGGCGCAGGCGACGGCTGTTCCGATTTTGCTTTTTGTGATGCAGTCGCGACAACGGCGAGCTTGTCTTCCTTGACGACATCTTCCATCGCCACAGGGCGGGACTTTTTGAAGTCCTGAGGGTTGTAGTTCTCGATCAGACTGTTTGGCTTGGCCAGCTTGATCGCCGACAGAATTTCCCCGTCATTGCTGGCGACCTCGACGAATGGCCCTGCCTCCTGACTGGTTTGAATCAGCCCTGCGCCCTCCAGCTGCGCCAATAGCCCGGCAGCAGTGCCGGGGACCCCGTGCAGCGAGTTCGCACGCATCTGCTCCTGTATTGGCTGCGCAGCATCCGGCCACACCAGATAGACCCCCTTGGCGTCAGCAAACAGCGGGGGTTGATTGACAGCCCATGTCCCGCCCTCCAAAAGTGCACGCATCGCATCCACCAGATGAGGCCCTGCATGCGCACCGTATTTGAGCCTTCCGTAGCTCTGCGGCCTACGAGCGATCTCCACCTCGGAAACGCGCTCCCACATCCGCTGGACCAGATCAAACGCAGTTCCGTTGGCCTCCGTGCGCATGCCAGATGCAATCGCGATGAGGGCCGTGAGCAGTCCCGGCGAACCCGTCTCCAGCCACTGGATCGGCTCTTCACCGATGATGGAGAGCAAGACAGCACCCGCTGTTGGCGAAGGGCCAGGATCAAACGGCATCATTGGCCATGAGCAGTAAACGCGATCCACACTCGACGAACGCGCCCATGGCTCCAGGCCCCCGACGCGGGGAGACCAGTTCTTTCCATCGGCACTGGTAACGCTCAACTTCTCCAGCGTGACGCCCACCGGCCAGAGAAGCCCCGCCAGAAAGCACACGTAGCGCCATCTCGCTTCCAACAAATGGCGTTGCTCAACGCCCAGCCCCCCGGTAAAGATTCGGCCATCAGATGCCTGAAACGTCGCAAAGGCCAGATCCACGGATGCGCGAAACGCGCCACCAGGACCGCTGTAGATGCCATCTGATGTGGCCGGCAGATTGCCTATGTAGGCCGCCGTTCGCCGAACCGGCCCAAGAAAGCGCTGCTCGAACAAGGCTGGCGATTGCGCGGCATGCACCTTCAGACGGCGCAGGATCGCGGCCTGAGCATCCACGAGTTCCTCAGAGGTAACCAGTGGCAATCCGGGGTCATGTGGCGGATAGACAATCGCCCCCGGATCAGACCGAACCGCACGCGCTGGCGGCTGCGCACTGCTGGCTTGCGGCGGCGCCTTGCGCCTGAACAGTTTGGAGAACATGCATGAATTGTCAAACCGACATGCACGCAAAACTGCTGCAAATGCGCCCGCCACGGGCACTTACATTGCGTTTCTTTCCATCGCCGCAGATATTTTGCAGCCAACGGCGTCCGTGGTACCGTTGCTCATCAAGTCGATGACTTGCGCTGCACTTTGCAGCCCCAAAAACCCGTAGGGACCGCTCCCTATGGACTGGTCCCTGCCTTTTAGCGAGGTATTCATGGACCAGGAAAATCAAGATCCTGGGTTATTCGCCCAGGAAAACACAGGTTCCAGCAAAGGATTCCTGATGTATGCCAGCAAACCGCTCACGGATGCGGTCGCCAGCGCCAGCATTTCGCGTGCTCATGGAATGCTGCTGGCAGCACTTCGTGAAGAGGTTCAGGTTTCGTCGCTGGCAAGGCTTCTCTCGCTGGACGCACTGCCTGGCGTTGAGGATGTTCGTCAGACCATCCAGTCCAACGCTGTCGTGCTCTCCGACGCACCTTTTGACACCCACGATTGCAAGAACTGCAGGTACAACAGCACCAATCATGCCAACCTGTTCTCCACATCGATTGCCCCGGGGCTGTGTGTGAACGGTCTGTGCTCACACCAGAAATGGCTGTCTGAAGTTGAAGGCACAGCCAATAAGCTCGGCAGCAAATACCGGGTGATCCGAATCGCGGTGGCGCCAGACATCCCAGATGTTCGCAGCAGCGATGCTGTACAGCCCGAGGCTGTGGGCACGGAGCAATCCGCGCATTGCAAAACAGCGTGCGAACACTTCGGTACATTGGTTGGCGGCAAGCCGGGATGCTCCATCGTCGTCAAGACCGACGTTTGCATGAACACAAAATGCAATGACAAATTGCAGGAGTGTCAGCGATTGAAGTCGCTGGAAGAGTCGAAATCTCGCTTGTGGCGCAGCATCCTGACGAAGTATGCTCGCACACTCCCCAGAGCACAGAACAGGGCCATCCTGATGGCCATGCTCAGCCTGGGTTGTAGTGCAGGCAGTGAAATCATGGCGCTGTGTGGCAATGCTGACGCAAGCGACCCCATTTCGGCCTGGTTGAGTCTGCCAAGCGAGAGCCTGGTTGCGGCGATGGACAATGCCACCGCCGCACTCATCTCAACGGCCCCAACGCATCAGATTGGACAGATGCTCAGGGCCCTCAAAGTCAATATCGCCGACTACTCGCGCATGAGCCCCGAGTTTCTGCGACGCCTTTCGGTATCGGAAATCGATGAGGTGCTCAGTGACCTGAAAGTCGAGGCGAGCTTGAAAACCGAGCGCGCCAAAGGCCGGGGCGAGTATGCAGAGGCAGTCATTGCCATCTTGCGCCCCGAAGCCCTGATCGGCTATGTGCCCAGCGTTTTTCGCCTGTGAATGACCCCCCTCAGTTTCCTGAGGGGGGTTTTTCGTATTGCGGCATCGTGAGACCTGCTTGCTGAAGGAATATGGGGAAAGGCCCCCCATAGCAAATACGCAGTCTTTTGCGGGCGCGAGTCATGGCCACATACATCACCCGTCTCTCTGCAGGCCCTTCGGTAACGCTCAGTTCCTCTTCCCTCTCTGCGCAATCGATGAGATAGACATCATCGAATTCAAGCCCTTTGCTCGCGTGCATGGTCAGCAGACGCACCACACCCGCCTTAGGCTCTTCCTTCTTGGAGTTGACCAGAACGCTGATTCTCTCGGACAACTTGCCCTTCAACTTTTCCAGCACCTGTGCGACGAGTTCCAACCCCGTTTGCAGCCGGAGAATTCTCTTGGACGTTCCTTTTGAGTTTGTGTCGCAGATTCGTGCCCAACGGACAAACTCTGCGGAAGACTCCCCAATAACGGTGCCAATTTCACCGGCACGGAGCAACTTCCTCCATCTGGCACACATTTGTGCGATGGCCTCCATCACCTTTTCAACTGTTGGCCCATCCCACTCGGCATCAAACAGTTGGCCATCCAGAAATGCTTTGAGTGTGGCCCCTTCTTTCAACCTGACCAGCACCGAGTTGATGGTGCCCGATTGCAGGCCGAAATACCCAAGCGCAAGACTGAAGCCCAAGTTGTCGCCATAGACCACAAACTGCATGAACCCCAGGTAGGAGGCGATATCGTCTCTGTCCCACAAAGACGCGCCGGCGCGGCTGTATGGAATTTTTTCAGCCGTCAGCGCAGACTCTGCCACGTCCAAAACCCGATTGCGCCGTGCCAAAACCGCACAGTCGTAAGGGAAGCTGGAGGTGTTCGAAATCTCCTTTGCGACCCAGACGCTCTCTTGTATCGGGTCCTCAAAAGAGAACGCTTCAACACTTCCACCTGGACCTTTGGTTGACCGCTGCATCTTGTCTATGCGGTTCGGGTTGTTGAAGGCGATCAAGCGGGTGGCTGCAGCCACAATTTCCTCATGGGAGCGAAAGTTCTCGCCCAGTCGAACAATCTCCGCATCGCAACGCTCTACGAATTGCTGCATGCCCTTGTACCCAATGGCAGAGCGCCAGTCATAGATGGTTTGATCGTCATCACCCACGAGGGTCGTGATCACACCGGATCGGCCATGGGTTTCAGCCATCAGCATCTGCAATTCATCGCTGTCCTGCGACTCATCGACCAGCAGATCCGTACAGTCAAACAGCGGTATTCGCCCCGCAGCCATACCCTCCGCGCAGGTACGCTTGACGGTCGCGAGATCCACCATTCCCGCCGCGCGCAGCCACTCGTAGTACATCTTGACCAGCTCATACGCATCGGGCGCGTGCTCTTGCATCCGGCGAATGAGCGCAGAGCGATCCAGGGTTGATTGATACATCTCGAACCATGGCAACAGATCATCCGCCTCTGACTGCAGCCCCATTTCCATGATCATCTGCCGCAATTTCGGGCCTTGCGCCTTCGGGCTCAGCAGCTTGCGCTTCATCACTCCCGATGTCTTCAGGTGGTTCAGCGCGAGTGCGTCGAATGTGCTTATTCTGACCCGATTGGCAGGGTATGCGTCCCCCGAATCCTTGAACCGCTTTGTAAGACGGTTGGCGAGTTCGCCCGCGGCGTCAACGGTGAACGTGCACATGATCAACGTCCGCGACCTATCACGCAGGATTCTCTCTGCCTTGGAGATCGAGGTGTGAGTCTTACCAGAACCAGGGCCAGCGAAGATGATCAGGTTCTTGTCACACTCAACAGCTGCTTTTTGTAGTTGTGTGAGCATAAAAAAAAACCCGGCATGATGCCGGGCAAGAGGGAGGAGACCAATGGTTTAGATGAAAAGCTTACGCGACGTTCTTTGCCGCATGGGCGTTTGCCGCGACACTCACCGCCACAATGCCTTCCAGGTCCGATTGCGGTGAATCGCTGAGCACGGCACCCTGTTCACTCGCCGCCTGCTGCGCATCTGCTGCATCGGCTTCTGCGATGGCCTGGTCCTGCAATTGCATCGCTTCGCCCAGCTCGGTATCGCCTGCAGCATCTTGCAACAGGCGCTGCCCTTCTTTCCGAATATGAATGGCTTCGATGCGAATCATGCCGGCAAACGCACGGACGGCCTTCTTGGACTTGAGCTCGACATCCTTGCGCTGCTCCGCGCTGATCACGCCGTTCAAGGCGGCGCTGCCGGAAACCAGAAACAGCCGATCCAGGAGAACCAGGCACTGGATGTACTGGCGCGCACTGGAGTGAATGATCGGAACCGTCTTGTTGACGCAAGAGAGGTAACTGGCATCGATCGGCACACCATTGCCGATACAGGTCTGTTCCAGCTGCTGTGTCTTCATGGACAACAACTTCTGGATGTCCGCCAACTTCGTTGCGCACAGGGCGGAGAACTTGTCCAGCAGCGCGTGGTTGTATTGCGGACGGCGACGGTAGACGTATTCAGCGAACAGGCAGCGGGAGAGCACCTTGAAGTTGTGCTTGTATTCCGACTTGACGCTCGGGCTGAAAAAAGACAGGTTCTGGAAGATGATGGGGTCTTGAAACCCCTTCAAATAGTCCCTTCCGAAAACCTCAATGAATGCCTCACGCTGCTCCTCGCTGGAGATCGTGATGCTGGTGTTGCCGGTTGCGATTTGTGCCACTTGAGGCTCCTGCTATGTAACTGCAGGTCACTTTATTTGTGGTCACCTTTCTGAAACGCAGGTTATACCCCCTTGCAGGGTGGTTTAGTCCATCAAAATGCAATCGACCAGCCCAGGCCGACAATAGCGCTATCAGTCCGGCGCCGGCGTGAGATTTTCTGCCCTCACCATCCGCAACCCGAATAGCCGCGCCATGCCTTCAAAGTGTGTGCGCTGGATGTAGGGCAGCCGCGCAGAGTTGGCGGCCCAGCTATTGGACATGGCGATCACCAGCGGGGTCCGCTCTTTCCATTGGGAGAGCAGGAACAGACCAGGCAAATACTCCTCATAGCACACGGCCACTGCCGCCTTGACCCCGGGCGCGATGGCAAGATGGTTGTTGCGCCCCCAATCAGCAGAGTAGTGCCCCGGACCTTTCCATGGCGCCCACATCGAAACCAAAGCCGGTTGACGTTGCGCAATGGTGGATCGCGTGCCATCCGGGTAGTAGGCCGTCACCGTGTTGTACCGCTCGCCCTCAGCATTCTGAATCTCCATGCCCATGACAATCACTACCCCGGCTTCTCTCGCCGGAATGATGATCTCCGACTGCAAGAGGTACGAGAACGTAGCGTCGAACGTCCCCAGGGTTGTTTCCGGGAAAACCAGAACCTCTCCCTTCTGCGCATTCACTCCCACGCTCCGTATGATGGCCCCAATGCGCTCATAGCGATCCAGCATCTGTGCATCGTTGATGGGCGGCTTGCCAAGCCGGGTGTTGACCGCATAGACATCTCCCGCCGCCACACCTGTTTCCCGCGATTGGTGACCGGACGCGATGAACAGAAGAACGGCCAGCATCGACAAACTTGCGAACACCCGCTTGGGTGGTGCGCGACGCACCAGCAGGACGGAGGCGACCGTGGCAGCGGTGGATGCGACAACACCGACCCAGGCCCATCCCTCCAGAACATAGCCCCAGCCGACGATGGGAGCACCCGGTGAAAGCGCCCCAATGGGCGGCGCCAGCAAAATGACCAGCGCGGCGAGAGTACGGATCGACAAGACCGCTATCCCGTTACCCGGCGTCCAGGCCGCAGTCCAGACCGACGAACAGACGACACCCAGAGCGGCCCAGCTCGCCACGCCGGGAAGTGGATTACTGAAAAAGGTTGCTGCATATGCAGGCACGTCACTGACGCATGACAGGTAGTAGCCCAGAGCAAACGCAAAAACGAGCGCCCTTCTGGGCATCGCAAAGGCGATGCAAGGCAACAGAATGGCCAGCAAAGGGGTGCGCCCCTCCGACCAGGCAAGATACCCAAGGAGCCAGCCAGCAGCGAGAGCCAGAGCGAACCGCAATACGGCGGCTCTTTTGCCCTCATCTACGCGCATGAACACCGCTGGCGCGCGCACATAGCTGGAGAATCGTTTCAGTGGTGAGGTGGGGATCATTGGCTTGGAGCGCCTTCAGTGACAGGCTCAGCACGGGATAGGTGTCCTGGTAGAGCATGGGCACGGACACAGCCGCCGATGCATGCGTCACAAACACCTGGAACCCATTGGACTGCGCCCGCAGCCGCAAAGATTTGTTGTGGTCGACCCCATGGGATTTAGCTGACCATTCAGGAACGGCCCCCATGAGCACACCGACGAGCATGGGCAGCTCTCGAACCCCCAACTGGACGGTCATTTTGTTGGACCAGTCGAACTGCTGGCGGCCTACCGATGGTGCGGCATCGATGCTGACCGTCAATTGCTCTCTGCCTGCACCATCGGGCCGGAGCTTATCGAGCTCGAAACACAGTGCGCCGCTTGAAGCGTACACATGCACTGTTTGTCTTTCGCGGGCACGCTGCGCCTGACTCTGCTTGGTGGCCACTTTTGTCGGCATGGCGGCAGGCTGCGGCGAGCCCCGTTCATGGTGCATGCCAACCAGGTGATCGAACGCTTCATGGGCGGGGTCCCTGCCCTGCGCCAGACGGGTCAATGCGCCGACCCAGGCGATGCTTGGCTTGTCGTCGACGGCGGCAGCAATGGACGTCAGATGCGACGACAGTTGCCGCACCTGTGACTCGTCGAGCAGCGAAAGGATCTGCCTGTACTGGCCAACAGTAGCGACCGGAAAGCCTCGCGCCCGCAGAATGTTGCCGATGCGCTCTGCAGATGGGCTGTTGACCATATGCACTAGCTGCTGGTGGCTACTGCGCTGTTGAGCCGGCACCCTGCGTACGTTTCAAGCTGCTTGCACGAGATTGAGCCAAACGTCTCGCCGGTGGATGCAACATGCAAAACGCCATGGACCACCATGTCGAGCCCACCGGCCGGGAAACGCGCCGACCCCGCCGACCCGAAGACATACACATCGCCGTGAACAACGACCTCCCCGCTCACAGTCGCACCAGCCATCACAATCAAGGGCCCATTGCTGACGATCAACGGGGTGCCCTGAATTTCCCCCTGCAATAGCAAGCCACCGTCTGAGTGGTATTCCCCGCGGACTTTTGTCCCCTCGGCCACGCGATTCACGATGTTGGCCGATACCGGATCAATCAGGATTTTTTTCTTGTCTGCCATGGGGTTGTTACTCCATTTCATAGGCCACGCCACTTGCGGTTATCTTGGCGCCCGCAGGGTCGATGGATTGCAATCTCGCGCCATTTGGCAACTGGTCACCAATGACGAATTTCTTGGGCAGGCGGGTTTCCGGGTCCGTTACCAGGACACTGCGGCCGTCCGCTGCAATATCCACAATGGTGATCCGCCCCACTCTGGCGGGCCGATCCGGCTTTTTGGACTCGCCCTCCGGCAAGGCAAGGTTTGCACCACGCTCGGTGCGCGGCTGAGCAAATTGGCGCTCATCAATGGCGTTCTGCTCCACTACCGGTTTCCTGGCGGGCGCTGGCAGTGTTGTCACCGACTCATTCAATTCGACCTTGCGGGCTGCTGGCCCCCTGGCTGGCGGTGCCTTGGCCGCGATCGCAGTCATCGTCTCACCTGCCTTGCTCGATGCAGGGGCTTCGTCATTGGACTTCTCTGCTTTGTGGCGCGCACCGCCACTGACATCGATGACGACACTGCCCGGGGCTTCTGCTGCAGAGCCTTTTTCTGTGGCAGGCCTGGAGGCAGTCGACGGCGTTGACCTGGCGCGTGGCGCAGGCACCGTTGGCGCAACCAGTTCCCCCACGGCCAGTGGCGGCGGTGCAGCCGTCAGCACCGGCAGCGGAACGGGCAATGGGGGTGCAACGCCCACTGCGCCTTCAGATGCGCTGGCCGATGGCGATTCGGCGGCAGGCGTGAAGGAAACGGTTGGTTCGGCTGCTGGCGCATCATCGGCAACGCTCGCAATAGCCGTCGTTTCAGCCGGGATCGGTCTGATTTCAGGGGCAGGCGCAGGCAACACGGGTTGTTCTGCGAGGTAGCGCTGCAACGCAGTTCCGACAAATGCCCCGCTCTTGAGCAGAACCGGCACTCCAAAGAGCAGCGCCGCCACGCAGAGCGCGACAACGACCTTGCTGCGACGTGTCATGCTCGTATGGCGGCGTCTGATCCAGAGTGCATGCATCACGCTTCCCATGGCCGTTTTGGTTGGCCAGCCCAGGTCCAAGGTCATGGGAGCCCCGACAACCAGGCGGGTGTAGTCAACGGGTTTGTTGGTCTGATTACTCACATTCAATACCGGTTCAAATCAATTGCGCGGCCCCCTGCTCCTGGCTGGCCATCAAGGGGCCTTGGAACAGTGTCGCCATGCGCGAATCAGTCTCATCGCGCTCCTGGGTGTGTTTCGCGCCTTCTTGCGCAGTCCTCAAATGTACGGCGCCCTTGGTGGCCATCACCGGAAGGTCCAGCACCAGTTTCTCCTCCTCGCGCATGTCTGACTCCCGGGGCACTGCCTCGGCCTTCCATGCCTGCAGAAGGCTTTCGCCATACGCATCGAGGGCCTGGCAACGCTCCCGAGGCATTGATGGCTCCGGCGAATCCTTGCTCAACTCAATCGTGGCACATCCGAAGCGCTTGTAGTTGGAGGCGCGCATGCTCTTTTCCCAAACGGTCAAATTCAGGTGCAGATGCCGCAGCCCCCCGTACTGGGCCTGCATTTCCCGCAGTTGCCCCATCAAGGCACGGTAGGTGTGCGTCGAACTGGTGCGCAATTCAAAGCGCTTGTCTTCGATCAGCACCGGCATACGGGTTGTGATGGAGCATTGCAGTCCATTTTGCAGTGCCATGCGGCACAGTTGGGGACCCTTGCACACATGCGATGTGCGTGTGCCCTTGCCGGGGTTCAGAACGCTTGCGGTTTCCCCGTTCCCAATGCATACAGGCATGTCGTCAGTCGCTTCGCTCCATGCTTCATAACGTGCCATCACATTATGTTCGGCGCTATCGAAAATGACACGAACCGGAATGGAATTGAGAACTTCCTGCCCCGTCTTTTTGCGAATTACTTCACCCAACTCATGTTCCGCCAGTTTCGGCGGCTCAATGCCCATGAAATTCTGGTGTGTATGCCGGTTGATTTCAAAGTGCACCGGTTCGTCATCAGGTTCCGGCGTGACGATTTGAATCCGACCATGGGTGAAGATGCTTTGCTCAAGTGATGTGATATTCATGATTTGTTCCTTCTGATCCATGAAAACACAGTTCGGTTCGCTGTCAAGAGAGCAATACTGATTTTTTTACACCCCCGTTATGCACGCACGTTGAAGCAATGGTCTTGAGCAGTTGGTCGAGTCCTTCGGCGCCAATTTGACTGATGCGAACGTGCCGCACGATTTGAATCGTGTCGTGATTTGCAGGGTTGCGCACGATCCACTCAATGCCAACGATGTCCGAATCGACCGGGTGTGCGGTCCATTCGATCCCTTCGTGTTGAAGTGCCGTTTCACGAACCCACATCAGCAGGCCTTCGAGCATGGCGTCACCAAACACCGATGGGGTTCCAAGAACGATTGCCGATTCTGGCCGAGGAATGTCGATCCAAAGACCTATTGCCGAAGACACCCTTTGCCAGAGGCGCACGTCATGGCTGCGCCCCGCCTGTGGAATCGATGGTGACGTGACAAGCCTGGAAATGCTTCCCATGATGAACGCGAGATCCGGGAGGATGGCTGGCGCGCTGCCTTGCGTTTCAAGCAGGTTGAACTGAACCCCTTCGTTTGGCAGACGGTTGACCAGAGCCTCCAATGTCCCTCGTACAGCCCCAGGTGTCATTGCCATCAACAGGTCATACGACGGAATGAAATCAAGACATTTCAGTTGGTTCTCCGGGCCGAACCACTCACGCAACCACGCTGCGATATGCGGCCCTTGGGATGATGCGGGATTCGATTGCGCGCACGCCACGCTGGGGTATGACGTCCTGGTGATAACAGGCATCAGCCAGAGAACGGAATGTTCGTAGTAATTCACCCCTTGAATCGGGTGGGATGTAAACGGCGCACTCTGCCGGATCTGTCGAAAGACGTCTTCAGGCTTAGGGCTTGCCTTGACGAGTCCCATGAGGCTTTGATCATCCGCCCTCGCAACGGCATCGGCCACTTCCAGGAGGCTCGCCAGTTCGGGCATGAAGTATGTGGTTGTGTCGTGATTTGAAATAGGCATCCGAACAATCTATCGCAGATTCTTCTGGCGTCAATGGCTGAATTTTCATGGTGCCAGAGTGCAGGCCCAGCTCTTTACTACTGCCAGTCGTGAGCTTGTTCAGATCAAACCCGGTATGCCAGCGACGGCCAAAACGCAGGGCATCCTTTTGCCGGTCATTGCAGAAGTTCCAGACGAAATTGACTGCCCGGCTTTGCTTGTTCAGCAGGCCATTCAACGACTTCACCAATGGCGCGGGAAGCCTCGGGGTTTAGTCCGGGGTTGAGAGCGCGGACGGCGCAGCCGTCCTAATGGGGCGATTGCTGCTCCT
>VFQM010000515.1_pt1 | contig 42273 bp, 39 predicted proteins | sample 3512391 | NCBI WGS metagenome assembly VFQM01 (sample SAMN10412369, study PRJNA504923) | tailings metagenome | isolation source: Replicate 1 from Balatoc abandoned mine | place: Philippines
CGACATCAAGCGCGTCATCGCCTATTCGACCTGCTCGCAGCTCGGCTACATGTTCGTCGCTCTCGGCATGGGCTTCTACTCGGCCGCAATCTTCCACCTGTTCACGCACGCCTTCTTCAAGGCGCTGCTGTTCCTGGGCTCGGGCTCGGTGATCCATGCCGTCTCTGACGAGCAGGACATGCGCAAGATGGGCGGCCTCAGGAAGCTGATCCCGTCCACCTACTGGATGATGGTCATCGGCACGCTCGCGCTTACCGGCGTCGGCATCCCGGCGACGATCATCGGCACGGCCGGCTTCTTCTCGAAGGACGCCATCATCGAAGGCGCTTTCGTCGGCCACAACGCGGTCGCCGGCTTCGCTTTCGCGGCCCTGGTCATCGCTGCCTGCTTCACCAGCTTCTATTCCTGGCGCCTGATCTTCATGACGTTCCACGGTACGCCGCGCGCCACCGCTGACGTCATGCACCACGTGCATGAATCGCCTCCGGTGATGCTGGTGCCGCTGTTCATCCTGGCCGTAGGCGCGCTGTTCGCTGGCGTGGTGTTCCACGACCAGTTCATCGGCGAAGCCTATGGCGAATTCTGGAAGGGCGCGATCTTCACGCTCGAGACCAACGAGATCCTGCACGAGTTCCACACTGTTCCGATGTGGGTGAAGCTCGCGCCGTTCGTCGCGATGCTGGTCGGCTTCGCCATGGCCTACCTGTTCTACATCAGGGCGCCGGAAATGCCGAAGGTGCTGGCGGCCCGCCATCGCGGCCTCTACGCCTTCCTGCTCAACAAGTGGTACTTCGACGAACTCTACGACTTCCTCTTCGTGCGCCCGGCCAAGTGGCTCGGCCGCTTCCTGTGGAAGAAGGGTGACGGCTGGCTGATCGACGGCTTCGGCGCCGACGGTATCTCGGCTCGCGTCGTCGACGTGACGAACCGCGTTGTCAAGCTGCAGACCGGCTACCTCTACCACTATGCCTTCGCCATGCTGATCGGCGTGGCTGCCCTTGTTACCTGGATGATGCTCGGGAGCTCCTTCTGATGTCTGGCGTTCCCATTCTTTCGCTGGTCACCTTCCTGCCGCTGGTCGGCGCGTTGCTGATCCTCCTGATCAGGGACGACGGTGAGGCTGCGCGGCGCAACATCCGCAACGTCGCGCTGCTGACGACGGTGTTCACCTTCATCGTGTCGCTGCTGATCTGGATCTATTTCGACAATGCGGAAGCTGGCTTCCAGTTCGTCGAACAGGTCGCGTGGCTGGATTCCGGCATCTCCTACAAGATGGGCGTCGACGGCATCTCGATGCTGTTCGTCATCCTGACGACCTTCCTCATGCCCCTGTGCATCCTGGCCAGCTGGCAGTCGGTGGAGAAGCGCGTCAAGGAATACATGATCTCGTTCCTTGTCCTTGAAACCATGATGATCGGCGTCTTCTGCGCCCTCGATATCGTGCTGTTCTACGTCTTCTTCGAAGGCGTGCTCATCCCGATGTTCATCATCATCGGGGTGTGGGGCGGCAAGCGTCGCGTCTATGCGAGCTTCAAGTTCTTCCTCTACACGCTGCTGGGCTCGGTGCTGATGCTGCTGGCCGTGATGGCCATGTTCTGGCAGGCCGGCACGACCGACATCCCGACGCTGCTGACGCACGACTTCCCGGCCGGCATGCAGACCTGGCTCTGGCTCGCCTTCTTCGCATCGTTCGCGGTGAAGATGCCGATGTGGCCGGTCCACACCTGGTTGCCCGACGCACACGTCGAAGCGCCGACGGCAGGCTCGGTCGTCCTGGCAGCCATCCTCTTGAAGATGGGCGGCTACGGCTTCCTGCGCTTCTCGCTGCCGATGTTCCCGCTCGCCTCCGAGTTCTTCGCGCCGATGGTCTTCGCGCTGTCGGTCATCGCCATCATCTACACCTCCCTGGTGGCGCTGATGCAGGAGGACATCAAGAAGCTGATCGCCTATTCGTCGGTCGCGCACATGGGCTACGTCACCATGGGCATCTTCGCGATGAACCAGGAAGGCATCCAGGGCGCGATCTTCCAGATGCTCAGCCACGGCCTGGTTTCGGGCGCGCTGTTCCTCTGCGTCGGCGTCGTCTACGACCGCATGCACACCCGCGAGATCGCGGCTTACGGCGGCCTGGTCAACAACATGCCGAAATATGCGGTGGCGTTCCTGATCTTCACGATGGCAAACGTCGGCCTTCCGGGCACCTCTGGCTTCGTCGGCGAGTTCCTGACGCTGTTCGGCATCTTCCAGGTCAACACCTGGGTGGCTCTCCTGGCTGCAACCGGCGTGATCCTCTCGGCTGCCTATGCGCTCTGGCTCTACCGCCGCGTGATCTTCGGCGCGCTCACCAAGGAAAGCCTGAAGGGTCTGTTCGATCTCTCCGGCCGTGAGAAGGCGGTGCTCTATCCGCTGGTCGTTCTCGTCATCTTCTATGGCGTCTACCCGACGCCGGTCTTCAACGTGACGACCGCATCGGTAAATGCGCTGATCAACAACGTAACCGTATCGATCGACGCCGCGCAGACCGCGGCGGCGAACTGAAAGGGGTTTTGCGAACCATGACGCCCGAACTCCTTTCGAGCCTCTCGCTCTCCACGCCGGAGCTGATCCTCGCCGTCGGCGCGCTCGCGCTGCTGATGGTCGGCGTGTTCTCCGGCGAGCGCGCCAACACGACCGTATCCGGCCTGGCCGTCGCGCTGCTGATCGCAGCCGGCGCCTGGATGCTGGTCTTCGGCAGCGACGGCACGGCCTACGGCTCCGCCTTCGTCTCCGACCCGTTCGCCCGCTTCATGAAGATCCTGACGCTGGTCGGCTCGGTGGTCACGCTGATCATGTCGGTTGGCTTCGCCAAGGCCGAGAAGTTCGACAAGTTCGAGTATCCGGTGCTGGTCCTGCTGTCGACGCTCGGCATGCTGCTGATGATCTCGGCGAACGACATGATCTCGCTCTATCTCGGGCTGGAACTGCAGTCGCTCGCGCTCTATGTCATCGCCGCGATCAACCGCGACAACGTGCGCTCCACCGAAGCCGGCCTGAAGTATTTCGTGCTGGGCGCGCTGTCGTCGGGCATGCTGCTCTACGGCATCAGCCTCGTCTACGGCTACACTGGCCACACCTCGTTCGAAGCGATCGCCACGGCCCTGACTGGCGGCGAGCGCCAGCTCGGCCTGGTCTTCGGCCTGGTGTTCGTGCTCGCGGGCCTGTGCTTCAAGATCTCGGCCGTTCCGTTCCACATGTGGACGCCTGATGTCTACGAGGGCGCTCCGACCCCGGTCACCGCGTTCTTCGCGGCGGCGCCCAAGATGGCCGCAATGGCGCTGATCGTGCGCGTTACCGTGGGTGCCTTCGATCCGATCGCTCCCGACTGGCAGCAGATCATCGTCTTCATCTCGATCGCCTCGATGGCGCTCGGCGCCTTCGCCGCGATCGGCCAGAAGAACATCAAGCGCCTGATGGCCTATTCGTCGATCGGCCACATGGGCTACGCGCTCGTCGGGCTTGCCGCCAACAGTCAGGCCGGCGTGCGCGGCGTGGTCATCTACATGCTGATCTACATGGTGATGACGCTCGGCACCTTCGCCTTCATCCTCGCCATGCGCCGCAAGGACGGCAATGTCGAGCAGATCAGCGATCTGGCGGGCCTGTCGTCGACCAACCCGATGATGGCGACCATCCTCACCATCCTGATGTTCTCGCTGGCCGGCATCCCGCCGCTCGCGGGCTTCTGGGGGAAGTGGTACGTGTTCCTCGCGGCCATCGACGCGAAGCTCTATGCGCTTGCGATCATCGGCATGCTCGCCTCCGTGGTCGGCGCGTTCTACTACCTGCGCGTCATCAAGATCATGTGGTTCGACGAGCCCGTGGGCGGCTTCCAGCCGATGGCAAGCGAGTTGCGCCTCGTGCTCGGGGTCTCCGGTGCGTTCGTGCTGTTCTACGTGCTGATCGGCGGTCCTGTCGGGCGGATGGCCGAGGCCGCCGCCAAGACATTCTTCTGACGGCATGGGCTTCCAGCTCGCACCCACGGCAAGCGCAGAGGGCTTCCGCCTGGAAGCCCACGACACGGTAGGATCGACCAACGCACTTGCCCTCGAGCGGGCACTCGCCGGCGACCTGGGCAGGCTCTGGGTCGTTTCGAAGAAGCAGGAGAGCGGGCGCGGCCGCCGCGGCCGCGCGTGGTCGACGCCGGAGGGCAACCTCGCAGCGACCCTTCTCCTTATCCTCGAGCGCGATCTCCAGCACGCCGCGACGCTCGGCTTCGTTGCCGGCCTCGCGCTTGCCGACGCGCTGGACGCGGTCGCGCCGAACGCCCGCATTTCGGTGGGAGTGGACGGCGGCAGCGGGCAGGGCGTCAAGCGCTTCGAGCTGAAGTGGCCGAACGATGTGCTTGCCTCCGGTGCCAAGCTCGCCGGGATCCTGCTCGAATCGACGATGCTGCCGCATGGGCGCCTGGCCGTTGCCATCGGCATCGGCGTGAACGTCGTTGCGCATCCGGCGGATGTTCCCTATCCGGCAACCTCGCTCACCGGCCTGGGGTCCGGCGTCGATGCCGAGACTTTGTTTCTGGCGCTCTCCGATGCCTGGAGCGAGAATGAACGGATATGGGGCGAGGGGCGCGGCTTGGCGGCAATTCGCCGGAAGTGGCTGACGCGAGCCGCCGGACTTGGCAGCGAAGTGGCTGTACGTATCGAAGGAAGCGTCGTGCGTGGCACGTTCGAGACCATCGACGAGGATTGCCGCTTCGTCATCCGGGACGTTAATGGTGCAGTGGTGAAGATCGCTGCAGGAGACGTGCATTTCGGCGCAGTGGCCTCTGCCGGCGCCGCCTGACTGACCTGAGAGGATTGTTGCATGGCGAACGCGAACAACGCGGAACTCGTATTCGTGCCGCTGGGCGGCGTCGGCGAGATCGGCATGAATTTCGCCCTCTACGGTTTCGGACCGGTCGATGCCCGTGAATGGATCGTCGTCGACGTCGGCGTCACCTTCCCGGATGCCAGCCTGCCGGGGGTCGATCTCGTCCTTCCCGATACCCGCTTCATCGAGGAAGAGCTCAAGAACCTGCGCGGCATCGTCATCACGCACGCGCATGAAGATCACTACGGTGCGCTGCATGACATCTGGCCCCGCCTCAAGGCGCCGGTGTGGATGACGCCGTTCACGGCCGGCCTGCTGGAAGCCAAGCGCCAGTCCGAGCAGGGCGCGCCGAAGATCCCCGTTACCATCTATCGCGGCGGCGAGAAGTTCACCATCGGACCGTTCGAGATCGAGGCGATCCCGGTCACGCACTCCATTCCCGAGCCGATGTCGCTGGCGATCACCACGCCGGCCGGCACGGTCATCCATACGGGCGACTGGAAGATCGACCCGGAACCGGCGATCGGGCCGAAGACCGACGAGGCACGTTTCCGCGCCTATGGCGACAAGGGCGTTTTGGCGCTGGTCTGCGATTCGACCAATGCCTTGCGCGAGGGCGACTCGCCTTCCGAGCAGCAGGTCGGGCAGGGACTGCGCGAAGTCATCGAGCAGGCCAAGGGCCGCGTTGCCGTCACCACCTTCTCCTCCAATGTCGGCCGCATCCGCTCGATCGCGGAAGCCGCGCGCGACGCCGGTCGACAGGTGCTGGTCATGGGCCGCTCGCTCAAGCGTGTCATCGAGGTGTCGACCGAGCTCGGCTACATGGACGGGCTGCCTGATTTCGTGTCCGAGGAGGACTACGGCTACATTCCGCGCGAGAACCTGGTGGTGATCTGCACCGGAAGCCAGGGCGAGCCGCGCGCCGCCCTGGCCAAGCTGGCGCGCGACGAGATGAAGACAGTGGCGCTGTCGCCCGGCGACACCGTCGTGTTCTCCTCGCGCACCATTCCCGGCAATGAAAAGGCGATCCTCGAGATCAAGAACCTGCTCGTCGACCAGGGCATGAAGATCATCGAGGACGGCGACGCGCTCGTGCACGTTTCCGGACATCCGCGCCGCAGCGAGCTCAAGCGCATGTACGAATGGGTGCGCCCGCGCATCGGCGTGCCGGTGCACGGCGAAGCCGCGCATCTGGTCGCCCAGGGCTCGCTGATGTCGATGTCCGGCATTCCCGAGGTGGCGCAGATACGCGACGGCGACATGCTGCGGCTCTGGCCAGGGGCTGCCGAGATCATCGACCAGGTGCCGTTCGGCCGCGTGTTCAAGGACGGCAAGCTCGTCGGCACCGACGAGGCGATGGGAATCCGCGAGCGTCGCAAGCTGTCCTTTGCCGGTCATGTGGCGGTGAATGTGGTCCTGGACGACAAATACGAGTTGTCCGGCGATCCGGATCTGGTGGCCATCGGCGTGGCGGAAGCGGACGCAGGCGGTGAAGCTCTCGAAGAATTGATGCTCGATGCGGCAATAGGCGCTGTGGACTCCATACCCCGGGCTCGCCGAAAAGACCTCGACCTGGTGCAGGAGGCGGTGCGTCGCGCGGTGCGCGGCGCGGCCAATGAAGCCTGGGGCAAGAAACCGCTGGTGACGGTGTTCGTCACCCGCTGAGGGAACAACAGGACAGAAGATGCTCGGACGTCTGAACCACGTCGCGATCGCCGTGCCGGACCTTTCGGCGGCGAGTGCCGTCTATCGCGACACGCTGGGCGCTAAGGTGACCGAGCCGCAGGCGCTGCCCGAGCATGGAGTGACGGTCGTCTTCATCGACGTCGGCAACACCAAGATCGAGTTGCTTGAGCCGCTGGGGGAGAATTCGCCGATAGCGGCCTTCCTCGCGAAGAACGCTTCCGGCGGCATGCACCATGTGTGCTACGAGGTCGAGGACATCCTCGCTGCCCGCGACCACCTCAAGGCGTCGGGTGCCCGCGTGCTCGGCGACGGCAACCCGAAGATCGGGGCGCACGGCAAGCCGGTGCTGTTCCTGCACCCCAAGGACTTCCAGGGCACGCTCGTGGAGCTCGAACAGGCATGACCTGGATTTCTCTGGCGGCTATGTATTTCGTGTTCTGGTGGCTGACCCTGTTCGCCATCCTGCCTTTCGGCCTGAAGACGCAGGACGAGGACAATGACGTCACCCTGGGCACGGTGCCCAGCGCCCCGCGCGGTCCGCACATGCTGAGGGCCATGCTCTGGACCACCATTGTGACGGCGGTGCTGATGGGGGCTTTCTACGGGGTAACCCGCGGGCTCGGCTATTCGTTCGACGACTTCCCGAACTTCCTGCCGGAACTACGTTGAGCGGCCTGCAAGACGACTGAGGATCTTGGCGTAAGCTGATGTTCGGGCAAAAAAAATGCAAGGCGCGAAGCCTTGCAATTTAAACGCGTCCGATCTGCTTTCCGGTGTCCGGCGGCAGCGAGTTACCGCGCCTAGATCGCATCCTCCCAAGACTTTGACCGCGTAGGAGAGCGGATTTATTCTCCGCCCTCTCGGTTATCGGGGCACATTAGACCAAGCGGAAATGAATTGTCACGCGGAATTTTGCTTCCGAGCGTGCAATCCTGTGCTGCATTGCACAATCCCTGGGCAACCGGTGCTTGGCAAACGATCAGAGCGTTCTGACGCGACGGTAAGCAGCGCGCGCGGGTTTCCATTCGGCCATGAAATGGCTATGAAGCGCGTTCAAGCAAGCCTCGTCAATTTGCCGATTCCGGCATCATCGTCTTCATGGAACATTCGATGCGTCTGTCGCGCTATTTCCTGCCCATCCTGAAAGAGAATCCCCGCGAGGCGGAGATCGTTTCGCACCGGCTGATGCTTCGCGCCGGCCTGATCAGGCAGCAGGGGCAGGGCAGCTTCTCCTGGCTGCCGCTGGGCAAGCGCGTGCTCGACAAGGTGTGCCGCATCGTCCGCGAGGAACAGGACCGGGCCGGGGCGCTCGAGATCCTGATGCCGACCATCCAGTCGGCCGATCTGTGGCGCGAGAGCGGCCGTTACGACGACTACGGCAAGGAGATGCTGCGCATCAAGGACCGCAACGAGCGCGACATGCTGTTCGGCCCGACCAACGAGGAGATGGTGACGGAGATCTTCCGCTCCTACGTCAAGTCCTACAAGGACCTGCCGCTCAACCTTTACCACATCCAGTGGAAGTACCGCGACGAGGTGCGCCCGCGCTTCGGCGTGATGCGCAGCCGCGAATTCCTGATGAAGGACGCCTATTCGTTCGACCTCGACTATGAGGGCGCGAAGGCTGCCTACAACCGCATGTTCGTCTCCTATCTGCGCACCTTCACGCGCATGGGGCTGCAGGCGATCCCGATGCGCGCCGACACCGGCCCGATCGGCGGCGATCTGAGCCACGAGTTCATCATCCTGGCCGAGACCGGCGAAAGCCAGGTCTTCTGCCATCGCGACTTCCTCAGCCTGCCGGTGCCGGGTGCCGACACCGACTTCGGCAACGACGCCGAGATCGGCGGCATCGTCAAGGAATGGACGACGCCCTACGCCGCGACCGAAGAGATGCACGAGGAAGCCGCCTGGGAGAAGGTACCGGAGGCTGACCGCCTGTCGGCGCGCGGCATCGAGGTCGGGCACATCTTCCACTTCGGCGAGAAGTACTCGAAGCCGATGGGCGCCAAGGTGACCGGGCCCGACGGCAAGGAACACAATGTGTCGATGGGCTCCTACGGCATCGGCCCGAGCCGCCTGATCGCGGCCATCATCGAGGCGAGCCACGACGACAACGGCATCATCTGGCCGGAGGCGATCGCGCCGTTCGACATCGGCCTGATCAACATGAAGGTCGGCGATGCCGAATGCGACCGCATCTGCGAGGAGCTCTACAAGGCGTTCGGCGCAGCCGGCAAGGACGTGCTCTATGACGACACCGACCAGCGCGCGGGCGGCAAGTTCGCGACGGCAGACCTCATCGGCCTGCCCTGGCAGGTGATCGTCGGTCCGCGTGGCGCCGCCGCCGGCGAGGTTGAGATCAAGAACCGCAAGACCGGGGAGCGCGAGACGCTGCCGGTGGCGCAGGCAATCACCAGGCTGGGCGCAGGCGCATGAACCAAAAGGCCGCGGCCAAACCGTCCGGGGCGGGGCCGTTTTCGGTGTTCGAACGCATGGTGGCCTGGCGCTACCTGCGGGCGAAACGCAAGGAAACGGTGATCTCGGTCATCGCCTCGATCTCGTTCCTCGGCATCATGCTGGGTGTCGCGACGCTGATCGTGGTGATGGCGGTGATGAATGGGTTCCGCGCAGAGCTGCTCACCCGCATTCTCGGCGTCAACGGGCATCTGATCGTGACGCCGATCGACACGCCGCTCGAGGACTACGCGGCGGTGGCGGACCGGATCAACGGCGTGGCCGGTGTCAAATATGCGATCCCGCTGGTCGAGGGCCAGGTGCTTGCCCAGGGCAATGTCGGCAGCGGCACGGGCGCCCTGGTTCGCGGTATCCGCGGCGAAGACCTCGGCAAGGTGACGATCGTCGCCAACAACATGAAGCAGGGCTCGATCGTCGGCTTCGACACCAGCGATGGCGTCGTCATCGGCAAGCGCATGGCCGAAGGCATGGGCCTGGTCCTGGGTGACAGCATCACGCTCGTCTCGCCGGACGGCGACGTGACGCCGATGGGCACGACGCCGCGCGTCAAGGCCTATCCGATCGTCGGCATCTTCGAAGTGGGCATGTCCGAATACGACAGCTCGATCCTGTTCATGCCGCTCAACGAAGCCCAGCTCTACTTCAATTCCGAGGGCAAGGTCGGGTCCATCGAGATCTATGTCGACAACCCGGACAATGTCGACGCCCTGCGCGCAGGGGTCGAGGAAGCAGCGCAGCGGCCGATCTTCCTGACCGACTGGCGCCAGCGCAACCAGACCTTCTTCTCGGCGCTGCAGGTCGAGCGCAACGTCATGTTCATGATCCTGACGCTGATCGTGCTGGTGGCGGCGCTGAACATCATCTCCGGCCTGATCATGCTGGTGAAGGACAAGGGGCACGACATCGCCATCCTGCGCACGATGGGCGCAACGCGCGGCGCCATCATGCGCATCTTCCTGATGACAGGTGCCGCGATCGGTATGACCGGTACCATCGCCGGCGTCATCCTGGGGATCGTGATCTGCCTCAACGTCGAGCGCATCAGGCAGTTCTTCTCCTGGCTCTCCGGAACCGTGCTGTTCAATCCGGAGCTCTATTTCCTCAGCCAGCTGCCGGCCAAGATGGACATTCGCGAGACGGTGTCGGTCGTGCTGATGGCGCTGGTGCTGTCCTTCCTCGCCACGCTGTTTCCGGCCTGGCGCGCAGCCAACCTCGATCCCGTCGAGGCGCTGAGGTACGAATGATGAGCGGACCCGTCATCGAGCTCAAGAGCGTCGAGCGCCACTACGAGCAGGGATCGCGCAAGCTGACGATCCTCAACGACGCCAATTTCTCGCTCCAGCGGGGCGAGATGGTGGCGCTGGTGGCGCCGTCGGGTGCCGGCAAGTCCACTCTGCTGCACACAGCGGGACTGCTGGAGCGGCCTGACGCTGGCGACGTCATCCTCAACGGTCGCGCCTGCGGCCGGCTCTCCGACGTGGAGCGCACGGCGATCCGGCGCAACGACATCGGCTTCGTCTACCAGTTCCATCACCTGCTGCCCGAGTTCTCCGCGCTGGAGAACGTGATGATGCCGCAGCTGGTCAAGGGGCTGAAGCCTTCCGATGCCAGCGAGCGGGCAGCGCAGCTGCTCGACTACATGAAGGTCGGCAAGCGGGCGCAGCATCGCCCGGCCGAGCTTTCGGGCGGCGAACAGCAGCGCGTGGCGATCGCGCGTGCGGTCGCCAATGCTCCGCTCGTTCTGTTCGCTGACGAGCCGACCGGCAACCTCGACCCGGCGACCGCCGGCTACGTCTTCGACGCATTGTCCGCGCTGGTGCGGCAGTCGGGGCTCGCGGCGCTGATAGCTACCCACAACCTTGAACTCGCTTCCCGCATGGATCGGCGCGTGACGTTGTCGGAAGGCAAGATCGTAGCGCTGCGCTAAGCGCTGTCCCGAAAAATGGGGGTCGATTTTCGCGCGTCCGACAGGACGCGCGGCGCTTTAAGCGCTGCCTCCCCGGGCGAGATAGGCCGGGCTTTCAAATAGCAACGGACAGAAGTCTGTTTCGATCGTCTGGCCCGATGCGACTGCGGCCAGGGTCTTAACGATTCGCCTGCGCCAAAAGCCCCGCATAAATCCTTTGTTTACTCTCGATTCGCTTGCAGCTGTTGCGTTCTGCCGAATGCAACCGTGCGCGTTGACATCTGAACAAAATTAGAACAAATTGAGAACAGATAAAAAACAGGAGCCAGTTATGACCGATCTGATCCAGGATGTCGTCTCGATGGTCTGCATGAGCACTTTCCTCGTCACCATGGCCGTGTGGATTGGTGCACTCTGATTTTGGTCGCGCGCCGGTAATCCGGGCGCAGAACGATGGGGAGCGGGGTTCGCCCCGTTTCCAGGGCGGCAAGGCGCCGCCAGCCGCCACGGAACGGCCGGTCGATGGAGGCGCCGTGGATGTGAAATCAGGCGCTCTTCCTGCCTGACTCAGCTGCCAGTGCGGTCGGGCCGAAGATGTCCTCGAACGATGCCTTGAGAGCGACGTCGAGGTCGGCCATCGTCACAGGCAGGCCGAGGTCGACAAGGCTGGTCACGCCATGGTCGGTGACGCCGCAGGGCACGATGCCGGTGAAGTGGCCGAGATCGGGCTCCACGTTGACCGCGATGCCGTGGAAGCTCACCCAGCGCCGCAGGCGGATGCCGATCGCGGCGATCTTGTCCTCGGCGGGCGAGCCGTCGGGCAGGGGCGGGCGGTCGGGTCTGACCACCCAGACGCCGACACGGTCCTCGCGGCGCTCGCCTTTGACATTGAAGGCGGCCAGGGCCCCTATGATCCAGGCTTCGAGCGCGGCGACGAAGGCGCGCACGTCCTCGCGCCTGCGCTTCAGGTCGAGCATGACGTAGGCGACCCGCTGGCCCGGGCCGTGATAGGTGTATTCGCCGCCACGGCCGGTCTTGAACACCGGAAAGCGGTCGCGGTCGACGAGATCCTCTTCCTGGGCGCTGGTGCCGGCCGTGTAGATTGGCGGGTGCTCGACGAGCCAGACCAACTCGGCTGCGGCACCGTTGCGAATCGCTTCGGCGCGGGCCTCCATGAATTCGAGCGCATGATCGTACGGGGTGAGGCCCGGCTCGATTCGCCATTCGACCGGTGCAGAGCCCGGCACGGGAAGAAACGACGTGGCTATCTGGCTGCGTTCGGTCATTTTCAGGTCCGTTGTTCGGTCTGATATGGCGGCTGGCGCTGCAAACGTCCAGTCCGCAGCCAAATGCGGGCGCGGGCAAAAGCGGCAAAACGGCCGTCTTCCCTAGGGGCATGCAAGAATGATGACGAATATCGTTCAGGGCGCTTGTTTCCCCGGAAACGATTTGCTACATGCCGCGAGCCGGTTCGGACCGGCCCTACATGACAGTGCGGTCGTGGCGGAATTGGTAGACGCGCAGCGTTGAGGTCGCTGTGGGGCAACCCGTGGAAGTTCGAGTCTTCTCGACCGCACCATCATCTTTCAGGTGATCACCAAGTCACCTGAGCTGCCGCCAGGCGAATCGCCGGCGGTATCGACATAGCCCAGAGCTACCAAGCGAATTCCAAAACAAATCAATCTTCTGCGCAGGATTGCTGCAGTGTTGAGTTCAACGCATTTGTGCCGCCGTTGCGGGCCCAGGGATGTGCGGAAGGGCCAGCGACTGCACCGTGCTGAGCGGCTCGAAGCCAGGTGCTTGTTCCCGGCGTTGTCGGTGGCCTCCGATAGCTTCGATAATTGGCAGGGTCCTCAAGGATGCTGCGACGTTGTGTGGAGTTTATTGCGATATCAGGCCACAATGACAACAGCAGGAGTTGTCATGAAAGCCAAGCCGATATCTGGGGTGTTCTTGGGGAGCAACCATCTGGATAAGTCAGCTGCGGTAGGGAGGGCGCTTGCTGGCAGTGTTCCTATAGCTGGTCCTTTCCTTGCCGAGCTGATTACTGCGGTCATACCGAATCAACGTCTTGATCGTGTGGAGGATTTTCTTCGGAAGCTGGCGCAGGATTTGGAGCGGCTGTCCGCATCAAGCAAAGTGGTCGAATTGACCAACATTCCACTGATTGAAGAGGGGCTCTTACAGGCTGCGCGTGCCTCTACCGACGTTCGCAGGGAGTATCTCGCAAGGTGCGTTGCGCAAGGCGTTAGTGCAGACGATGCCAACAAACTACAAGAACTGCGCATCCTTCAGATACTAGGCTCGTTGGGAGATGACGATATTCTTTTGCTTGATGCGATGAATGAGCGCGGTAATTGGAGGAAATTGAGGGCCCTCCAACCAGACCGGCTTAGCGTGCGTGCCTCCGATAGTGATCGGGCAAAAGGCGAGCTTTTTCGCGCTATGTTCCCTAGATTGGTTGCGCTCGGTGTTCTTAGTCGGAGCATCTATTCTGACGAGCGGGTGCCGCCAAACTATCATACAGGCGTGGAGCTTGAAGACACCCACTTCGTCAGCGCTCTTGGGCGCCTTATTCTGCGTAGGGTCGGCCTAGATGATACGCCCGCAAGCCTGTGATCCCGTTTGAGCCTTAGATGCGATAGTCGTCCTGCATTGGGCATCTTGGTGCGCTTGGCGATCAGCGGCAAGCGCAATTGCCAAGCAGCCGCCTGCCCGAAGCGATTCGCTCCGGGCAAGGGCGAAAGTCCTAGCTGCCGCGCCAGGCCAGCAGGCGCATCGCGTTGGCCGTCACCAGGACGGTGGCGCCGGTATCCGCAAGGATCGCAGGCCACAGGCCGGTGATGCCGGCAATGGTGGTGACCAGGAACACGGCCTTGAGGCCGAGCGCGATGCTGATGTTCTGGGCGATGTTGCCCATCACCGTCTTCGACAGCGCGATCATGTCCGGTATGTCGCTGACGCGACCATGGAGGATGGCGGCATCGGCGGTTTCGAGCGCGACGTCGGTGCCGCCGCCCATGGCGACGCCGAAATCGGCAGCCGCAAGCGCCGGCGCGTCGTTGATGCCGTCGCCGACCTTGGCGACCACCTGTCCCTGCTGCTGCAGTTCGCGGACGATCCGCTGCTTGTCGTCGGGCAGCAGGCCGGCGCGGACCGAAATGCCAAGGCCCTGGCCGATGGCGCGCGCCGTTGCCTCGTTGTCGCCGGTGAGCATGACGGTTGCGATGCCTTCGTCCTTGAGCCGGGCGAGGGCGGCGATGGCGTCGGCGCGCGGCTCGTCCCGCATGGCGATCAGGCCGGCTGGCTGGTTGTCGACCAGGAGCACCGAGACCGTCTTGCCGTCGGCGTTGAAGTCAGCGATCTGCTCCTTGAGCGTGGCAGACAGGGAAGCCAGTTCGTCGGCGGCCTTGGGCGAGGCAAGGAAGACTTCCTCGCCGCCGACCTTGCCGGTCACACCCTTGCCTGCGACTGCCCTGGCGGCCGCAGCCGGCGGGACGGGGACACCGTCGGCCTTGGCGCGGCCGAGGATGGCCAGCGCCAGCGGGTGGCTGGAGCCGGTCTCGAGCGCTGCTGCCAGCGACAGGACCCTTGCCTCCGGACGGCCGACGGCAACGATGTTGGTCACCCTAGGCTTGCCTTCGGTCAGCGTGCCGGTCTTGTCGAGCGCCACCGCTGTCACGTTGCGCATGCCTTCCAGCACCGCGCCGCCCTTGAGCAGCAGTCCGCGCCGGGCGCCGGCCGACAGGCCGGAGGCAATGGCTGCAGGCGTCGAGATGACGAGCGCGCAGGGGCAGCCGATCAGCAGGATGGCGAGGCCCTTGTAGATCCACTCCGACCAGTCGCCACCCGCGAACAGCGGCGGCAGCGTGGCGACCATCGCGCCGACCAGGAGGACGGCAGGCGTGTAGTAGCGCGAGAAACGGTCGATGAAGCGCTCGGTCGGCGCCTTGCTCTCCTGAGCTTCCTCGACCAGCTGGATGACGCGGGCAATGGTGTTGTCGGCCGATGTCGCCGTGACGCGAACCTTGAGCACGGCGTCTGTATTGATCGTGCCGGCAAAGACCTGATCGCCGGCGCTCTTGAGCTTTGGAACGCTTTCGCCGGTGACGGGGGCCTCGTCGAGCGTGCTCGACCCCTCGACCACGATGCCGTCGGCGGCGACGCGATCGCCGGGGCGGATCAGGATCACCGAGCCAAGCGCGAGCGATTCGGCCGGCACCTCGCGTGTTGCCCCACCTTCCTCGACCAGGGCGGTCTTGGGAACGAGGTCGGCGAGACCGCGGATGCTGGCGCGGGCACGGCGGGCGGCGACACCTTCGAGCAGTTCCCCGATGAGGAACAGCAACACCACCATCGCCGCTTCCTCGGTGGCGCCGATGAAGACGGCACCGATGGCGGCAATCGTCATCAGCGTTTCGATGGAGAAGGGCGTGCCGGTGACGGCTCCGGCATAGGCGCGCCGGGCAACGGGGATCAGGCCCACCGCAAGCGCCACCAGGAAGGCCCAGTGCCCGAGTTGCGGCATCAACTGGCCGACGGCATAGGCGGCGACCAGCGCTGCACCGCAGGCAATAGTCATTTTCGCCTTGCGGGTCTTCCACCATGGGCCGTCGTCGAGGTCGAAGTGGTTGTGGCCGGCTTCGGCCTCCGTGGCTGCCGGACCGTGGTGATGGCCAGCATGGTCATGTCCTGCATGATCGTGCTTGTGGTCATGGCCGGCATGATCGTGACCCGAATGATCGTGATCATGGCTGCAGTTCGGGCCATGATCGTGGGCATGCGCCTTCGGCTCCGCTGTCCGGGCCGCGCCAAGTGACGCAACCGAGTAGCCGAGCGCCTTGACCTGCCGGGAAATCTCGGTGGTCGGGGCCGGCCCCTCATGCGACACCGTCATCGTTCCAGCGGAGACCGAGATGCCGACCTCCGTGATGCCCGGCAGGCGGCTCACCGCGTTCTCGATCTTGGTGGCGCATGACGCGCAGTCCATGCCGCCGACGCGGAAGCGCGTCCTGCCGATGCTGGCATCGTTCATAGTCGGTCCTTTCATTCCTATATGAAGCGATGCTAGAATCTCTAGCCACTATAGGATCAAGAGGATTTTCGAGATGAATTTGCCGATCGGCGAATTGGCGCGGCGCACCGGCGTGAAGGTGCCGACCATCCGCTTCTACGAGCAGATCGGGCTGATTGCCGCGCCGCCGCGCACGGAGGGCAACCAGCGCCGCTACGGCAAGGCCGAGGTCGACCGCCTGAACTTCATCCGCCATGCGCGGGAGCTTGGTTTCGAGGTGGATCACATCCGCGAACTGCTCGCGATGTCGCAGGAGCCGCAGGCGTCATGCCACCAGGCCGACAGCATCGCCAAGGCGCATCTTCGCGAGGTGGACCGGCGCATCGAACGGCTCCAGGCGTTGCGGGTGGAACTGTCGCGCATGATCGACGAATGCGGCCACGGACGCATCTGCGACTGCCGCATCATCGAGGTTCTGGCCGATCACGGGCAGTGTTCGGGCGAGCATGTGGCCTGATTGAGACAGGGGCCGGGCGGGCAACTGTGGCCGGCTGCGGCGAGGCGCATTTCATTTGATATTCCGGCCCTTTGCGGTCTAGGGATAACCCACCTCGAATCCCGAAAATCCGCAAACGGGAAGCGCCGATGGAAGCCCAGCAAGACCACATCCACGGCCCGAAGGCCGATGGCACCGGCGCCGAGATCTACGGCGAGGACGGGGTTATCCTTGCCTCGTTCCTCGCGCATATCGGCGCGGCGATCGCCGACCGGGACACACTGACGCTCAAGCGCGACGTTGCAGGGCTTCACCAGTCCGAACTGGGCGATCTGCTGGAAGCGTTGCTGCCCGAGCAGCGGCTCGCGCTGGTCGAACTGATGGGGTCGGATTTCGATTTCTCGGCCCTGACCGAGGTCGACGAGGCGATTCGCCTCGACATCGTCGACAACCTGCCCAACGAGCAGATCGCGCAAGCCGTGCAGGAACTCGATTCCGACGACGCGGTCTACATCCTCGAGGACCTCGACGCCGAAGACCAGAACGAGATTCTGGCGCAACTGCCGTTCACCGAGCGCATCAGGCTGCGCCGCTCGCTCGACTATCCGGAGGAATCGGCCGGCCGGCGCATGCAGACGGAATTCGTCGCCGTCCCGCCGTTCTGGACCATCGGCCAGACCATCGACTATCTGCGCGACGACAAGGACCTGCCTGACCGCTTCAGCCAGGTGTTCGTCATCGACCCGACCTTCAAGCTGCTCGGCGCCGTCGACCTCGACCAGATTCTGCGCACCAAACGCGTGGTGAAGATCGAAGAGGTGATGCACGAGACGCGCCACGCCATCCCGGCAACGATGGACCAGGAAGAGGCGGCCCGCGAATTCGAACAATACGATCTTCTCTCTGCGGCCGTTGTCGATGAGAACGAACGGCTCGTCGGCGTTCTGACCATCGACGACGTGGTCGACGTCATCCAGCAGGAGGCCGAGGAAGATCTCTTGCGCATGGGCGGCGTCGGCGACGAAGAGCTTTCCGATACCGTTGCCGCGACCTCGCGCTCGCGCGTGCCCTGGCTGCTGGTCAATCTCGGCACCGCCTTCATCTCGGCATCGGTCATCAGCCAGTTCGGAGCGACGATCGAGGAGATGGTGGCGTTGGCCGCCCTGATGCCGATCGTCGCCTCGCTCGGCGGCAATGCCGGCACCCAGACGATGACGGTGACGGTGCGCGCGCTGGCCACCCGCGATCTCGACATCTACAATGCCGGCCGCGTCATCCGTCGCGAGGTCATGGTGGGCCTGCTCAACGGCGCCGTCATAGCGACAATTCTTGGCCTGGTCGCCGGCTTGTGGTTCCACAATCCCGACCTCGGCTTCGTTATTGCCGCAGCGATGGTTCTCAACATGCTGGCTGCGGCGCTCGGCGGTATCCTGATTCCGCTGTTGCTCGACAAGTTCGGCGCCGACCCGGCGATATCGTCGTCGATCTTCACAACGATGATCACCGACGTTATCGGATTCCTCGCCTTCCTCAGTCTCGCTACCTGGTGGCTGCATCTCGGTGCGGCTGCAGGGTAGGGCGCTGTCGCGCTCAATTGACTTTTACGTAAATCGCGTGCCAGACTCTCTTTCTTGTTTCTAAGACTTATGTTGGCTGAGCGGCGGTCGCGCCGCGTGGCGCTGTCGCATCGGCGGGCGCGGTATTGTTGAGCGCGGCGCGCATGCCGCCGGGTGGAGCGAGATGCGGGAATATTATTCGATTACCGAACTGACCCGCGAATTCGATATTTCGACGCGGACGCTGCGCTTTTATGAGGACGAGGGACTGATACAGCCGGTTCGGCGAGGGCGGACCCGGCTGTTCCGGCCTTCCGACCGTCACCTCATCCGCCAGATCATGCGCGGCAAGCGGCTTGGCTTCTCGATCAACGAGATTCGCGAGATCATCCAGATGTACAGGGAGCCGCCTGGCGAAGTCGGGCAGCTCAAGCTGATGATCAAGCGCATCGAGGAGAAGCGCGAGGACCTGCGCCAGAAGCGCCGCGATCTGGAGGAGACCCTCGGCGAACTCGATCAGCTCGAGGAATCCTGTGTCGAGCGCCTGGTCGAGCTCGGCGTGACCACCTGACGCGAACCGTCAAGGCGCCCAGCATCGGGCAACTCTTTGTGATATGGTTGGCTGTCCGTTGGGAGCAGCCACATGTCCAAACTCATCGGAACGGTTCGCGACTGGCCGGTCGTGAGCTTCGTGGTGCTGGCATTCGCGATCACCTGGATCGCCTTCATCCCGTTTTACCGTGCTGGTGGCGAGGACATCGCCTGGTTCACCTTCGGTCCTTTCGTCTCCGCAGCTGTCATCTCGGCCATCCAGGGCGGCTGGCCGAGGGTCCGTGCACTGCTCGCCTCGATTGTTAAGTGGCGCGTGCCGCCGGTTTGGTATCTCGTGGCGATCGGCATGCCGGTGGCGGTGCAAGTGCTGGCAATCTGGCTCAACCCGCTGTTCGGCTCGGCACCGCCCAACTGGACCAATGTGCCTGCCATTCCGGAAATCGCGGTCATGGTCGCCCTGCTTCTGGTCTTCAGCGGTCCGCTGGGCGAGGAACCTGGCTGGCGGGGATTTGCGCTGCCTGCCTTCCTGCGCGAACGCGGAGCGCTCAGTGCAAGCCTGGTGCTCGGCGTGATCTGGGCTGCCTGGCATTTGCCGCTGGTGCTCTTGAACGACTACAGCATTTCCAGCGCCATCAACGTCATGGCCGCGGCCGTGGTGTTCACGTGGCTGTACCAGAACTCGGCGGGCAGCGTGCTGCCGGCCATCCTCATGCACGCATCGCACCAGAACAGCGTCCGGTTCCTGGGTCGTGTTTTCGAAGGCGGCGATGCGGTCCAGCACCAATGGATAGGCCTGGTGCTCTGGCTGGCGGTCGCCGTTGCCATCGTTGCCATTTACGGAACCGATAGCTTCCAGCATCGCGACGCGACGGCAGTTGCCGGGTAGACTAGATCCAGCGCCGGACCCTTTTCGTATAGTCGATGTATTTCTTGCCGAAGCGCGCCTGGAGGTGCTTTTCCTCGCGCTCGATGGCGAGCTTCTGGGTGGCGAAGGCGGCGACGACCGCAAGCCCGATGAACCACAGGCTGCCGGCGATCAGGCCGATGCCGATCATCAAAAGCGTGTTGCCGAAATAGATCGGGTTGCGCGTAAACGAGAAGGCGCCGTCGGTGACCAGATGGTCGGACGGCTTGTCGGGCCTGATGGTCGTCTTGGCGCGGTTCAGCGCGCGCACCGCTGAGAATTCCATGGCCGCGAAACCCGCCACGGCGAGCCAGCCAGCCGCAAACAGCAGGTCGGACAGAGGCTCCGTGATCCAGGGCAAGGGGTAGAGAAGGCCGAGCACGATCGCCGCCGCGATCGCCGCGAGATAGATGATCGGCGGCCATGGCACCCTGTTTGGGGCTGCGTTGCGGTCGTTCATTGCACTTCTCCATTCAGCATGCCGCTGTCCGCGCTGGCCGAGCACATTTCGGTCGAAGTGCCGACACGTGCCTTCAGCGCCGGGCTCTGCTCGCCGGCATAGACGCGGTCGAATGCATCGTCCTTCTGCAGGTCGTCCAGTACGCATGCACAGTAGCGCGCGCAGAATTCGGTGTCTCGGCTCTGCTCGCACGAGCGTTGGCAGGAACTCAGGAAAGTGACTTCCCGCGTCTCTACCTGGGCCGGGAAGAATTGCGCGAAGGCCCAGACCAGCGAGATCAGCACCGGCTGATGGATAAGGTAGAAGGCAAGGCTGTGCCGCCCGAAGAAGATCAACGGTCGGGACCAGATTCCAGCTTGCACCGTGGCAAGCCGGTCGAAGAGGCCGGCCTTGAGCGCCAGCCCCGCGGTTCCGATGCCGATCAGCACGGCGCCGAACCAGGGGAACAGCGGGACGAAGTCGTTCGACCGGGGGATGACGGTGGACAGGCCGATCCACCAGAGCGCCGGGTGGTTGAATGCGTCGGAACGCAGGAACTGTGGCGCTGCGATGACGAGCACGGCGATCGCGAGCGTCAGCAGCGGCGGAAGACGCAAGAAGGCGAGGCCGAGCACGCTGGCGAGGGTAATCTGATGCAGGATGCCGAAGAAGATGAAGGTATCCGGCATTGCGAACCAGGTCGCCACGGTGATGACGGCCGCGGCCACGGCGACCATCGCCAGACGCCGCCAGTACCTGTTCCATCTGATGCCGTTGGCCTGGGCGAGCACCAGGCTTACGCCCACGAGGAAGAGGAAGCTCGACGCTATGGATCGCGCAAACAGCTTCCAGTAGCCAAAGGCCGTGGTGCCGGGCGGCGAGTATCCGAAGAACTCGAGGTCCCAGGCCAGGTGGTAGACGGCCATGGCGACGAGGGCTACGCCGCGCGCGATGTCGATCACCGAAACGCGCTTGAGTCGAGCTTGAACGGCGGCGGCGGACAATTGCATCGTCATGGATGATCACTTCACGAGTCTGGAGCGTTCTTGCGCCATTGCAGTAGTATAATGGTCGAAACGCGGCGGAGGAGAGTAGAGGTTCGGATCATGCACAGAGTTTCCGCGAACGGCGCTTCGATTCCGGCGATTGGACTGGGCACATGGACCCTGAACGGCGATGCTTGCGTCGGGATGGTGTCCGAGGCGCTTTCGCTCGGCTATCGCCATGTCGATACTGCCGCCGCCTACGGGAACGAGAGCGCCGTCGGGGAAGGCTTGCGCGCCTCGGGCCTTCCGCGCGACCAGGTGTTCGTCACGACCAAGGTCTGGTGGACGGATCTCGCGCCGGGCGACCTCGAGCGCTCCGCCGAGGCGAGCTTGAAGCGGCTGGGTCTCGCCAGCGTGGACCTGCTCTTGATCCACTGGCCAAATCCCAGGATTCCGCTCGAGGGTTCCGTGAAGAGCCTGAATGCCGTTCGCCGGGCAGGACTGGCGAGGCACATCGGCGTGTCGAACTTTCCGAGCGCATTGCTCAAGCAGGCGATCGCCCTTTCCGAGGCTCCGCTGGTGACCGAGCAGGCAGAGCATCATCCCTATCTCGACCAGTCGCTGATCCGAGGCATCTGCCGCGAGGCGGGCATGGCCTTCGTGTCCTATTGTCCGCTCCATCGCGGCGCAACGCTGTTCGCGGAGCCCGCGGTGCGCGCGGCGGCCGAGCGCCACGGCCGCACGCCTGCCCAGATCGTATTGCGCTGGCACGTCCAGCAGGATGGCGTGGTCGCCATTCCGCGCACCAGCCGCAGGGAGCGGCTGGGCGAAAATCTGGCCGTGTTCGATTTTTCCTTGTCGGATGATGAAATGGCGGCCATTTCGGCTCTGTCGGCCAAGCATCACCGATTGTGCAATTTCGATTTCTCGCCGAAGTGGGACTGATCCCAAGGGACTGGAGCAGAGGGCCATGAGCGGGCGCGTCATGTCGCTGACGGAAGAACTTGTGGCGCGCTGCCACCGCGAGGTGGCCGATCCCGGTCCCGATCCGGACGCGTTGCACCTTAGCGATGCCGACTATGCGCAGATGGTGGAGGAGACGATCGCCGCCTGTCCCGATGACGGGCCGATCTGGCTCTTTGCCTATGGTTCGCTGATCTGGAAGCCGGAGATCGAGCACACGGAAGAAAAAGTGGCGCTGGCTCGCGGCTGGCACCGCTCGTTCTGCATCAACATGACCCGTTGGCGCGCGACCAAGGCGCAGCCGGGCCTGATGATGGCCATGGACCGCGGCGGCCAGTGCAAGGGCGTGGCCCTCAAGCTGATGGACGGGGACAGGCGCCAGCAACTGGACAAGCTGTTCCGGCGCGAAATGACCCTCAAGCCGTCGACCTACAAGCCGCGCTGGCTGAACCTTTCGACCAGCGATGGCCCGCTCACGGCCTTGGGCTTCGTGGTCAATCGCAAGGGCAGGGCCTATGCGGGGATGATCTCGGAGGGCGAGGTGGTGGAGCGGCTCGCGACAAGCTGCGGCCATTGGGGCTCGGCTGCCGACTACCTGTACAATCTGGTGAAGAACCTCGAGCAGCGGGCCATTCACGACCGGCACCTGTGGCGCCTCCAGCATCTGGTCGCCGAGCGAATCGCGGCGCAGCACTGACCTTCAGGCGACGCATTCGGACCCGGGCGCGTCGGAATTTGGTTTGCCGCTCCCGGCTTTTGTTTCTATAGTCTCAGGCGTCGTCGGTTCCGTATGGAATCAAGAGGGAATACGGTGAGGGCTTTTTGCGCCCGAAGCCGCGGCTGCCCCCGCAACTGTGTGCGGCTAGCTCTCCCCAAATGCCACTGAAGCTTGCTTCGGGAAGGCGGGGAAGGGTGTCGATCCGCAAGCCAGGAGACCTGCCGGCGACGGAACATGAACTCTGTGCCCTCGGGTGGAGGGCGAAAGGACATTGAAATGACCACGGTTTCTTCCGCGATCGGCGCCGGCGTTTCCACGCAGTCGCGCAACCTCCAGCTCGCAATGGCTGCACTGCTCGGCCTGTTCGTCGTCGGCTTCCTCGGGTTCTCGCAGATGGAAGTGGTGCACAACGCTGCCCACGACTATCGCCACTCGATGGCCTTCCCCTGCCACTGACGGAAGATCCCTCGACATGTCCGTATTTCGCAACGTCGTGTTCATCGCGGCGATCAGCGGCCTATTGGCCGGCGTGATCCTGGCCGCGCTCCAGAGCTATGCAACCGATCCGCTGATCTTCAAGGCCGAGACCTACGAGAATGCCGGCGGGCACGACCATATGGCGGCGCCCGCACCTGCAGCCGAAGCGACGGCACCTGCCGACATGCAGGCGGCTGCGCCGGCCGAACAAGAGGAAGCCTGGGCTCCCACTGACGGTTTCGAGCGCTTCGCCTATTCGGCGCTCGCCAACATCGTGAGCGGGGTTGCCTTCGCTCTCATCCTGGTCGCCGTGTCGGAACTCGCCGGCGGCATCTCAAATTGGCGCCAGGGCGTGTTCTGGGGTTTCGCGGGCTTTGCCGTCTTCACGCTGGCGCCCGGCCTCGGCCTGCCGCCCGAACTGCCGGCGATGCCGGCGGCCGATCTCGCCGCCCGGCAGGTCTGGTGGACGTTCACGGTGCTCGGGACCGCAGCCGGTCTTGCGCTGATTGCGTTCCGCAAGTCGCTGCCGCTTGCGGTCCTCGGCCTCGCGCTTATCGTCGCGCCGCACGTCGTCGGGGCGCCGCAGCCGGCCAGCCACGAGACGCCGATCCCGCCGGATCTGCACCGCAGCTTCATCGTCGCGGTCACGCTCACGAACCTCGTGTTCTGGGTCGTGCTCGGCGCGGTCGCGGGTTTCGTCCGCGGCCGTTTCATGGGCGAGCAGGGCGCATTGCGCAGCAGTCTTGCCTGAGAAGCTGACATTCCTGCTCGGCGGTGCGCGCTCCGGCAAGAGCGCCCACGCCGAGCGGCTCATCACCCAATTTCCCGCGCCGTGGACATACATTGCGACGGCGCAGGCCCATGACGATGAGATGCGCGAGCGCATCGACATCCATCGCAGCAGGCGCGGCGAAGGCTGGCACACGCTCGATGCGCCGCTGGATCTCGTTGGAGCGCTCGGCAGCGTTCCGGACGGGGTACCCGTACTGGTCGATTGCCTGACGCTCTGGCTCACCAATCATATGCTCGCCGAGCACGACGTCGGAGCCGAGAGCGGGAGCCTGGCCGAACTGCTCGCGCGACCGCGCGGTCCCTGGTTCGTCGTAGCCAACGAGGTCGGCCTCGGAATCGTGCCCGATAACGCGCTCGCTCGCCGCTTCCGCGATGCGGCGGGACGGCTCAATCAACAGGTGGCGGCAGTGGCCGATGAAGTGCTGTTCATGGTCGCCGGCCTGCCGATGAAAGTGAAATGACATGAAGACGATCGACGAACAGGAAGCCGAGCGCCATCGCGCCAAGATGGCCAAGCGCAAGGCGGTGCAGGACGCCGAGGTGGCGAGCAAGACCATCGAGAAGGGCTTGCTCATCGTCAACACCGGTCCCGGCAAGGGCAAGTCGACAGCCGCCTTCGGACTGGCGCTGCGCATGCTGGGCTACGGCCATCGCGTTGGCGTCGTACAATTCATCAAGGGGGCCTGGCATTCGGGCGAGCAGGACGCCTTCGCGGCCTTCGGCGACCGCGTCGTCTGGCACACGATGGGCGAAGGCTTCACCTGGGAGACCCAGGACATCAACCGCGACATCGCCGCCGCGCGAGCCGCATGGGCTAAGGCCCAGGAATTGCTGGCCGATCCCTCGATCGCGCTGGTCGTGCTCGACGAACTCAATATCGCATTGCGCTACGACTATCTCGACCTCGATGCCGTGGTCGCGACGCTCGCGGGCCGGCGCGAAGGGCTGCACGTCGTGGTCACCGGCCGCAACGCCAAGCCTGCGCTCGTCGAGGCGGCCGATCTCGTCACCGAGATGGGCGCGACCAAGCATCACTTCGCCGCCGGGGTGAAGGCGCAGAAGGGGATCGAGTTCTAACTAGAGCGCAAAGACAGCCGCCGCGATCAGGCCCAAGCAGCCGACCAGCAGCGCGTCCGCCGTCCAGTAGAGCCGGAGCGCTGCCCGGATATCGGCAGCTGTCGCCTCGCGGCGCCCGCCGTCACCCATGAAGGCATCATGTACGATCACTCCGCCATAGACGCGTGGCCCGGCAAGCGCCAGGCCAAGCGCGCCGGCCATGGCCGCCTCGGGCCACCCGGCGTTGGGCGAGCGGTGCTCCTTCGCGTCCTGCCGCACGGCAGTCCAGGCGGCGCGCGGATCGGCTTCCGGTACGATCCAGGCGGCGAGGATCAGCAACAGCGCGGTCAGCCGCGACGCCGGCAGGTTGACCAGGTCGTCGAAGCGTGCCGCCGCCCATCCGAATGCCTTGTGGCGCGGCGTGCGGTGTCCGATCATGGAATCGGCGGTGTTCGCAGCCTTGTAGGCCGCACCCCCGGCAAGGCCGCCCGCGGCAAGCCAGAAGGCGGGGGCGACGATGCCGTCGGAGAAGTTCTCCGCAAGGCTCTCGATCGCGGCGCGGCTGACGCCGGCCTCGTCCAAGCGTTCGGGGTCACGGCCGACGATCTGGGACACGGCCTTGCGCCCGGCCTCGATGCCGCCGGTGTCGAGCGCGTCGGCGACGGCGCGGACGTGCTTGCCCAGGCTGCGCTGCGCGACCAGACTGCTGCCGGCGATGGCCGTGAGCACGATGCCGAACGGCACGAGCCCGAACGCTCTTTCGGCGGCATAGGCGATCGCTCCCGGCACGAGCACGATCAGGACGAGGGCTACGACGCCCAGAATGCGGCGCCTGGCGTCGGAGTCGGTGGCGCGGTTGAGGCCCTTGTCGAGAAAGGATATCAGCTTGCCGATCCAGATCACCGGGTGGCCGATGGCCCGCACAAGCCGGTCGGGATAGCCGACGCCCAGCTCGATCAGAAGCGACAGGAAGGACAGTGGAACGAACATGACGCTTCTTGCAGGACGTAGGACTGGGACGGTCGAACACGGCGGGAGCCTGGAACGGGCGAGGGCGCTGTTCCCTGGAGCGCCGCAGCCGTTCGTCGACCTTTCGACCGGGATCAGCCCACACTCCTATCCGCTTTTCGAATTGCCTGCCACAGCCTTGTCGCGGCTGCCGGAGCCGGGCCGGGCGCGCGACCTCGCCGCGGTGGCGGCTGCGGCCTATGGCGCGCCGGCTGCCGTCAACGTCGTGCCGGCGCCAGGCACGCAGATCCTCTTGCCGCGCATCGCCTCGCTGGTGCCGCCGGGACGCGCTTTCGTGCTGGGGCCGACCTACCAGGAACATGCGCGCGCAGCCGCGATCGCCGGCCACGAGGTCGCCGAAGTCCGCTCCTTCGAGCGCCTGGCGGAAGCGGACCTTGCGGTGCTGGTCAATCCGAACAATCCGGACGGCAGGGTCGTGTCGCGCGTTCAACTGCTGGAACTCGCAGCGAAACAGCGCGCGAAGGGCGGCCTGCTGGTGGTCGACGAAGCCTTCATGGATGTCGGCCCCCGTTCCGAAAGCCTGGCCGGCGACGTCGACCTCGGGGGCATCGTCGTCCTTCGCTCGTTCGGAAAGTTCTTCGGGCTGGCGGGTATCAGGCTCGGTTTCGCAATCGCGCACGCATCGGTCGCCGAGCGGCTCGAGGAAGAGCTCGGGCCCTGGTCGGTGGCGGTGCCTGCGCTGGAATACGGCATAAAGGCGCTGTCGGACGTGGCATGGCAGGCGGAGATGCGCGAAACCCTGGCGAAGGCGGCGGGCCGCCTCGACCAGGCATTTGCGCGGGCGGGCGTGGTGACCACCGGCGGCACTTCGCTGTTCCGCCACGTCGACATTCATGACGCGGCCGACCTGTTCCGGGCGCTGGGCAGGCAGGGTATCCTGGTGCGCAGCTTCGCCGACCGGCCGACGCAACTGCGCTGCGGCGTTCCCGGAACCGAGGTCGAGTGGCGAAGGCTGGACGTGGCGCTGGGCGACTGGGCCCAGGACAGGCGACCCGGATGAGCGTGGCGACGATCCATGTCTGTCCGCTGTCCAAGGTGGACGAAACAGTTAGGCGCATCGGAGCGCAGCGCCTGATCTCGCTGCTTACTGTCGGCACTGAAATGACGCGCCCGGCATCGATCCGGGCCGAGCATCACCTGCTCATGAACATGCACGACATCGCCGTCGAGCAGGAGGGCATGACGATGCCCGGCGAGGCGCATGTCCGGCGTGTTCTTGAGTTCGCCGAGCGCTGGGACCGCACGCGCCCGCTTGCGATCAACTGCTATGCGGGCGTGAGCCGCTCGACCGCCACCGCCTACATCGTTGCCGCAGCACTTTCCCCGTCACGCGACGAGGCGGAACTCGCGACAAGCCTGCGCCGCCTGTCGCCCACTGCGACGCCCAACCCGCGGCTGATCGCCGTCGCCGACCACATTCTGGGTCGCCACGGCCGCATGGTCGAGGCAATCGCCGCCATCGGGCGCGGGGCCGAGTGCTTCGAGGGTGTTCCCTTCGGGCTCGAAATCTAGGCCAGGCAGTCGGAAAGCTTTGCCTTACGGATGTCGTGCATCAGCCGGACGAAGCCTTCGGCTTGGTGCTCAGCCGTCAGGCGGCCTTTCTCGGCTGTCGCGATCGCGGCATTGCCGACCACGCCGTGCGGGTTGAGATCGGAGGCGACCCAGGCATAGGCGTGCGTGCCCGTCTGGCGGAGCAATTCGAAAGCTTCTTCGGCGCGCGCGACGTTGGAGATGAAATTCTCGGCCTTGCCCATGTCGACCAGGTCGGGGCGGAAATGCAGCATCAGCGAGGTCTCGACGTCACCGCCATGGATGCCGTGCCGGTCTTCCAACTCGGGATACATTCCGGCCGGCCGGCCGAAGCGCTGCCAACTCGTCTTGACCGCGAGCATGTCGAAACGCACGCGAAGCTCGCGCGTGACGATGCCCATGATCTCCTCGTTGCCGCCATGCGAATTGACGACCACGAACTTGCGGATGCCCGCGCGCGCTACCGAGACGCCTAGTTCCGTCCAGGCCTCGATCAGCGTCGACGGCGGCAGGGTGAGGGTGCCCGGCGCATGGATGTGCTCATTGGACTTGCCGATCGCCTGGACGGGCAGGAAGCGGACGTCGAGGTCGTCGGGCAGGCGCGCGATCACCTCCTCGAGCATGCCCGCCATGATGGTCGTGTCGGTCGAGACGGGTAGATGCGGTCCGTGCTGTTCGATCGCGGCCACCGGAAGCACCGCGATGGTTTCCTCCGGATCGATCGCCGCATATTCGGTGGTTCTGTAGTCGCCCCACCATCTTCTCCTGCCAGTCATCGCGCCTCTTCCTTCGTCTTTGCCACGTGACGGTCTATGCCGTCGGGACGGGCGGTGCAATCAGCCTGCCGCCATCACCTCGACTTCCACCTTGAACTCCGGCCGCGTGAAGCCGGACACGATCATCAGCGTGGAGGCGGGGGCAGGGTCAAAGAACAGCCTGTCGCGGACGTCCATGTAGGGCCGCATGTGCGCGCGGTCGGTGACATAAGCGTTGATGCGCACGACATCGTTGAGCGTCAGGCTCGCCTCACTGAGAATTGCGGAGATGTTGCGGAAGCAAAGTTCGGCCTGCGCGCCGGCGTCCGCGGGCACCGAATCGTCCGCTCCGATTCCGAGCTGGCCCGAACAGAGGACCAGCCGCTTGCCGGCAGGAACCTCGACCCCGTGACTGTAGCGGGCGAAAGGCGGCCTGATCGATTTGGGTTGCAGAAATCTGAACATATGGCTCTCCCTTCATGTGGAGCCTAAGGCCGCGAAGCCACCAGATTCAAGCAGTCTCGCACGGCTTGCGCGTCATGGACATGCGCCGGAAAAATAGGCACTGTGCCATTCCGAAGGCATGATCCATCCGGCCTTTCCGCACCCATCGGGGTTCAAACCCCGACAGCCGGCGCGGAGCGACATTGGCACGTGCCTTGCTTGAAGCAACGTTACGGTCATGACCCCTGTCCAGCGACAGGGGCTAGCGGAGGGTGGTGCTTATGAGCGAATTCTGGAAGGTCCCGGCAAGCGCGGTAGCGGCCCTGTTGGCCTCGTCGCTAGGGGCGATGGCAGCCGAAAAAGTGACCTTCATGACCAACTGGCTCGCCCAGGCCGAGCATGGGGGCTACTATCAGGCGGTCGCCGACGGCACCTATGCGGCCTGCGGTCTCGACGTGACGATCGCCCAGGGCGGGCCGCAGGTCAGCGGTCGGCCGCTGCTGCTGGCCGGCAAGATCGATTTCTACATGGGCGGCAACGTGCTCCAGGCGTTCGATGCCGTGCAGCAGGATATCCCGCTTCGCATCGTCGCGGCGTCGTTCCAGAAGGACCCGCAGATGGTGATGTCCCATCCGGGCCAGGGCCTGGACAAGTGGGAAGACCTGCCCAAGGCCGAGCAGTACATCATCGGCGACGAAGCGGCCCAGAGTTTCCTGCTCTGGATGGCGACCGACTACGGCTTCGACGTCTCCAAGCGCGTTCCGTACACGTTCAATCCAGCTCCGTTCATCGCCAACCCGAAGTCGATCCAGCAGGGCTACGTGACGTCCGAACCCTTCGCGGTTGAGAAGGAAGGCGGCTTCAAGCCCAACGTCTTCCTCCTGGCCGACTACGGTTTCGACGCCTACGCCACGACCATCGAAGCGATGCAGAAGACGATCGACGAGCGCCCGCAGGTGGTGCAGTGCTTCGTCGATGGCTCGGCCAAGGGCTGGTACAATTACATCTACGGCGACAACAAGGCCGCCAACGAGATGATCAAGAAGGACAACCCGGACATCACGGACGAGCAGATCGGCTTCTCCATCGAGCAGATGAAAAAGTACGGCATCGTCGATTCGGGTGACACAGCGAAGCTCGGCATCGGCGCCATGACAGGCGAGCGCATCAAGAGCTTCTACGACAAGATGGTGAGGGCCAAGGTTCTTCCCGACGGGATCGATGTCACGAAGGCCTATACGCTCGACTTCGTCAACAAGGGGGTGGGCCTCGACCTCAAGAAGTGAGGCCATCCGAACATGATGCCCCAGCAGGCAAGCATCGAGAGGACCGGGGCAGTGGAGAGCGGCAATCCGCTGCTTGTGCTCCGCGGCGTCGGCAAGAGCTTCTCCAACGGTGTGGTGGCGCTGAAGGACGTCGACCTGACCATCAGGGAAGGGGACTTCGTCAGCCTGCTCGGGCCTTCCGGCTGCGGCAAGTCGACGGCCCTGCGCATCATCGCTGGCTTGTCGTCCCCGAGTGCTGGCACGCTCGGCTGGCACAAGACACTCGGGAGCGATGGCGTCGGCTTCGTCTTCCAGGAGCCGACGCTGCTGCCATGGGCCACGGTGTTCGACAATGTCTGGCTGCCGCTTAGGCTGCGCGGTGTTTCGCGGGAGGCAGCAAGGCCGGCGGTCATGGAGTTGCTGGAGCGGGTCCATCTCGCCGGCTTCGAGGCGGCGGTCCCGCGCGAACTCTCAGGCGGCATGAAGATGCGCGTCTCGATCGCGCGTGGCCTGGTCACCAAGCCGCGGCTGCTGCTCATGGACGAGCCATTCGCCGCGCTCGACGAAATCACCCGCTTCCGCCTCAACAACGACCTGCTGGAATTGTGGCAGGACGAGCGCTTCACCGTGGTCTTCGTTACCCACAGCGTGTTCGAGAGCGTGTTCCTGTCGAACCGGATCGTGGTGATGGCGGCGCGGCCCGGGCGGGTGTTCGAGGAGTTCGGCGTGGACGCGCCATATCCGCGCGACGAAGCCTTCCGCACCTCCACCGACTACGCGGCACTTTGCCGGCGCGCATCGGCTGTTCTTTCGTCGGCTATCCATTCCACGGGCGGGGCGAGCCATGACGACGATTGAACAGGCCAATGCCGCGCTCGATCCGGAGGAAACCCGCCGCGTTCGCGCCGAGCGGCTGGAGCGGCTTGGCAGGTGGCTGCTGCCGCTGGCGATCATGCTGTTCGCCATCTGGCTGTGGGACCGCGTCTGCGTCTGGAATGATATCCCTCAATACATCCTGCCGCGGCCGGGTGTGGTGCTGGCAACGCTGTTCAAGGACGCGCCGCTTCTGTTCTCGTCGCTGCTGGTTACGCTCAGGATCACTTTTCTCAGCCTGCTGCTCGCCGTCGTCGGCGGTGTGGGGCTGGCGGTGCTGTTCGCCCAGTCGAAATGGGTCGAGATGTCGTTCTTCCCCTTCGCGGTGATCCTGCAGGTGACGCCGATCGTGGCCGTCTTTCCGCTCATCAACATCTATGTCGACAACCAGACTGCCAAGCTGCTGCTGTGCGCATGGATCGTCGCGTTTTTCCCGATCCTGTCGAACACGACGCTCGGCCTCAATTCCGTCGACCGCAATCTGAGGGACCTGTTCAAGATGAACGGTGCGACGCGCTGGCAACAGCTGTGGCACCTGCGCCTGCCTGCGGCGATGCCCTACTTTCTCGGCGGCCTGAAGATAGCCGGCGGCCTCTCGCTGATCGGCGCCGTGGTGGCGGAATTCGTCGCTGGCGCCTCGGGCCAGTCCTCGGGGCTCGCATCGCGCATCATCGAGGCAGGCTATCGGCTCAACGCGCCACGCCTGTTCGCGGCCCTTATCCTCATCTCGGTGACCGGCATCCTGATCTTCCTCGTGCTGTCGTTGATTTCCCACCTCATCCTGCGGCGCTGGCACGAAAGCGCGCTCAAGCAGGAGCATTAGCCGTGACGTTTCCGACTTCCGGCTCCTATCGCCTGGCCAATGCGCGTATCCATTCGTCGCTCGCACCGGGCCTGTCACTTGCGCTCGATGCCGACGGTTTTTCGCTTGTCGATTTCGACGTGGCGGGCGGCAAGATCGCTCGCATAGGAGCGGCGGCGAACGTCCCGGACGGCTTCGACCTGAAGGGACGGATCGTGCTGCCCTGCTTCGTCGACTGCCACACCCACATCGACAAGGGGCACATCTGGCCACGCCGGCCCAATCCCGACGGCACGTTCATGGGTGCGCTCGCCGCGGCAGGGGCGGATCGCGCGGCACACTGGAGTGCCGCCGACGTTTCACGGCGCATGGATTTCTCGCTGCGCACCGCCTATGCGCACGGAACCAGGGCGATGCGTACCCATCTCGACAGCGAGGCGCCGCAAGAGGGCATCTCCTGGAAGGTATTCGAAGAGATGCGCGAACGCTGGCGCGGTCGCATCGAACTTCAGGCCGCCTGCCTCTTTGGCATCCAGGCGGTGCGTGACGGCGGCTGGTTCGCCGGCGTGGCGCGGCGCGTCGCCCGGGCGCGGGGTGTGTTGGGTGCGGTGACCTACATGATGCCCGACCTCGACGAGCTGCTGGACTTCATGTTCCGGGCTGCGTCCGAGCACGGCCTCGACCTCGATTTTCATGCCGACGAGACCGACGACATCACTTCCGTGTGCCTGCGTAAGATCGCCGAGGCCGCCTTGCGGCATCGCTTCGAGGGCAAGATCCTGGTCGGCCATTGCTGCTCGCTTTCGCGCCAGCCGGACGAGCAGGTTCTCGCCACACTGGACAAGGTCTCAAGGGCGGGCATCGTCGTCGTGTCGCTGCCGATGTGCAATCTCTACCTGCAGGACCGGCGCCAGGATGCGACGACCCCGCGCTGGCGCGGCGTGACGCTGTTGCACGAAATGAAGGCGCGCGGCATCCCGGTCTGTGTCGCGTCCGACAATGTGCGAGATCCCTTCTACGCCTATGGCGATCTCGACATGCTCGAAGTCTATCGCATGGCGACGCGCATCCTGCATTTCGACCATCCGGTGGCCGACTGGCCGAGGGCGGCTGCCGCCACGCCGGCGGAGGCGATGCGGCTCGATGGCATGGGTGTGCTGGCGGGGGGCGGCTCCGCCGATTTCATCGTCTTCAAGGGCCGCAGCTGGACCGAACTCTTGTCGCGGCCTGAAGCCGAACGGATCGTCGTCCGCAACGGACGCCAGATCGACGCCGCACCGCCCGACTATGCCGAACTCGACGATCTGATGGGGTGAGACGATGGACCTTGCCGGGCTGAAGCGCGATCTCGATGGGCTCAAGATTGAGGATAACGAGAAGATCGTGCAGCAGAAGAGCCGCGACTTCTACTGGTACAGCCCGGTGCTCAAACGCCAGCTCGACCATGTCACCGGCGACATGATCGTATCGCCGAAGAACGAGGCGGAGGTGATCCGTACGCTAGCCGCCTGCTACAGGCACGGCGTTCCGGTAACACCGCGGGGCACCGGCACCGGCAATTACGGCCAGGCGATGCCGCTGTCGGGAGGGGTGGTGCTCAGCCTCGCCGAGATGAACGAGGTGACGGCGATCTCGCCGGGCCGCGTCGTCTGTGGGCCGGGAACGGTGCTGGCCGACATCGACCGCGCAACGCGTGCCCATTCCGGCCAGGAACTCCGAATCCACCCCTCGACCTACAACACCGCCTCCATCGGCGGCTTCATCGCCGGCGGCTCTGGCGGTGTGGGCTCGATCAATTTCGGCGGCCTGCGCGATTTCGGCAATGTCCTCAGGCTGCGCGTCGTCACCATGGAGGCCGAACCGAAGGTTCTCGACCTCACCGGCGAAGCGCTGCACAAGGTCACGCACGCCTACGGCACCAACGGCATCATCACCGAAGTCGAGATGCCGCTGACTGCCTCCTACGACTGGGTCGACGTGATCGTCGGTTTCGACAGCTTCATGGGCGCGGCCCGCTACGGCAATGCGCTGGCCTGCCAGGACGGCATCCTGACAAAGCTGATCACGCCGATCGCCGCACCCGTGCCCTATGCCTACTTCAAGCGCCACCAGCGCTTCCTGCGCGAGGACCAGAGCATCTGCGTGCTGATGGTCGCGCCGCATGCGCTGGATGCGTTCCTCGCCTTCACCCGTCGCGAAGGCGGCGAGGTGGTGTTCAACGCTGCGACCGTCGACGACAACAAGGGCCTGCCGCCGGCCTACGAACTGGCGTGGAATCACACCACGCTCCGGGCCCTGCGGGTCGACCCGTCGATCACCTACCTGCAGTCGCTCTATCCGTTCCCGAACCAGCTGGCACTGGTGGAGAAGATGGACGCGATGTTTCCCGGCGAGGTCTTTTCTCACCTGGAATTCGTGCGTTTCGACGGCAACATCACCTGTTTCGGGCTGCCGCTGGTGAAGTTCAGCACGGAGGAGCGGCTCGACGAGATCGTCCGCCTGCACGAAGACAATGGCTGCCCGATCTTCAATCCGCACCGCTACACGCTGGAGGAGGGCGGCATGAAGCAGACGGACGACGTCCAACTCGCCTTCAAGCGCGAGGCCGATCCACGCGGCCTGCTCAATCCCGGAAAGATGATCGCCTGGGAGAACCCCGACTACGACTACCGAAGCGACAAGACTTTTCTTTTCAAGGGCTTGCAGAAGGCAAGCTGAACCGCCCGATGAAGATCCTCGTGCTTTATGCCCATCCGGTCGAAACCAGCTTCAATGCGGGGCTTCACCGGCTCGTCGTCGAGCGGCTGCAAGCCGCCGGACATGAGGTCGACGATTGCGACCTCTATGTCGAGGATTTCGACCCACGGCTAAGCAGGGCCGAGCGCCTCGGCTACCACGAGCCGAGGTCGGATGACGATGCAGTCGCCTCCTATGTCCGACGCCTGCGCTGGGCCGAAGCGCTGGTGCTGTGCTTTCCGGTCTGGAACTATGGCTATCCGGCCATTCTAAAGGGGTTCTTCGATCGCGTGTTCCTGCCAGGCGTGTCGTTCGACCTGGTCGATGGCAAGGTCGTGCCGACGCTCCAAAACATCCGCAAGCTCGTGGCAGTCGTGACCTATGGCGGCAGCCGGCTGCGCGCCCTGCTGATGGGCGATCCGCCCCGGAGACTCGTCGGCCGCGTGCTGCGCGCCACCATCCGTCCGGCATCGCCGGTAGCATATCTCGCGCAATATTCGCTGAACCTGTCGACCGACCGATCACGAAGGGCCTTCATGCAAAAGGTTGCAGACCGGATGGACCGTTTCTGATGCGGGTGCTGATCGTCTACTGCCATCCGGTGCCCGACAGCTTCTGCGCCGCACTTTGCGAGACGGTCGTGGAAGTCGTCACGGCCAGGGGCTGCGAGGCGCGCCTCATCGATCTCTACGCCGAGAATTTCGACCCGGTGATGCGTTGTGACGAACGGCGGCTCTACAACGACCACGCGCCAGACGACCCGGCGCTGCAGGCACACATAGATCACATCAAATGGGCCGAGGAGATCGTCTTCGTCTATCCGACCTGGTGGTACGGGCTGCCGGCAATGCTCAAGGGCTGGCTCGATCGAGTCTGGGCAACGGACGTCGCCTTCGAATTGCCCAAGGGCAAGGGGGCGATCAAGCCCCTGATGACCAACATCTCGAAGATTGCGGTGGTGACGACCTGCGGTGCGCCGCGGCTCTGGTCGCATATCGTCGGGCATCCCGGGCGAAAGACGATCCTGCGTGGCATCCGCGCGCTCTGCGCCCGGCGCTGCCGTACGCTTTTCCTGGCGCACTACCTGATGGACAGCTCGACGCCGGAGTCTCGGGCGGCTTTCCTCGATCAGGTGAAGCGGAAGCTCGCGGCCTTCTGACCTACATTCGGACGCGCTCAGCCTTTGGGTCGTACATCGGTTTGAGCGAGGCTTCGGCGGAGAAGCGCTCGCCGGCGATCTCGATCTCGTAGCGGGAACCGAGCACGTCTGCCTCAGTCTCGTTGGTGCACGGCACGTAGCCGAGGCCAATGGCGCCGCCGAGGTGGTGGCCGTAGTTTCCGCTCGTGATCGTGCCAACGATCTTGCCGTCGCGGACGATGGCCTCGTTGTGGAACAGCAGCGGTTCGGGGTCGGTGAGCCGGAACTGGACCAGCCGTCGCGTCAGCCCGGCGTCGCGCTTGCGCAGAACGGCGTCGCGGCCGATGAAATCGCCCTTGCCTGCCTTCACCGCGAAACCGAGCCCGGCCTCCAGCACATGATCCTCGTCGGTGATGTCGTGGCCGAAGTGCCGAAAAGCCTTTTCGATGCGGCAGGAATCGAGCGCGTGCAGGCCGCAGAGCTTCAGGCCGAGATCGGCTCCGACCTCCTCGATCGCTTCGAACACGTGCGCCGCCTGATCGGTCGAGACATAGAGCTCCCAGCCGAGTTCGCCGACATAGGTGACGCGATGAGCGCGGGCGAGGCCCATGCCGATCTCGATCTCCTGCCAGGTACCGAACGGGTTCTTGTCGTTGGAGAAATCGTTGGGGCTGATCTTTTGGATCAGGTCGCGAGACTTCGGGCCCATCAGGCAGAGCACGCTTTCGGAAGCCGTTACGTCAGTGATGACGACGAACTCGTCCGCCAGATGCTTGCGGAACCAGGCGAGGTCGCGTTGCAGCGTGGCGCCCGGCACAACGGCCAGGAAGGCAGTCGGCGAGAGCCGCGTGACCGTCAGGTCGCTTTCGATGCCGCCGCGCTGGTTGAGCATCTGGGTGTAGACGATCTTGCCCGGCTCGACGTCCAGGTCGTTGGCGCAGAGGCGCTGGAGAAAGGCGAGGGCGTCGCGTCCCTCGATCCTGATCTTTCCGAAGGAAGTCATGTCGAACAGGCCGGCGCCGTTGCGCACGGCCAGGTGCTCCTCGCGCTGGTTGTCGAACCAGTTCTGCCGCTTCCACGAATAACGATACTCGCGCTCCTGGCCGTCGCGGGCAAACCAGTTGGCGCGTTCCCAACCAGCGACCTCGCCGAACACGGCGCCGCGTGCCTTCAGGTGCTCGTGCAGCGGCGAGCGCCTGATGTTCCGCGAGGTCGCCATCTGGCGGTAAGGAAAATGGTCGGCGTAGAGCAGGCCGAGCGTCTCGGAGACTCGCTCCTTGAGATAGCGGCGGTTCTTCTGGAACGGCTGGGCGCGGCGGATGTCGACCTCCCAGAGGTCGAAGGGCGCCTCGCCGTCATGGATCCATTGCGCCAGCGCCATGCCAGCGCCGCCCGAGGAAACGATGCCGATGGAATTGTAGCCAGCGGCGACCCAGTAGCCGCCAAGTTCTGGCGCCTCGCCGAGATAGTAGCGGTCGTCGGGGGTGAAGCTTTCGGGGCCATTGAAGAAGGTGTGGATGCCGGCGGTTTCCAGCATAGGCATGCGGTTCACGCCCATTTCGAGGATCGGCGCGAAATGGTCCATGTCTTCGGGCAACTGGTCGAAGCAGAAGTCCTCGCGGATGCCGTCCATGCCCCAGGGTTTTGCGACCGGCTCGAAGGCGCCAAGCATCATCTTGCCGGCGTCTTCCTTGTAGTAGGCGCACTCGTCGGGCACGCGGAGCACCGGCAGGCGGCCGAGGCCAGGAATCGCCTCGGTGACGAGGTAGAAGTGCTCGCAGGCATGAAGCGGGATGGTGACGCCGTTCTGTGCGCCAAGCTCGCGCGCCCACATGCCGGCGCAGTTGACGACGATGTCGGTCTCGATCGTGCCCTGTTCGCCGCCTTGCGCCCAGGACACGCCGGAGACGCGGCCATCCTTCGTATGGACCTTGGTGACCTTGACGTTCTCGACGATCTTCGCGCCGCGCTGCCTGGCACCCTTGGCGAGCGCCATGGCGATGTTGGCGGGGTCGCATTGGCCGTCAAGCGGCAGGTGTACGGCACCGACCACGTCGGAAACATTGAGATGCGGATACATCTCCTTGACTTCGCTGGGAGAAATCTCCCGCACGTCGACATTGAAGGCTCGGGCGAGCGACGCCTGACGGTAGATCTCGTGCTTGCGCTCCTCGGTCAGGGCGACCGTGATCGAGCCGACCTGACGCATGCCGGTGGCGACGCCTGTCTCTTCCTCGAGCTTGACGTAGAGGTCGGCCGAGTATTTCGCCAGCCGGGTCATGTTCTGCGAGGCGCGCAGCTGCCCGATCAACCCCGCCGCGTGCCATGTCGTGCCTGACGTGAGCTGCTTGCGCTCCAGAAGCACGATGTCGGTCCAGCCGAGCTTCGCCAGATGGTAGGCGACGGAGCAGCCGGACACGCCGCCGCCGATGATGACGGCGCGGGCACGGGCGGGGATTTCGGTCATGCGGCTGATCTCTCGTAGCTGTTGGCGAAGCGCCTCAGGCGGCCGGCGGCCTCCCTCAACACCTCGTCGGGCTGGCACAGGCTGATGCGAATGTGACCTGCGGCGGCGTCGCCGAAGCTTACGCCCGGCATGACCGCGACCTTTTCTGCCTCGAGCAGGTTCCAGGCGAATTTCTCGCAGTCGGGCTCGATGGCGCTGACGTCGAGCATGACATACATGCCGCCTTCCGAGCCGCGCACGGTGACGTTGTTCAGCCCGCGCACCGCGTCCAGAAAGTGTGTACGCCGGTCGGCGTAGGTCCTGGCGATCCACTCCACGCCGAAATCATTCTCCAGCGCCTCGATCGCCGCGCGGCTGACGAAATCGGTCAGGCCGTAGGTGGTGACCAGGTTGAGATTGATGACCAGCGACACGAGGTCGGCGGGGGCGGTGAGCCAGCCGATGCGCCAGCCGGTCATGCCGTGGCTCTTCGACATCGAGTTGATGACCAGCGTGCGTTCGGCCATTCCCGGCATGGCGCGCGGCGACACGTGCTCGCCGCCACCGAGCGTCCAGTAGACCTCGTCCGACAGCAGCCAGAGATCGCGGCGGATGCACAGCTCGGCAATCTCTTCCAGGCACTTCCGGGAGTAGACGGCGCCGGTCGGGTTGTTGGGTGTGTTGATCAGGATCGAACGTGTGTTGGGCTTCAGCGCCTTCTCGATCTCGTCGGCGCGCGGCTGGAAACCGTCGGCCGCGTGGGCCTCGACAACCGTGTAGCTCGCGCCTGCAGCACGGAACGTGCCGGGGTAGGTGGCGTAATAGGGCGCCACGACCACGGCGTGATCGCCGGGATCATGCGTCGCCTGCACCGCGGCATAGAGAGCAGCCTGGCCACCTGGCGTGGCGATGATCTCGGCCAGTGCGGTGTCGACGCCGGTGCAGCGGGCCGAGACCCTGGCCATGGCGGCGCGCAGGCGCGGCAGGCCGGGCAGCTGAGTGTAGTGGTGGAAGCCTGATCGCACGGCTTCCACGCAGGCCTCGACCGTCTCCGACGGCGTGTCGAAGTCGTGGTCGCCGACCGACAGCATGATGATGTCCTCGCCGGCCTGCTTGCGCGTGATCGCGGCGAAGTGCACTTCCCAGCCGTCCTTGCCGGACGGGACGATGCCGGAGATGCGGGAGGATGGTTTTGGCATGTCAGGCTCCTGCCAGCGTGAGCAGGCCCGACATGTTCAGGCGCGGCGACAGCGACCTGTATTCGGCGATCGTCGGATGGGGTGTGTCGCCGGCGTGGCCATGGGTTGCTGTCACGACCACGACCCGGGCACCGGCGGCTTCGGCGGCCTGGATGCCGGCCGGCGCGTCCTCGAATACGAGGCAATCCTCGGGCCTGTGGCCGAGACGCTGGGCGCCGAGCAGGAAGCAATCGGGCGCGGGCTTGCCGTTGGTGACGTCCTCGCCGGAGATCATCAGCTGCGGTACCGGCAGGCCGGCGGCTTCCAGCCTGCGGATTGCGAGCCGGCGTGGCGACGAGGTGACGATCGCCCAACGCTCCGGCGGCAGTGCGTTGAGGAAGGCGGCAGCGCCGTCGATCGAGACCACGCCGTCGACGTCGTCGAACTCGGCCTGGGTCAGGAATTCGACTTCTGCCATCACGTCGACACCGGGCAGGTTGAGCTTGCGGATCGTCTCGACCGCGCGAACGCCATGGATGGTGGGCAGGAACGTTTCGACGTCGAGGCCGTGGCGGACCGCCCAGGCCGACCAGACACGTTCGGCGGCGGCGATCGAGCTCAGGATAGTGCCGTCCATGTCGAACATGAAGGCGCCGAAGGCGCGATCGGGGAAGGGAAGGGACATTATGAGCGTAGCCTTTCGTTTTCGGGATCCCACAAGGGCTTGTCCTCCTGGACCGTGGCGCTGAAGCGCTCCCCGAAAATCTCGACTTCGATGGTAACGCCCGGCACGGCCAGATCGGCCCGCAGCATGCCCAGCGCAATCGATTTGTCCACCCTGTGGCCCCAGCCTCCCGACGTGGTCTCACCGACAATTGCGCCATTGTGCCAGAGCGTCGACATGTAGGGTGCGTCGCACTCGCCCGGAGTGTCGATCACGAGCGTGACGAAGCGCTTCGAAACGCCCTGCTGTTTCTCGCCGAGCAGTGCCGCCTTGCCGCGGAACTCGGGCTTGTCCCATTTGACGAAGCGTTCGAGGCCACCCTGGAGGATGGTGTAGTCCGTCGACAGGTCGCCCTTCCAGGCGCGGTAGCCCTTCTCCAGCCGCAGCGCGTCGAGCGCGAACATGCCGAATGGCTTCAGTCCGTGCTTCTGGCCGGCGGCCCAGACGGCGTCGAAAACGGCGGCCGTATCCGCGATCTTCGTGTGGATTTCCCAGCCGAGTTCGCCGGCAAAGGAAACGCGCACCAGCTTAGCCCAGCGACCGGCGATGGTGGTCTCCTGATGTGTCAGCCACGGGGCTGCGAGGTCGGCCTCGCAGACCTCGACGAGGATTTTTCGCGAGTTGGGGCCGGCGAGGATCTGGGTCGAATACTCCTCGGTGCGGTCGATGAGCTTAAAGGTGGCATCGACAGGCATGTGCGACTTCAGCCATTCGAAGTCGTGCCATTGCGCGACCGCAGCGGTGATCAGCGTCATCAGGTTTTCAGAGTGCCGGACCACCGACATCTCCGTGACGATACGGCCGTGATCGTCGGCGAAGTAGCACAGCCCGATGCGGCCGACCTTGGGTACGGTGCCGGTGACTTGCGTCTCCAGCCACGCGGCAGCGCCCGGGCCGTCGAGGTTGAAGCGGCTGAAACCGGGCAGGTCGAGAATGCCGGCGGCATCGCGCACGGCGAGGCACTCCTCGCGGATGCGCTTCTCCCAGGGGCCGGAGCGGGCGAAGGTCTGGGTCGATTCTTCCGAAGTGTCGTCGCCAGGCTGTGCATACCAGGTGGCGCGCTCCCAGCCATTGTAGGCGTTGAACTGCGCGCCGAGCCCGGTGATCCGGTCGTGGACCGGCGAGAGCTTGCGGTTGCGCCCGGCCGGCCAGGCGTGCCTCGGGAATTGGATGGCGTACTCGTGGCCGTAGACTTCCATGCCCTTGGCGACTGCGTAGTCGGGCGCGGCGGCAAAGGAGGTGAAGCGGCGCGGGTCGCAGGACCACATGTCCCATTCGGTCTCGCCTCGGGTGACCCATTCGGCCAGCACTTTTCCTGCGCCGCCCGCCTGGGCGATGCCGAAGGTGAAGACGCAGGCCTCGAAGGCGTTGGGAACGCCGGGCATCGGGCCGATCAGCGGGTTGCCGTCGGGCGCGTAGGGGATGGGACCGTTGATGACCTTGGAGAGACCCGCGGTGCCGAGGATCGGCACGCGGCGGACGGCGTCGTCGAGATACCATTCCAGCCGCTCGAGATCGTCGGGGTAGAGCTGGAAGGAGAAGTCGGCGGGCATCTGGTCGTCGGGCGTTGCCCAATGGGCGCGGCAGTTGCGCTCATAGGGGCCGAGGTTCATGCCGTTCTTCTCCTGGCGGAGATAGTAGGAGGTGTCGACGTCGCGCAGCAAAGGCAGTTTTTGCCCGGCTTCCCGCGACCAGGCTGCCAGTTCCGGGATCTCGTCGAACAATATGTATTGATGGCTCATCACCATCATCGGCACATCGCGGCCGAACATCTTTCCGACCTCGGCGGCGCGATAACCTGATGCGTTGACCACCTTCTCGCAGCGGATCTCGCCTTGTTCGGTGACCACGACCCATTCGTCGTTGTCGCGGCGCACCGATATCACCGGGCAAAAGCGGACGATCTTCGCGCCCATGTCGCGCGCGCCCTTGGCGAGCGCTTGGGTGAGTTGGGCCGGATCGATGTCGCCGTCACTGGGGTCGTAGAGCGCGCCCTTGAGGTCGTGGGTCTCGATGAAGGGATAGCGTCGCTTGATCTCGTCGAGGCCGATGACGTCGATGTCCATGCCCTGGTAGCGGCCCATGCCCTTGGCGCGCTGGAACTCCTGCATGCGCTGCTTGGTGTGGGCCAGCCGGATCGAGCCGGTGACATGGTAGTTCATAGGGTAGTCGACCTCGGCTGCCAGGCCGCGATAGAGCTCGGTCGAATAGCGTTGCATGTTCATCAGCGACCAGGACGACGAGAAAGTCGGCACGTTGCCGGCGGCATGCCAGGTCGAACCGGAGGTCAGTTCGTTCTTTTCGAGGAGCACGCAATCGGTCCAGCCCGCCTTGGCGAGGTGGTAGAGCGACGAGACGCCGACCGCGCCCCCGCCGATGATTACCACGCGCGCGGTAGAGGGGAGTTCAGCCATGGTAATCAGCTCCTTGTTGAAGCACCCCCACTCCGGTTTGCTGCGCAAACCACCTCTCCCCCTGC